>Ga0209064_1004265_pt1 | contig 10901 bp, 9 predicted proteins | sample Inofromicrocosms_FD_187498 | JGI IMG/M metagenome (GOLD analysis project Ga0209064, IMG submission 187498) | Mouse cecum microbial communities from Vienna, Austria - Inoculum for glucosamine and mucus D2O microcosms (SPAdes) (version 2) | ecosystem: Host-associated > Mammals > Digestive system >... | reverse complement strand
CCGCCTTGCCGGGGAAAGAGAGGCTTTGAGGGCCAGAGAAAGGAAGTGAGGAGTCGGAATGCTGTCCGGGTTTACAGATACGGCGATTCTGGCAAAGGTCCGCGCCATGTATGGGCAGCGGCTTACTCCGGAAGATTATATGGAGCTTCTGCACAAGCAGACGGTGGGAGACGCGGCCTCCTATTTGAAAAACGAGACCCATTACCGGGAGGTGCTGGCCCAGGTCCAGGAAGCCCAGATTCACCGGGTGCGCCTGGAGCAGCTGGTGCAGATGGAGATATACCGCCAGTATCAGCGGCTGCTGTGCTTCCACAAGAGCGGAAACGCCTTTTATGATTACATTCTGCGGGACATTGAGATCAAGATGCTCATCCAGCGCATTGGGCTTTACTATGCCGGAACCGAGGTGAGCCAGGAAACGGTTTCCTCTCTGCCCACCTACCTGGAAAAGCGGCTGGCTTTCAATCTCATAGACCTGGCCAGGGCCAGGAATTTTGAGGAGATGCTCAAGGTGCTGGCCCGTACCGAATATGAAAAGGTACTTCGTCCCCTCCTGCCTCCGCCCGGCGGCCGGCCGGACCTGCTGGCCTGCGAACACGCCCTGAAGACCTTCTATTTTGACGGTCTGTTCCGAAAGATAGACCAGAATTACCGGGGCTCCACCCGCAGGGACCTTTACACCATCTTCTCCACCCAGCTGGAACTGCTGAACGTGGCAGCCATTCTGCGGATGAAGCGCTTCCGGCAGTATTCCCCTAAGGATATCCAGAACCAGCTTCTCCCGGCCCGCAGCCGCCTGAGTGAAAAGCTGTGGAAGGAGATGATCCGCGCGGCCACGCCGGAGGAGGCCATGGGGCTGCTGGCCCGTTCCCCCTACGCCAAATACGTTGACGGCACAGATTATACTTATATCGAATATACGGTCAGCTCCATCCGGTACCAGCTGAGCAGGCGGTTTATGGTATTTGCCACCGGCGCGCCCACCGTAGTGGCCTCCTTTATGGTGCTGAGCAATCTGGAGCGGGAAAATATCACCAATATCATAGAGGGCATCCGATACGGCGTCTCCCCTGACGAAATCGAAAAGATACTGATTCGCTAGAGAACCGCCGGGAGCCTGTACACAAAAATTCAGAAGGGTGGCGATAGGCTTGTCCATCACCAAAATGCAGCTGGCAAGCATTACCGGCAATATGGAACAGCTTGACCAAGTGCTGCTGCGCCTGTCCGTTCGGGAGGATTTCCACCAGGAACAAGCGCCCTTTTCCGAGGGCAAGGGACGGGGCTTTATGAAACTGAGCGGGGAAAACCCCTATACCGATCTGCTGGCCCAGGCTGCCAGCGTGGGGACGGCGATGGGATATTCCCTGGAGCAGAAGATGACCGCTGACAGCTCTGAGGACCTGGCCTCCAACGAGGAAACGCAGAAATTCCTCAAGCATCTTCAGAGCCGGTTTGACCGTCTGAAAAGTCAGGAGCAGATTCTCAGCTCCCGTATGGAACTTCATCAGAACATCCTGTCCCAGCTGGACCACATTGAGGGGCTGGAGGGGAATATCGACGACCTGGCCAGCACCGAATTCCTGAGCATCCGTATGGGAAGGCTTCCAGCGGACAATCTCTCCAAGCTGGCGTATTATGAGGATCGGGATTTTGTGTTCGCCACCTTTGACTTTGACGGAAGATACTACTGGGGGGCATACTTTACGGTCAGCGAGCTTGCGCCGGAGATAGACGACATCTTCTCCTCTCTCTTCTTTGAGCCCATGCTGGTTTCCGACGAGATTCACGGCGTTCCGGAGGAGGCGCGCAAGCGGTTCGCCAACCAATTGGAGGACGAGAAGCACAGCATGGACGTGGTTGCCAAGCGCCTTGCCCAGCTGAGGGAGGACAACCGGGAGACCTTCCAAGCCAACTACCAGAGGCTGAAGTTCCTTCAGGAGACCTACGAGCTGCGCCGGTATGTCTACGAGCTCAACGGAACCTTTTATATTCTGGGCTTTATCCCCGCTGACCAGGAAAAATCCTTTACAAGCGCCTTTGAGGATATGGAAGGGGTAAAGGTGTCCATCCGCCCCGCCGACAGCGACGAGCGGCTGACCGCCCCCACCAAGCTGAAAAACAACTGGCTGGTCCGCCCTTTTGAGATGTTTGTGGACATGTACGGGGTGCCCTCCTACACAGATATCGACCCGACACCCTTTGTGGCCATCACCTATTCGCTGCTGTTCGGCATCATGTTCGGCGACGTGGGACAGGGGCTTGTGATTTCACTGGTCGGCTTTCTTATGTGGAAATGGAAGAAGATGGCCCTGGGGCCCATTCTGGAGCGGATCGGCATTGTATCCGCTTTCTTTGGGCTGCTGTATGGGTCGGTATTCGGGTTTGAGCACCTGCTGGATCCCATGTACCATGCCATGGGCTTCGCGGAAAAACCCATTGAGGTCATGTCCAATTCCACCACCAACATACTGTTGCTGTCTGCGGTGGCCCTGGGCGCGGTGCTGATTGTGGTCTGCATTGTGATGAACATCTGCCTGGCTGTGAAGCAGAAAAACTGGGAACGGGCTCTGCTCTCCCAAAACGGCGTTGCGGGGCTTATCTTTTACGGATATGTTCTGCTGGCCGCCAGCGGAAAGCTGCTGTTCGGCTTTGACATCCTCAATCCCCTCTGCATTGTCCTCTTTATTGTTCTCCCCGTACTGGTGATGTTCCTGCGGGAGCCGCTGGAAAAGCTGATGGAGGGCCGCAAAGATATCAAGCCGGAGGGTGGCGTTGCCTCCTATCTCCTGGAAAGCTTCTTTGAGCTGTTTGACGTTGTGCTCAGCTTTATCAGCAACACCATGTCCTTCCTGCGGGTGGGCGGCTTTATCCTCAGCCACGCCGGTATGATGGCGGTTGTGGCCACCCTTGCCGAGATGGTCGGCGCAGGGGCAAGCCCTGTGGTCATTATCATAGGCAACCTCTTTGTCATGGCAATGGAGGGACTGATTGTGGGTATCCAGGCGCTGCGCCTGGAATTCTATGAGATATTCAGCCGCTTCTATGAGGGCGGCGGAAAGCCTTTTGTCCCCATCTCCCAGTTGGCACAATCCTCTCAGAGGAGTTGATTGACATTTATCCAGAGATGCAGTCTCCCCAGCGGAGAGCATTGATAGTCAAAATCATTTAAAATTTTGGAGGTTTTGTTATGTCTACCTTTGTGATGTTTCTCCTTCCCCTGGCTGCGGTCGCCCTTCTGATGGCCCCTGTCATCCCCGTTTACACCGGCGTAACCACCGGCAAAAAGGCACGTCATGCCATTGCCTTTAATCTGTGCGCCTTCCTTGGCATCTGCCTGCTGGGCGTTATCCTCCCCATTTCCGGCTTTGTCAGCGCCGCCGATACCGCCGCTGCCGCTGCCTCCACCTCCGCCGGGATGGGCTACATTGCCGCCGCCTTGGTGACCGGCATCTCCGCCATCGGCGCGGGCATCGCCATTGCCGCCGCCGCCCCTGCTGCCATCGGCGCAGTTTCCGAGGACGGCAAGAATTTCGGCAAGGCCCTGATCTTTGTGGTTCTGGGCGAAGGCATCGCCCTGTACGGCCTGTTGATTTCCATCCTGATTCTCAACAAGATTTAAGACCCTGTATTTAAAGCGGGGGAGGCCGGCTGAATATGAAATTCTTTTTAATCAGCGACAACCGCGATACGCAGATGGGAATGCGCCTGGCCGGAATAGAGGGCGTGGTCGTCCACACGGCAGAGGAGGTTTCCCGGCAGCTGGACCTGGCAAAGGCCGACCCGGAAATCGGGGTTGTCCTGATTACCCGGAAGCTGATAGACCTGTGTACCCAGAAGATATACGATATCAAACTCAACGAACGCCGTCCCCTGATTGTGGAGGTGCCAGACCGCCACGGGGAGGGCAACGTGGGGGATTCCATCGAGAAATATGTGAGCGAGGCCATAGGCATTAAGCTGTAACCGGCCGCGGATGAGGTGAAACATTAAAATGCCTGTTTTTAACAAAGAAAAGCTGCCCATACTGCGGGAACGCATGCTTGCCAAGGCGGAGGCCGAAAGCAGGGCAATGAAGATGCAGACCGAACGCCTGCGGGCCCAGCGGCTGGAAAAGGCCAAGAGCCAGGCCCTTCAGGATGCGTACCAGTTCATCCAGGTCCAGCAGGGGGATATGAACCTCCAGGCGACGGCGGCCATGTCCCAGCGGGGGATTGAGCTGCGCAAAAAGCTGATTTCCCAGCGGGACGGTTGCTCGGAGGAGATATTCCAGGCGGTCCGCCGGCGGCTGGAGGAGTTCGCCCTGTCCGGAGAGGCGTATGAGACATACCTGAAGGACTCCTTTTCCAAGGCAACGCTCCAGGGGGACTGGCCCACGGTAAAGGAAGCGGTCGTCTACCTCAGCCCCAGGGATATGAAGTACAAGGAATTGATTCAGACTGCCGCGGCCATGCCCTGCCGTGTGGAGCCGGACGAGAGAATCCGGCTGGGCGGCTTTATCCTGGAGGACCCTGTCCGGGGGCAGCTGCTGGTGGAGACGCTGGAGGAAAGGCTGAACAGACAGAAGGAATGGTTTTACCGGAATTCCGGGTTTACGGTGGAGGTGCAGTTCTGATACTATTTCCGAATAAAAACCTAACTTTCGTTACCGGGCGAAAAGCCTGAATGATCGATTGTTGGGTGCGTATTAAAGTTCTTTTTGATACTTTTTCTTTCAAGAAAAAGTATGACACCAAGGACGATAGGAGTGATCAATTTGATAAAGGGCAATGTCATCTATTCTATCAATGGGCCGGTGGTGACGGTGCGGAACGCCTCCGGCTTTTCCATGATGGAGATGGTGTATGTCGGCGCAAAAAAGTTAATCGGGGAGGTCATCTCCATCTCCAATGATGTCACAACAATACAGGTATACGAGGTCACAACCGGCCTGCGGCCCGGCGAACCGGTGGAGGGCACCGGCGCGCCCCTCTGCGCAACCCTGGGCCCCGGTATTCTCCGCAATATCTTTGACGGCATCGAACGCCCTCTGAAGGATATCGAAAAGGCGTCCGGGCATTTTATCGCCGAGGGCAGCAGCGCCCCCTCCCTGGACCAGGAAAAGAAGTGGGACGTCGCCCTCCGGGTGAAACCCGGCGACACGGTTTCAGGGGGGATGATCTACGCCGTCTGCCCGGAGACCCCGGCGGTGGAGCACCGCTGCCTGGTTCCCCCGGCCCTTTCCGGCACTGTCTCCTGGACCGCCCCTGACGGCGCGTATACCGTCCGGGATGTCATAGCAAAGGTGAAGGACCAAAAGGGGGAGGAGCACGAGCTGACCCTCTGCCAGCGCTGGCCCATCCGTTCCCCCCGGCCGGTGAGCCGCCGACTGCCCATCTCCCGCCCCCTGATTACCGGTCAGAGGGTGCTGGACACCCTGTTCCCCATCGCCAAGGGGGGAACAGCCGCCGTCCCCGGCGGCTTCGGCACCGGCAAGACCATGACCCAGCACCAGATTGCCAAATGGTGTGACGCGGACATCATCGTCTATGTGGGCTGCGGCGAGCGGGGCAACGAGATGACCCAGGTTCTGGATGAGTTCTCGGAGCTGATTGACCCCCGGACCCAGCGCCCCCTGACCGACCGGACGGTGCTTATCGCCAACACCTCCAACATGCCGGTGGCGGCCCGCGAGGCCTCCATCTACACCGGCGTGACGCTGGCGGAGTATTACCGGGACATGGGCTACCATGTGGCGGTGATGGCTGACTCCACCTCCCGCTGGGCGGAGGCCCTGCGGGAAATCTCCGGCCGCCTGGAGGAGATGCCCGCCGAGGAGGGCTTCCCCGCCTACCTGCCCTCCCGCATCTCCCAGTTCTACGAGCGGGCCGGTTACATGGAGACCAGGTGCGGCGCGGAGGGCTCCGTCTCCATCATCGGGGCGGTTTCCCCCCAGGGCGCGGATTTCTCCGAGCCCGTTACCCAGAACACCAAGCGGTTTGTCCGGTGCTTCTGGGCGCTGGATAAGTCCCTGGCCTATGCCCGGCACTATGCCGCCATCAACTGGAACCTGAGCTACAGCGAATACCTGGACGACCTGGCCGCCTGGTACAACCGGGAGGTTGACCCCAAGTTTATGGATTACCGCCGCCAGATTACCTCCCTTCTGGGGGAGGAAAACAAGCTGATGGAGATTGTCAAGCTCATTGGCGCGGATGTGCTGCCGGACTACCAGAAGCTGATTCTGGAGGTGGCCAAGGTGATTCGGGTGGGCTTCCTCCAGCAGAACGCCTTCCATAAGGACGACACCTATGTCCCCATGGCCAAGCAGTTCAAGATGATGGAGGTCATTCTTTACCTCTACAAAAAGGCCAAAAACCTTGTGGATTTTGGGGTCCCGGTGAACTTTATACGGGAAACAGGGCTGTTCGACAGCCTGGTTAAGATAAAATACGAAGTGCCCAATGACCATCTGGAGCAGTTTGAGGAGTATTTCCGGGAGATTGACCGGAAGCTGGAATCCCTTTCCAAGCCAGAGGCCAGCCCGGCAGACGCGGAAAAGGGGGAATGACAGATGGCAAGCCTGCAATATAAGGGCCTGAGTGAAATCAACGGCCCCCTGATCGCGCTGGACCATGTTTCGGGCGTATCCTATGAGGAAATGGTGGAAATCGCCATGGAGGACGGCAGCCGCCGCTATGGGCGGGTCGTCCAGATAGAGGGGGACAAGGCCATCGTCCAGGTGTTTGAGGGCACCACCGGCATGTCCCTGACCAACACCCGCACCCGGTTTACCGGGCGGCCCATGGAGATTCCCCTCTCCCTGGAGCTGCTGGGCAGGGTGTTCAACGGCGCGGGCCGCCCCATCGACGGCATGGGAGAGGTGTACGCCAACCAGTACGGCGATGTAAATGGCCGCCCTCTGAACCCCGTCTCCCGCACCTATCCCCGGAACTACATCAACACGGGGATATCCACCATCGACTGCATGACCACCCTGATCCGCGGGCAGAAGCTGCCCATCTTTTCCGGCTCCGGCATGTCCCACAACAAGCTGGCTGTCCAGATTGTGCGCCAGTCCCGTATCACCGGGGAGGACAACGCCGGGTTCTGCGTCATCTTTGCCGCCATGGGCGTCACCAACGACGTGGCCGATTACTTCCGCCGCTCCTTTGAGGAATCCGGCGTTATGTCCAAGGTGGTCATGTTCCTGAACCTTTCCAACGATCCCATTATCGAGCGCATCCTGACGCCCAAATGCGCCCTGACCGCCGCCGAATACCTGGCCTTTGAGCAGGGGATGCACGTGCTGGTCATCCTGACCGACATCACCTCCTACTGTGAGGCCCTGCGGGAATTCAGCTCCTCCAAGGGGGAGATTCCCGGCAGAAAGGGGTATCCGGGCTATCTTTACTCCGATTTGGCGTCCCTTTATGAAAGGGCGGGGATTGTAAAGGGAAGAAAGGGCTCAGTGACCCAGATTCCCATCCTCACCATGCCAAACGACGACATCACCCATCCTGTCCCCGACCTGACGGGCTACATTACCGAGGGACAGATTGTCCTGGACCGCGCCCTGGAGCAGAGCGGCTGCTATCCCCCCATCGGGGTGCTGCCCTCCCTCTCCCGCCTGATGAAGGACGGCATTGGCGCGGGCTTTACCAGGGAGGACCATTCGGCGGTTTCCAACCAGCTGTTCGCCTCCTATGCCAAGGTGCAGGACGCCCGCGCCCTGGCCTCGGTCATCGGCGAGGAGGAGCTTTCCAAGGTGGACCAGATGTACATGGAATTTGGCCGGATGTTTGAGAAATACTTTGTCTCCCAGGGGAATTCGGACAACCGGACCATTGACCAGACCCTGGACCTGGGGTGGAAGCTGCTTTCGCTGCTGCCCATGGAGGAGCTGGACCGGGTTGACAACGAGATACTGAAAAAGCACTATGTGGCGGATGCGGCAAAGGAATTCCAGGAGGGAAAGGTTTCTTAATCCGTTAAAAAAGGAGGCGGTCCTGTGGCAGACCAGATTTTTCCCACCAAGGGAAACCTGATGGCGGCGAAGAAGTCGCTGGAATTCTCTAAAATGGGCTATGACCTGATGGACCGGAAGCGGAACATCCTGATACGGGAGATGATGCTGCTCATCGACAAGACCAAGGCCCTGCGGGAGGAGATCGACCAGACCTTCCACAAGGCTTATCTGGCGCTCCAGACCGCCAACATCTCCCTTGGCTCCATCGACGAGGTAGCGGACGCCGTCCCGGTGGAAACGGGCGTGACCCTGACCTATCGCAGCGTCATGGGCGCGGAGATTCCCCAGGTGCGGCTCCGGGAAAATCCGGAAAAGCTGTACTACAGCCTGTACAGGACCAACTCCACCCTGGACGAGGCGTTCCTCTGCTTTGAAAAGGTCAAAAAGCTGACAGTGGTGCTGGCGGAGGTGGAAAACAGCGCTTTCCGGCTGGCCAATGCCATCCGCAAAACCCAGAGACGGGCCAACGCGCTGAAGAACATCATCATCCCCAACTTTGAGGTGACGGTAAAGTTTATCACTGAGGCCCTGGAGGAAAAGGAACGGGAGGAATTCTCCAGGCTCAAGGTGATTAAGGCCAAGGCAAATCGGTAAGAAAATAAAGTATATATCAAACAGCAGAGGCCGCCTTTAAAAGAGGGGGCCTCTGCTGTTTCTGTATCGGAAAACAGATAAATCAGGGGGACTGTACTTCTACGTACAGTCCCCCTGCAAATTTACATCACAAAGGAGAAAAGCCTTTTATCAGCAGACGCCCTGCCACTTCATGGCATCGGCAACCTTTACAAATCCGGCAATGTTGGCCCCAGCCAGCAGATTGTCCTTCATGCCGTATTTCTCGGCCGCGTCGTAGATGTTGTGGAAAATCCCCACCATGATGTCGTGGAGCTTCTTATCCACTTCCTCAAAGGTCCAGGAGTAGCGCATGGAGTTCTGGCACATCTCCAGGCCGGAGGTGGCCACACCGCCTGCGTTGGCCGCCTTTGCGGGGGCAAACAGCACACCGTTTTTCTGGAAAATCTCAACGGCTTCGGGGGTGCTGGGCATATTCGCGCCCTCCGCCACTGCCATACATCCGTTGGCAACCAGCTTTTTGGCGGCTTCCCCGTCCAGCTCGTTCTGGGTGGCGCAGGGAAGGGCAATATCGCAGGGGATGCCCCAGATGCCGCGGCAGCCCTCGGTATAGGTTGCACCGCTCACCCGGCTGACATACTCCTTAATGCGTCCCCGCTCCACTTCCTTGATCTGCTTGACAACGTCCAGATTCACGCCGTTGGGGTCGTGGATGTAACCGGCGGAGTCGGACAGGGCAACTACCTTAGCGCCCATGGACATCGACTTCTGGGCAGCGTAGATGGCCACGTTGCCGGAGCCGGAAATCACAACAGTCTTGCCCTCCATGGACTGGTTCTTCATACAGGAGATCATCTCCTGGGTGAGGTAGAGCAGGCCGTAGCCGGTGGCCTCAGTGCGCACCAGGGAACCGCCGTAGCTCAGGCCCTTGCCGGTGAGAACGCCGGTGAACTCGTCGCGGATTCTCTTATACTGCCCGAAGAGGTAGCCCACCTCCCGCGCACCGACACCGATATCCCCGGCGGGCACGTCGGTGTTCTCGCCGATATGACGCTGGAGCTCGGTCATAAAGCTCTGGCAGAAGCGCATAACCTCGCCGTCGGACTTGCCCTTGGGGTCAAAGTCGGAGCCGCCCTTGCCGCCGCCCATGGGCAGTCCGGTGAGGCTGTTTTTAAAGGTCTGTTCAAAACCCAGGAATTTGATGATAGAGGCGTTGACCGAGGGATGGAGCCGCAGTCCGCCCTTATAAGGACCGATGGCGGAGTTAAACTGGCACCGGAAGCCGCGGTTGACCTGCACCTTACCGCTGTCGTCCACCCAGGGCACACGGAACATGATAAAGCGCTCAGGCTCCACAATGCGTTCCAGGATGCCGTTCTTTTCAATGGAAGGGTCCTGCTCAACGACCGCCTCCAGGGACTCCAGCACTTCCTTCACAGCCTGAAGGAACTCCGGTTCCCCGGCGTTTCTCTTTGCCGCTGTCTCATAAACCCGATTGACATATTCTGTGCGAAAAGCCATAATTGCCACACTCCGTTTCTATAATTGAAATCGTGTTTATTATATACCCCCAAGCTCAATTCTGCAAGAGAATTTTTAAATAAATTCGTAATTTTGACATTTTACACGAAAAATAAGGGAAAAACAACGGATATTTAAATTCATCCTGCAAAATTGTATATATGAAATGTCTGCCCTCGATAGCAGGACAGACATTTACGGAGGCAATCAGCAAACGAAATGCTCTCCAAAAAATAAGGGATGGAGCGATTGCGTCCATCCCTGTGACGGCTAACCGGTTTGAGCTTCTGTGAGAGGCTTGGTTAGATCTGTCTATTTAGTTTATGCATATAAATCACAAAATATTCACTAACACTGTTTGGATAAAATTATAAATGTTTTTTCCAATCAACCGGAAAGTAAATTTTTTGAATGTCTATGTATGATTGATATTGCTGAAGGTGCCGCTTAAATTTAACAACAAATTCATTCCAACTTGTATCGGATGGACGAAGATACTTCATTGCAAACAAAAAATGATATAATCCGTAAAATTTTGGCTGTGGCCTTTGTTGATCTGTCTTAATAATTGTCGGCTTTGTAGTCAGTGAACGATTATATATTCTGGAATTGTGGGCACAAATATTTCTTAAGACAACAACAGAATGGACCCATGAAGTAAACATATCATGACTTGGACAGGTCATATTTCCCTTATCAGTTTTATAAGAATAATAAGCGGACAACTTTGAAAACGGTGAATTGGGTTTGGAGGACAAATTTTTTATATATTTGGATAATGTGCTAAAAGACATAACTT
>Ga0209064_1004264_pt1 | contig 10903 bp, 11 predicted proteins | sample Inofromicrocosms_FD_187498 | JGI IMG/M metagenome (GOLD analysis project Ga0209064, IMG submission 187498) | Mouse cecum microbial communities from Vienna, Austria - Inoculum for glucosamine and mucus D2O microcosms (SPAdes) (version 2) | ecosystem: Host-associated > Mammals > Digestive system >... | reverse complement strand
GTATTCGTCGAGCGTGGTCGCGCCGATGCAATGCAGTTCTCCCCGCGCGAGCAAAGGTTTTAAAAGGTTGCCCGCATCCATCGCGCCGTCCGTTTTGCCCGCGCCGACCACGGTATGAAGCTCGTCGATGAAGAGCAATATCCCGCCCTCGGATTTCGTGACCTCCTCCAAGACGGCTTTAAGCCGTTCCTCGAATTCCCCGCGATATTTCGCGCCCGCGATCAACGCGCCCATATCGAGCGAAAAGAGCTTTTTGTTTTTCAAGCCTTCGGGAACGTCCCCTTTTACGATCCTCTGCGCAAGCCCCTCCGCAATGGCGGTTTTGCCCACGCCGGGCTCGCCGATGAGCACGGGGTTGTTCTTCGTCTTGCGGGAGAGAATGCGCACCACGTTGCGGATCTCCTCGTCCCTGCCGATCACGGGCTCCAACTTGTGCTCGCGGGCACGCCCCGTGAGATCGGTTCCGTATTTTTCGAGCGCTTCGTACGTCCCCTCGGGGTTGTCGCTCTTTACCGTCTGATTCCCGCGCACCTCTTTCATTCCCTTTAAAAAACCGTTCTTCGTCAAGCCAAAACGGGAAAAAAGCTTATCGAGCCCCCGCTCGGCATTGTCGAACAAACAAAGAAATAAGTGTTCCACCGAAACGTACTCGTCTTTCATGCCGTCGGCAAGCTTCTCCGCTTCGTTGAAAGTACGTTGCAGTGCGGACGAGGGATAGCTTCCCGTACCGCCCGACGCGCGCGGAAGCCGTTCGATCTCCTCCCGCACCTCTTTCGAAAGTCCGTCCGCATCCGTGCCCGCGCGTTTGATAATGCGGAAACACAGCCCGTCCCGCTCCAAAAGCGCAAAGCAAAGGTGCAGAACCGTCAACTCCGCGTTTCCGTATTCGAGCGCAATATTTTGTGCGCTCTGAATGGCTTGAATCGATTTTTGGGTAAATTTGTTTGCGTCCATAATATCCACTCCTTATATGAATTTTATTTTCGCTTGTATTATACCGCAATTTCGCAAAGATTAAACAACGACGCAATTTCCCCGATAAAAGAAAAAGGACGGTCAACCGTCCTTATGAAAGTTTTTCTTATTTTTTGATCGGGAACGAATGAACGAACCGTTTCTCTTCCGCGATCTCTACTCTGCCGTTCAACCTGTCGCGGAGCGTAGCGCAAAACGCTTCGCAGTCCCGTTCGCGGACGGAAACCAAAAACTCCGCCCTCTCGCCGAAAAATTTTTCGTGATCCGCATACCCCTCGCGCTCCAACAGCAGGAGCACGGCGTTGACGCCCGAATACTCCATTTTGATGCGGAGGGAAACGCAAGCGTCGTACTCGCAGATTTTTGCGGACGCAAGCCCCAATGCGGAAACGGAAGAATAGGCGCGGGTCAGCCCGCCCGCGCCCAGCTTGATCCCGCCGAAATAGCGCACGACGGCGATCGCCGTTTGAAAGAGCCCCTGCGCCTTCAACACGCCCAATATGGGCATCCCGGCCGTACCCTGCGGTTCGCCCGCGTCGGAAAAACGCTGTTCGTTGCCCAAAGCGTCGGCAACGTAACCGTAGCATACGTGCGTGGCAAGCGGGTGTTCCGCGCGGACGCGGGCAAGAAACGCCTTCGCTTCCTCCTCACCCTCGATATGCGATACGTATGCGATAAAACGGGATTTTTCGATTGTTCGCTCTGCGACCGTTTCGCCGAAAACGGATAAATACATTAGACGCGCACGACCTTAATACGAACTTTTTTACCCTTAAACAACGTAAACTCGCCTGCGGGCAGAGGCATATTGACGCTTTCCGCACGTTCGCCGTTTACGGCGACGCCGCCCTGCTCCACAAGGCGCCGCGCCTCGCCGTTGCTCTTGCAGAGCCCCGTAGCGGTGAGCGCGCCCAAAAGCTCGTTGATGCTTGCGGGGATCTCTTTTACGGGCATTTCCCCTTCGCCGCCGAACGCCGCGCGCGCTTCGCTCTGCGCTTTGTCCGCCTTTTCCTTGCCGTGCACCGTTTTGGTAAGCTCGTATGCAAGCCGTTCTTTTGCAACGTTCATGCGCTCGTCGCGGTGCGCGCAAAGCTCGGCGATTTCCGAAAGAGGCAGGAAGGTCAAAAGCTTCAAGCATTTTTCCACGTCGTCGTCCGCCGTATTTCTCCAATACTGGTAAAAATCGTACGGGCTCGTCTTGTTCTCATCGAGCCAAACAGCACCCTTTTGCGTTTTGCCCATTTTTTTGCCCTCGCTCGTAGTGAGGAGCGTGAAGGTCATGGCAAATGCCGCCTTGTGCTCCTTTCTGCGAATGAGGTCTGCACCCGCGAGAATGTTGCTCCACTGGTCGTCGCCGCCCAGCTGCAACAAACACCCGTACTTGCGGTTAAGCACCAAAAAGTCGTACGCCTGCATGAGCATATAATTGAATTCGAGGAAGGTGAGCCCCTTCTCCATGCGCGAGCGGTAGCACTCCGCCGTGAGCATTTTGTTCACGGAAAAGTACGCGCCGACGTCCCGCAAAAAGTCCACGTAGTTGAGTTCGAGAAGCCAATCGGCGTTGTTTACGACGATCGCGCCGTTTTCCCCTTCGAAATCGATAAAGCGCGCCATCTGCTTTTTAAAGCATTCCACGTGGTGCTCCACCGTTTCCTTAGTCATCATGGAACGCATGTCCGTTCTGCCCGAAGGATCGCCAACCATGCCCGTGCCCCCGCCGATCAGAATAATGGGACGGTGTCCATGCTCCTGCATATGCTTCATGGCGATGAGTTGCATGAAGTGCCCCACGTGAAGGCTGTCCGCCGTAGGGTCGAATCCGATATAGAACGGCACGCTTTCACTCCCGAGCTTTTCATACAGCTCGTCCTCGAATACCGTTTGCTTGACGAATCCGCGCGCGCGAAGCGCGTCCATTACGTTTTCCATAAGTTTCTCCTTTTTTAAAAATAAAACGGCTTGCGACCTGCGCAAACCGTATTCATACAAATCTCGGGCGATTTACGCGAAAAAACTACGTATTAAAAAAGATAATACGCGTAGCCGTAACCGTAAATTGCAAAGTAACTGCGTTTCATAATTTCATTATACACACGCGCGCGCCGTTTGTCAAACGAAATATGTGTATTTATGCAAAGAAAGCGGGGGCAAATTTACCGCATTCTTTCTACACCAAAGCGCGGACGAGCTCGCTTTCCGCGGAATGACGGTTGAAGAAATCGCGCGGTAGTTCCCCCGCAACGGGAAAGTCGGCAACGACGCGCCCCCCTTTCAGAACAACGGCGCGGTGAGAAAGCAAAGCCGCCTCGTGCACGTCGTGCGTGACGAAAACAACCGTGTCGTGCGTTTCCTGCCAAAGAGAAACGACAAGCTCGACAAGCGATTTTTTGAGGGACAAGTCGATTGCGGAAAAAGGCTCGTCCATCAGCAGAGTATCGTGCGGAAACAGGAAGGCGCGCGCAACGGCGACCCGCTGCTTTTCTCCGCCCGACAGCTCGTGCGGATACCGCCCCTCCTTGCCTTGAAGCCCCACGCGGGCGAGCATTTCCCGCGCCTTTTCTTCGTCGCTCCCCTTGGGCAGAACGAACAGCAAATTCTGCAAAGCGTTCAAGTTTGGCAGCAGCTTTGCCGATTGGAACAAATAGGAAACCTTCCCTACTCCCTCCGTGCTCCCCTCGGCGGGGATCATGCCCGAAATAATACCCAAAAGCGTGCTCTTGCCCGCTCCGCTTTCTCCGAGCACGGCGGTGATCTCCCCCGTTTTTAGTTCCAGCTCGGGAATTTCGAGCGCGACGGCATCGCCGTACCGTTTTTGAATCGAAGTCAGCTTCATCTTCTCCACCTCACAAGCAAACGGCAGGCAAGCCTGCATAGCCCTTCGAGTAAAAATCCCGTTAAAACGGTTACGAGCGTGAGCGCCAAAAGCGCGGGCATCTGCACGTACATTTTCGCTTCCTGCATCATTCCGCCAAGACTGCGGTAAGTGGAAGCGAGTACTTCTCCCGATACCGTGATCTTTAATCCCAAAGAAAAGATCCCGCCCGCCTGCCCCAATACGGGCGGCGCAGCCAAGGGCAAATAGAACTTTACCGCGCTGCGCGCCTTGCCCACGCGGAACGCGCGAATGAGTTCGCCGTACTCCTCTTGCACTTCGTCGAACGCGGAGAGTGCCGCCGAGTACACGGCGGGCAGTAATACGAGCATACTCACGATAACGGGCGCGACCGCAGGGGAAGTCCAAAGCAGTATCACGAGAATAACCGCCACGGTAGGCAAGCTCCTCAGCACGGAAACGATGGGTGCAAAAAAGGCTCGCACGCCCGTAAAGAGCCGTGCAGTCACGGCGAGCCCCGTTCCCGAAACGAGGGAAAGCACAAACGCTACAAGCGTACGCAGGAGCGTTCCGCCGAATGCCCGCCAAAATTCTCCCGTACCCATGAGCCGTCCCGTTTCCCGCAGAGTATCCCATACCGAAGGCAACAAATAGTCGTTGCGCACGATAAAATAGGCGATCAGCCAAAACAGCCACAAAAACACAACGGAAAACAGGGAAAATATAAAGTTTTTTTGGATTTTAAACCGCTTCATTTATCCGAGATAGTAAAAGGCGTCCGCAACGGCGGAAACGCTGTCCGCTTTGACCCCCGCGAGTTTTTCGAGGAAGGTATTCACCTCCGCTTTGCAGTCCCGAGAGGGAACAAAACGGACGGAACAGTTCGCAATGACCGTTTCGTTGAAATTTTTATCCGTAAACGCAGGCGTAAGCCCGTCCGCGCGCACGCCGTCCAAAAGTCCGAGCACCGTCGCCGCGGAAGCGTTTGCAAGATACTCCGCATTCCCCGCAAAATAGGAAATCAGTTTATCCGCGACTGCTTTATTGTTTTGCAAAATACTGCTCTTGGCAACGAGCACTGCCTGCGGATACCCTTCTTCCCCGCCGTAAATTTCCTGTAAACTGCCCGCAAGCCTGAACGGCTTAGGCGTGTTTGCCGTCCCCTTGATTTTCGCCGTAACGGCGGGCTCGGGACACAAATAGTAATCGCACCCGTAAGCGGGGGTCACGTTGGAAGCATCGGTGCCCATCTGCAAAAGATTGACTTTGTCCGCCGCCTTCTCCGCCTCCAAATTTGCGATGGTCTGATACGCTACGCCCAAGCCCGAAAGAGCGGCTTGGAAGGTGAGCCCCGGCACGTTTGCAAGCTGTACCACCCCCACCGTTTTCCCTTTAAGGGAGGCAACGTTCTGCGCCGTCACCGTTTCGTTCTCCCCCGTCGTCAGCAGGAAAATATTTCCATGCGTCACCGTGCCGAGCATTTTATAAGTTTCGCCCGTTCCCAAAAGCTTGCTTGCAAGATTGACGGGAAGCACGCAAAAATCCGCCGCGGGCGACGCGCCCGTTACCTGCGCCTGAATGAGATTGGACGCGACGACGTGATATTCGAAATCCGCCGTCGTCTGCGCGATCCCGTTTGCGAGCCCGAGCGCGGGCGCGCCGTCGGGCGCAAACACCGAATAGACGGGATCGGGAGCGTTATCCCCTCCCTCCCCTTTTTGTTCTCCGCACCCCGCGGCAAACGCCGCCATGCAAACACACGCCGCCAAGGCGCATACAAGTTGCTTCTTCATATGAATACCTCCGATTTGTTTTCGATTTGCCGATACGCGTTTAACTTCCCCTTAGGGGAAACGGCGCGCATCATATTTTGCTGAACAGCGTTTTTGCGGTAACGCCCGCGAGCTTGCCGAGCTTTCCCGTGAGCGCGTTTACGACGGGCACGGGCGCGTCCAGCACCACGGAGAGCACCGATACGTTCTTCTCCCTGTAAGGAATACCCATTCTCGCCACGATATATTCCCCGTATTCGGAAAGATAGCCGTTGAGCGCGGCGACCTCTCCCTTGTTTTCCACCAAAACGGAAAGCACCGCGATTCTTTTTTCTTCCATAAAAAAATCCCTCCGCCCTAAACGCGGGCGAAAGGAAAGCACGCGGAAAAACCGCGCAAACGTTCTTTTCAGCCCTTTGCAGTCAGTAAAACTTTCCGTTTAGGGTACATTGTAATTTTATTCTATCAAACTTTTGCAAAAAAAGCAACCAAATTAATCATAAGTTTGCGATTGCGGAAGGAATACAGTCGATAACGTCCGTCGCGTCCGAGCAATATTCCCCCAAACGCTCCGCAGAAATTTCTCCTGCTCTCCCCAACAAATAAGACCCCGCACAGCACGCCTCGAATACGGGAATGCGCGCCGCAAGAGCCGCGACGATCCCCGAGAGCACGTCGCCGCTCCCGCCCTTTGCAAGCGCGGGCGAACCCGTGACGTTGATCGCCGTCCGCTCGCCGTTCGTTACGATGCTTCTATTGTTTTTGAGAAGTACGGTTACGGCGTACTTTTGCGCATACGCCGTCGCCGCTCCCACGGGCGCGTTTTGCAAGCTCTCCACACTCTCGCCCGAAAGCTTGGAAAACTCCCCGAGGTGAGGCGTAAGCACGACGCGGCATTTTTTTTGTTTGAGAATTTCCGCACCGTAGATTGCCAGAGCGCCGAGCGCGTCGGCGTCGAGGATCAGCGTCCCGCGATAGGAAAGTAAAAGTTGCTTTATCAAGCCATAAAGCTCTTTGCTCACCCCCATGCCCATACCGACGGCAATGCTGTCCGCCCGCAAAATCTCCTCTTCCAAGCCGTTAAACGGACGCACGATACACGCAGGATACCGCTCCACAGCCGCCGAAGCGTAACGCTCGGGCAAGTACAGTCGGGTATAGCCCGCGCCCGATTTTAAACACGCGCCCGCAGAAAGCAGAGCCGCCCCGCCCATCTTTTCGCCCGCTATCATACAGGCGTTGCCGTATTTGCCCTTGTGGGAATTGGAAAGCCGTTTGGGGAAAAACGTTTTTACGTCGGTATTCTCCCAAATCTCCGCACCTTTGACGGCGGAAGCGATGCCGATGTCGGCAACGGTGATTTTTCCCGCATGATCGGCCCCGTCCGCAAGCAACAGAGAATTTTTATAGTAACCGAGCGTAAGCGTTTCGTCGGCGCGCACGCAATGAGTGAAAGCAACACCCCCCTCTTTGAGCCCGCTGGGCAAATCGCAGGCGACGACGTACGCCCCGCTGTCGTTGATAAAATCGATGAGCAGCCGCTCCGTCCCCGCAGGCGCGCGGGAAAGCCCCGTTCCGAAAATACAGTCTACGATGAGCGCATACCTCCTGCGGGGAATGCGCCCGACGACGTCGCCGCGGAAACGCTTTTTTACCGCCGCACAGTCGTCGGAAAACTTTTCGGCAATGCACAAAACCTGCACGTCCACACCGCTGTCGTGCAGAATACGCGCCGCGACGAACCCGTCGCCGCCGTTGTTCCCTCCCCCGCATACAAAGAGCACGTCGCCGATCCCGAGCCTTTCCATTGCGCTCCGCACCGCCTTCGCGAGCGCCTCTCCCGCCCGTTCCATCAGCTTTAACGAGGGCGTTCCGCTTCCGATCGTCCGCGCGTCCGCCTCCCTCATCTGAATGTTTGTAAAAGAAAATTTCACAATAGCACCTCTTTACAGCTTGATTCCGATTTCCGCCGCAGACAGCGCGCGCAAAGCTCCGTTCTCTTCGATGAGCAAACGCCCGTCGCCGAGTATTTCTTTCGCCGTGGCGAAATATTGCCGTTCGCCCTCCGTGACCTGCACCGTCCGCCCCAAAAAGCGCACGCGGGAAAGATAGTCTTCGAACGTGCTCTCCCGCAAATACTCTTTTATGAGCGTTTCCCGCGCCTCGTCTGCGGAAATTTTTCTGCCCGCGAGCTCGGAAAGGCTTACGGCGATCCCGCCCAGCGCGGACACGTCGTTTTCCGCGTTCAAGCCGATGCCCACGATGCTCGCATACAAAAGCGCGCCGCGAAACACGTTTTCGATGAGAATGCCCGCAAGCTTTCTGCCTCCCGCAAAAACGTCGTTCGCCCACTTGATTTCGGGGAAGACGCCGAAAGATTCCGCCGTACGGCAAACGGCAACGGCGGCATGCGTCATCACGCGGAACGCGTCGCAGGCGGGCACGTTTTTATAAAAGGTGAGCGCGGAAAAATATACTCCGCCCTCGTCCGATAAAAAACTGCGCCCCTTGGTGCCCTTTCCTCCCGTCTGCCGTTTTGCGGAAACGATCGTATCCTCTTCGCGCTCCAAATAGCGTTTGATATAGTCGTTCGTGGAGGAGATTTCCTCCAAAAGTTCAATCTTCATCTTCCTCCCCGAGCGCGCGCAGAACGCTCTGCACGGTGTCGTAATCGAACCCCTTGGAAATCAAATGTCCGTACGCCTTGCGCAAAGTATCGCGGTTGATCTCTTTACCTCTGAGATATCGTTCAAGCACCCGCTTGGCGGAGTCCGTGCCGTCTTCCATTTGCGAAACGGCTTCCCGAATGCTCTCGTCGCTCACGCCCTTGCGTTTGAGTTCTGCCGCGATAAGCCGCGCGCCCTTTTTCTTTCCCGCGCTCTCCGCATAACGCTGTGCGTATTGCAGATCGTCCACTAAGGCGTACCCGCGCATTTTTTCGAGCACGAAGTCGCAAACGTCCTCCAAATACCCCTTTTTTTTGAGATAATCCCGCACTTGTCGCTCCGTCTTCATGCTTACGGAAATGTGGGTGAGCGCCTTATCGAGCGCGGTCTGCTTTTCGCTTTGCAATTGCATGGCGGAAAGCGATTCGGGCGTGACGCTCATACCCGCCTTTAAGCGGTTTTGCATCACCGTTTCGAGCTTCATACCGCAATAAAATCTGCCGTCCACCTCGATATTACAGCGGGTTTTGTCCTTTTTCTGCGGGGTGATCGCCGTAATTTCCGCCATATTTACCCCGCCGTGCCCCAAGTACGGTTTTTTTGAAACCAATCCGTATCCTTTAAAACCGTCGTATTATTACTGCACCAAAGTTTGAGCCGTTTTTCCGTTTCCTCCGCGCCTTTTCCGTAATAAAATACGATATCGCCGTTCATGGAAACAAATTCCTTGGTGGAATAGTCATCGTTTAAGATCCCGAGCGTTGTAACGTAAATTTTTTCCGTATGCTTGCTCATTCTGTCTATCGCTTCCTGCGTAGGGAACGTATTAAGCGCATTTTCGGGTTTGAGATTGTCGGGGTCTTTGTTCGGTTTGTCGGCATATTCGTAGGTACCGGCACAGGTGCAAATAGCGATATTTTCGGGCGTAATCTTGTTCAACAGCACGTCGTTCGAAGATGTAGACGAACCGTGATGCCCTCCCTTATACAAAACGCAATGCGGGAGATCCGGATTGCTTTCTACGAGCGATTTCTCGCCCGCACCCTCTAAATCCCCCGTGAAAAGATAGTTGTTTTGCCGAGCGCCGAGCTGTTGCGTCAGAAGCATACAAACCGAATAGTTATTCTCGCTCGACGATTTTTGCTCGTAATACTTTTGGTAAAGAATATTCATGGATATCGTTTGCGCTTCGTCGAGATAGTAAGTCGCTTTTGCACCGTTTTCGCCCTTCGTGCATTCGAGCGCGCTGTAAACTTTCGTCCCCTTATCCTTACAAGCCGTTACCGCCGTTACGTAGTCGTTATAAATCCCGCTGTTCGTGTTGTGCCCCGAAAATTCAATGATCGTGCCGATTTTATATTGATATAAAAAGCCCGTACGGGACTCGTCCTTTACCTGCCCGACAAGTCCCGCGATATGATCTTCATGGGCGTGCGTGGCGATCACGTACTCCAACACGCCGTCCGTACAGTAATCCGCAACGTAATCGATCATTTTTTGGGTGGGCGCAGTGCTTTTCTTTGCACCCGCGTCGATCAAAACTTCCGTATTTCCGCACTTGATGAGAACGCAGTCCCCCGCATTATGTACACCGAGTTCCAAAAAATGTATGGATAGATCCGCCGAGGAGATCTCCTTAATATCGCCTGCTTCGGGCGTTTGGGTCTTATCACCCGTATCGCCCGCGGGAACGTCCTGCTGTTTTTTATAGACGAAAAAGTAATAAAAAGCCAACGCCGCGATTGCGACGACCAAAATGAGGGCGATAAACCCCAAAGAAAGTTTTTTCGCTTTTTTTCTCTTCTTTGCCATAAGTTACACCAAGCCGAACACGGTTGCGATATTCACGACCGCCTCGTTAATATTGTGCAAAAATTTGCCGATCGCTTTTCGCGCTCCGTCGTCTATAACGCCGTTATCCGTAGTGCGCAAAACCGCCGTCGTCATGTCCACGTTTTTATAGAGCACCTCGCAATCGGGTGCAATGAGCTTCATAACGTCCTCGTTGCTGTCCCGCTGAACGTGATACATTTGCTTCACCGTTTTATTGAGCTTGCCGATGAGCTCCCCGTTCCCGCTCTCGAACATCTCTTTGAGCGTGCCTGCAAGTTCGTACAACAGCGCTACGAATTCCGCTTGATTTGCAGAGATCTCTCCCGTTTTTTCCGTCATAAATCCACTCCGTTTTTTTGAAGGAGGACGCGCGCCGTATCCACGCTATCCACCCCGTTTAAATTTTTCACGGGCGCAAACTCCCGCTCCCGCTCCACCTCGAAGGGTAAACAACTCCCCGATAGACGCACCATATCCAAAATGAGCGTTTCGAATTTGTAGGCGTTCTCGCTCTGCGGAATCACTTTGTTCCCCGCTTTGTCGAGATGCGCCGCCTTCTTTTTTACCACGTGTACGGGAATCTTCTCGCCCGACAGCGTTTTCAGTGTTTTGGCACGGAACAAATAATTGAGGATCACACCGTAGGAATAAAGCAAATTTCCCGCTTTATCTTTGAGATAAGCAAGCTCCTTAGGAAGTTCGTAATATTCGATGACGTCGGGAAGCCCGCCGCGCAGACACAACACGCCCACCCGTTCCTCGGGGCAAGCTTTGCGCACCACCTTCGCGCCGCATTGTTTTCCGCTCAAAATCGCCGCGCCGAC
>Ga0209064_1004256_pt1 | contig 10919 bp, 9 predicted proteins | sample Inofromicrocosms_FD_187498 | JGI IMG/M metagenome (GOLD analysis project Ga0209064, IMG submission 187498) | Mouse cecum microbial communities from Vienna, Austria - Inoculum for glucosamine and mucus D2O microcosms (SPAdes) (version 2) | ecosystem: Host-associated > Mammals > Digestive system >... | reverse complement strand
GCCCTCCGCCCCCGCCGGGGAGGAGACCGCCCTGCTGACGCCGGAGCAGCAGACTGCCCTGGACGCCCTCTGGGCCAGATACGAAGAGGGAAAGGCCTGCGTCTCCCTGCTCCACGGGGTGACGGGAAGCGGGAAGACACAGGTGTATCTGGCGATGATTCAGCGGGTGCTGGAGCAGGGAAAAAACGCCATTGTGCTGGTGCCGGAAATCTCCCTGACCCCCCAGGCGGTCTCCCGCTTTCAAAAGCGGTTCGGCGGGCTGGTGGCAGTGCTCCACAGCGGGCTCACCCCCAAGGAGCGGATGGAGGCCTGGGAACGCCTGCGGGAGGGGGAGGCCCGCATTGCGGTGGGGACCCGCTCGGCGGTGTTCGCCCCTCTGGAGAACATCGGGCTGATTGTCATTGACGAGGAGCAGGAATCCACCTACAAATCCGAGCAGTCCCCCCGGTACCACGCCAGGGATGTGGCTAAATTCCGCTGTTGGCAGAATGGGGCCATGCTCCTTTTGGCCTCTGCCACGCCCAGCATTGAAAGCTATTATCACGCGGTACACGGGAAGTACCAGCTTGTCACCTTAAGCGCCCGGTTTGCCGGGAATCCCCTGCCCGGTGTGCGGGTGGTGGATATGAACGACCAGCCCTATCAGGTGCAGGAGTGGGGAATCAGCGTACAGCTTGCCGAGGAGATTGGCCGCAACCTGGAGGAGGGCAAGCAGACCATCCTCCTCCTCAACCGCCGGGGGTACAACACCATCGTCCGGTGCAGCCAGTGCGGAGCAGTGGCCGTCTGTCCCAACTGCTCCATCTCCCTGACCTACCATGCCAGCAACCGGCAGCTTATCTGCCACTACTGCGGCTTTACCAGGGAGGCCATCTCCGCCTGCGATGTGTGCCACAGCAAGTATGTGCAGTATTCCGGACTCGGCACCCAAAGGGCGGAGCAGCGCCTTCAGGAGCTGTTCCCCCAGGCCCGCATCCTGCGCATGGACGCGGACACCACCATGGCCAAGTTCTCCCATGAAAAGCTGTTCTCCGCCTTTGCGGAAAAGAAGTACGACATCATGATCGGCACCCAGATGGTAGCCAAGGGGCTGGACTTCCCCGACGTGACCCTGGTGGGGGTGCTCACCGCCGATATGTACCTCTATCACGAGGACTACAAGAGCGCCGAGCGGACCTTCAATCTCCTGACCCAGGTGGTGGGGAGAAGCGGCAGGGGAGAAGACCTGGGCAGGGCCTGCGTCCAGACCTTTTCCCCCAACAACGATGTCATTATGCTTGCGGCCAAGCAGGATTACCTGGGTTTTTACCAGGAGGAGATTGCCGCCAGAAAGATGCTGCTCTACCCGCCCTTCTGCGACCTGTGCGCCGTGGGCTTTTCCGGGGCGGACCAAAACAAGACCCTGGCCGCCGCGGAATACTTCTGGAATCTGCTCAAGCAGTCCCTGACCGCTGAGTTCCCGGACCTTCCCATAAGGGTGATGGGACCGGTGGAGAGCACTGTCCTCAAGGTGAATAACCAGTTCCGGTATAAGATCATTTTAAAGTGCCGCAACAGCAAAAGATTCCGGGAGATGATGTCAGGGCTGCTGAGGGAGTTCGGGACATCCAAGGCCGCGGCCGGGATTCGCTATTACGCCGATATGGGGTTTGACGGGATGGTGTGACCGTCAGAAGGCCTGTCCCTTTGAAACCCGGTTCACAAGATTCTTGCGGGAGGTGCGAAGCTGCTGTGAATTATCTCTTCATCCAAAATATGGCCATCCAATGGGACCAGATCAGCCGTTCCAGCTATATCCGGCGGATTGAGGCGCTCCGCAGCCTTGATGCCCTGCACTTCACCAAACCCGTCACTTTCTTTGTGGGCGAAAACGGAAGCGGCAAATCCACCCTTCTGGAGGCCATCGCCGTCGCCGCCGGCTTTAACCCGGAGGGAGGAACCAGAAATTACGTCTTCTCTACATTTGATTCCCATTCGGAGCTGTGCGGCGCCATCCGGCTGACCAAGGGCTTCCACCGGCCCCGCTGGGGATACTTTCTCCGCGCCGAAAGCTTTTATAACGTGGCTACCAAGGAAATGGATTATACCGACCCCGACCATCCCTCCGCCAGGCTCCATGAAAAATCCCATGGGGAAAGCTTCCTCGCCATCGCCCAGGAAAATTTCCAGGGGGACGGCATCTACCTCCTGGACGAGCCGGAGGCCGCCCTCTCCCCCCAGAGACAGCTCACCCTTTTGGCGGAAATCTATCAGTGCGCCAGCGAGGGAGCCCAGTTTATCATCGCAACCCATTCACCCATCCTCCTGGGAATGCCGGACGCGGAAATTCTCTCCTTCGACAGCGGCAAGGTCCACCCCTGCCGCTATGAGGATACCGACAGCTACCAGGTGACGGAGATGTTCATCAACCACCGGCGTTCCATGCTGAAGGGCCTTTTAAGCGAAGAATAAAACGTCTTCTTTCAAAGAGGTCTGTCTATATCAATGAGGAAAAAAGACGTCCGGTCAAGCAGAAAACCGGACAAACGGGAGGTTTTGGTTTTATGGCAATCCGCAATATTGTAAAAGAGGGAGACGAAATTCTCCGCAAGCAGAGCCGGGAAGTGACCGCCTTTGACCGGAAGCTGTGGGACCTTCTGGACGATATGGCCCAGACCATGTACAAGGCCAACGGCGTGGGCTTGGCCGCGGTGCAGGTGGGGGTTCTCCGGCAGGCTGTAGTCATCGATGTGGGAAAGGGACTCATTGAGCTGGTAAACCCGGTCGTCACCAAGAAGAAGGGCGGCGAGGTTATGGATGTGGAGGGCTGCCTTTCCTCTCCGGGGGAGTATGGGATGGTTCCCCGGCCCAAAAAGGTGGAGGTCAAGGCGTTCAACCGCTACGGCAAGCCCATCACCGTAAAGGGGGACGACCTGCTGGCCAGGGCCCTCTGCCATGAAATCGACCACCTGAGCGGGCGGATTTTTAAGGACCTGGTCTACCGGATGCTCACCAAAGAGGAGATTGAAAAGCTCTGAATCAAAAGAGAAGGGGAATGAAAAGAGGATGAAGGTTGTTTTTTTCGGCACGCCGGACTTTGCGGCGGCAAGCCTGAAGCGTTTGATAGAGGACGGTTATGAGGTTTTGGCGGCCTTTACCCGCCCGGATATGCCTAAGGGGCGGGGGTACCGCCTGGTTCCGCCGCCGGTCAAGGAGCTTGCTGTGGCCCACGGGATTCCGGTGTACCAGCCCACCAAGCTGAAAAACGGCGCGGTGGCCCGCCAGCTCCGGGAGCTGGGGCCGGATATCATTGTGGTGGTGGCTTATGGGAGGATTCTGCCCAAGGACATTCTCGACGTTCCGCCTTTGGGGTGTATCAATGTTCACGGCTCCCTGCTTCCCGCCTACCGGGGGTCCGCGCCCATCCAGTGGACGGTGCTCAACGGGGAAAGGGAGGGGGGCGTCACCACCATGTATATGGCGGAGGGGCTGGACTGCGGGGATATCATTCTCAAATCCTCCGTCCCGGTGGGGGAAAACGAGACCTCCGAGGAGTTGTATGACCGGCTGGAGGCTTTGGGGGCCCAGTGCCTCTCCGATACTATGAAGCTGTTTGATGGCGGAAAGAAAGCCCCCGCCGTCCCCCAGGACGACAGCAAAAGCAGCCTTGCTCCCATGCTGGAGAAGGCCATGGGCAGGCTGGATTTTTCCAGGACAGCCCAGGAGGTCCACAACTGGATACGGGGAATGAATTCCTGGCCTTCCGCCTTCACAAGCTATAACGGCAAGCTGCTGAAGGTCTACCGCTCGGTTGTTGCGGAGCGGGAGGGTGTTTTGGGCAGGCCGGGAGAGGTCATTGACCCGGAAAACTTTGTGGTTGCCTGCGGGAAGGGCTCGGTCTGCTTTACCGAGGTACAGCTGGAAGGGGCAAAGCGGATGGCGGCGGAGGTGTTCCTGCGGGGGAAATCCCTGAAAAAGGGTGAAGTACTGGGATAAGCCGATCACTTAGCAAAGGAGGTTTTGCACTGTGGCAGATAATTTGGCTTATCAGGAGGAAGACTGGGAGGAGCTGCTGGACGGAGAGGTCGTTTTGATGTCCCCGCGCCCACGGATAGACCACAATAGAATCGTGCTGAATATTGCGAATTCCCTAAAGAATCAAATCGAGGGAACGGGCAAGCCCTGCGAAACCTTTGTGGACGGGACAGATGTGTATCTGGGGGAAAAGGACCGGGTGATACCGGATGTGATGATTATCTGCAAAAAGGAGATCATCCGGGAGGACGGGATTCACGGCGCTCCCAGCCTGATTGTGGAGATTCTCTCTCCGAGCACGAGAAAGAGGGACAAGGGATATAAAAAAGACTTGTACGAAAGATACGGCGTGCTGGAATACTGGATTGTAAGCCCCACCGAACGCACGGTGGAGGTCTATCTGCTGGAGGACGGGCAGTACCGGCTGGATGAGGTGTACGAGCTGCCCTCCGGTTACGACAGCCTGGACAAAGAGGAGCGGAAAATCTATAAAACCGTCATCCCCGTCTCCCTTTACGACGACGTCTTTGTCCCCCTGAAGAGCATGTTCAGAAATGTCACCTGAGCAGCTTCTCTTTTCTGAGAAAATTCATGAATTGGTTAAATATATATTGACGGACTGTGGTATCATGTATCATGGGAAGATTGTAAAACCAGTTCCCGCCGGGGAAAGGAGGTCGCTTTATGTATATTGATCCCTACTATATCATTCTGGTGATACCCGCGCTGCTTTTGGGCATATGGGCCCAGCACCGGGTAAATTCCACCTTTCAGAAGTATTCCCAGGTTTCCGGCAGCCGGGGCTGTACCGGCGCCATGGCCGCCGAAATGATTCTGCGCAGCAACGGCATCACTGATGTACAGGTGGAGCACATCTCCGGAAACCTCACCGACCACTTTGACCCCTCCGCCGGGGTGATTCGCCTGTCCGACTCGGTTTATAGCAGCCGCTCCATCGCCGCCGTGGGGGTGGCCGCCCATGAGGCGGGCCACGCTGTCCAGCATAGCGTGGGGTACGCGCCCATCAGGATACGGAACATGTTTGTCCCCATAGCCAACATCGGCTCAAAGGTGTCCATTCCCCTTATCTTTTTGGGGCTGATCCTGTCCTTCCAGAAGGTGGTTTCCTTTGGAATTCTGCTGTTTGCCTCGGTGGCGCTGTTTCAGCTGATTACCCTGCCGGTGGAGTTCAACGCCAGCAGCCGGGCTCTGGAGGTTATCGAGGAACAGGGGCTTTTGGCGGAGGAGGAAATCTCCGGCGCAAGGAAGGTCCTCAGCGCTGCGGCCATGACCTATGTGGCGGCGCTGATTGCCTCGGTGGCCCAGCTTCTGCGGCTCATCGGCCTGTATGGAAACCGGGGGCGGAGAAACGATTGAATGACGTCAGGAAAGGAGGCGGCCTATGGCGACGGCCAGACAGCTTGCGGCGGAGGCGCTGCTCCGGGTGGAGCAGGACGGAGCCTATTCCAACATCGCCCTTGACAAAAAGCTGGAACAATATCAAAAAAACGCCGGAAAGGACGGGGAAGCCCGCGCCAGGTCGGAGGCCGCCTTTGCCAGCACTCTGTTCTATGGGGTGCTGGAACGCCGCCTGACCCTGGACTGCTGTATAGAGAACTATGCCGCCAAGGGACTGAAGGGGATGTCCCCGGAGGTGCTTCAAATTCTCCGGGTGGCCTTTTACCAGCTGCTGTTTATGCCCAACATCCCCGAAAGCGCGGTGGTCAACGAGGCGGTGAAGCTCACCCGGCAGATGCGCCGTTCCAGCGCCAGCGGCTTTGTCAACGGGGTGCTGCGGTCCTTTCTGCGGGACGGGCGGGCCCTTCCCCACTTTGACGACCCCCTCAAGGAGCTGAGCATCCTGTACAGCATCCCCCAGTGGATGTTCGCGGAGTGGCAGAGGGACTATGGTCTGGAGACCGCGGAGCAGATGGCCTCGGCCTTTAACCGTCCCGCGCCGGTATTTGTCCGCTGCAATCCCCTGAGATGTACGCCGGAGGAGCTGTGTACTGGGCTGGAGCGGGAGGGGATTTCCGCCGGGGAGGAGGAAGGGCTTCCAGGCTGCGTCCGCCTTTCCCATACCGGGAATCTGCGGCGGCTGGAGGCGTTCCGGGCGGGCTGGTTCCATGTGCAGGACAAATCCTCTCAGCTCTGCGCCTTGGCCCTGGGGGCCAAGGCGGGGGAGCGGGTGCTGGACCTGTGCGCCGCGCCGGGGGGCAAGACCTTCACCGCTGCCCAGGGGATGGAGAACCGGGGACAGGCGGACGCCTTTGACCTCTATGAAAAGCGGGTGGAGCTCATCCGGCAGGGGGCGGAGAGGCTGGGCCTTACCTCTGTTGCCTGCGGCGTGAGGGATGCCCTGGAATTCCGCCCTGATTCCCCGCTCTATGACCGGGTGCTCTGCGATGTGCCCTGCTCCGGGCTGGGGGTTTTGGGGCGCAAGCCGGAAATCCGCTACAAGGACCCCGACGATTTTGCCGGTTTGCCCCGGATTCAGTATAAAATTCTGGAAAACGCCTCAAAATATGTAAAAGAGGGCGGAACGCTGGTCTATTCCACCTGCACCCTGCGCCGGGAGGAAAACCAGGAGGTGGTCCATCGATTTTTGAAGGAACACCCTGACTTTTCCGTTGTCCCCCTCCCCGCGGAGTGCGGCGCATATGGAGGAAGGGAAGGGGAACTGACCCTTCTGCCCCATGTGGATGGAACCGACGGATTTTATATCTGCCGCATGGAAAAGAAATGATCCCAAACAAAACCAAGAGGTGATCGAATGCCCTGTTCTGGCAAGATGGATATCAAGGCCCTGACCCTCCCCCAACTGAGAGAGGAGCTGGTGCGGATGGAGGAAAAGCCCTTCCGGGCAGGCCAGATATACCGCTGGCTGCACCGCGCTGGAGACGGGCGTGTCCGCGCCAAGGCGTTTTGGCAGATGACGGATATTTCCTCTGCCCTTGCGGAGAAGCTGGACCAAAGGTTCTACATAAACAGCCTATCCATCCGGCGCAAGCTGGTCTCCAGGCTGGATGGAACCGTAAAGTATCTGCTGGAGCTCTCTGACGGCAACTGTGTGGAGGCGGTGGTCATGCGGTATAAATACGGGAACAGCTTGTGCATTTCCACCCAGGTGGGGTGCCGGATGGGCTGTAACTTCTGTGCCTCTACCCTGGCGGGCTGGGTGCGGAACCTGACGCCGTCGGAGATGCTCGACGAGGTGTACGCCGCCGAGGAGGACACCGGCGAAAAGATAGCCAGTTTGGTCTTGATGGGCATCGGGGAGCCGCTGGACAACTTTGACAATGTGGTCCGGTTCCTGGAAATCCTCTCCTCCCCGGAGGGGGAGAACCTGAGCCTGCGCCATGTGTCCCTTTCCACCTGCGGGTTGGTGGACCGGATTTATGATTTGATGAAGTTAAAGCTGGGGCTGACCCTTTCCATCTCCCTCCACGCCCCCAACGACCGGATACGGGGGGAGACCATGCCAATCAGCCGCCGGTACGATATGGATACGCTGCTGAAGGCTTGCCGGGATTATTTTGACTATACCGGGCGGAGGATATCCTTTGAATACGCCCTCATCGACGGGCTCAACGATACCCCGGAGTGCGCCGGGGAGCTTGCGGGAAGGCTGACAGGGATGCCCTGCCATGTCAACCTGATACCGGTCAACCCGGTGCGGGAGCGGGGCTACAAGCGGGGGAGCAGGCAGAATATCCTGCGCTTTCAGAAGCTGCTGGAGCAAAAGGGAGTAAACGCCACCATCCGGCGGGAGCTGGGCAGCGACATCAACGCCGCCTGCGGCCAGCTCCGTCGGGAAAGCCAGCAGCTTCCAAACGATGCATCACAGAAAAGGGGGGAACTCCCATGCTGACAGCTGAGGGGATCACCGATATTGGCCTTTGCCGCGATACCAACCAGGACGCGTATGACATTATAAAGCTGCCCGGCGGCGCTGTGGCAGTCATCCTGTGCGACGGCATGGGCGGAGAAAACGGCGGCAATGTGGCCAGCGATCTGTCCGTGAAGACCATTGCTGCCCAGCTGCGGCGGGGGTATCACCCTGCCCTGGGGGAGGCCTCCCTCAGGGGGCTGCTCCTTTCAGCGGTCTCGGTGGCCAATGCCCTGGTCCATGACAGGGCCAAAAGGGACGAGGCGCTTTCCGGCATGGGCACCACCGCCGAGGTGGTGCTGGCCCGGGGACGGACTGCCTGCATCGCCCATGTGGGAGATTCCAGCGTCTTTTCCCTCTCTCCAAATGGAGAGGGATCTCCCTTGGAGGGGAAGATTGAAAAGCTCACCTGCGACCACACCAGGGTCCAGCAGCTGCTGGACCAGGGAGTGATTACCGCCCAGGAGGCGGACAACCACCCGGAACGGCATTACATCGTCCGGGCGGTGGGGGTTGCCAGCGCTGTCAACCCCGATTACGACCAGTTCACCCTCCCTGAGGGGGGCGGGCTGCTGATCTGCTCCGACGGGCTGACCAACCATGTGGAGCCCCAGGAAATCTGCCGGATTCTTCTGCCGGCCATCCGGTCCGGAGAGCTGAGGAACGGCGTGCAGAAGCTGGTGGAAGCCGCCAACCGCTTCGGCGGGGCGGACAATATCACCGCCGTGGTCATTGCGGACCAGGCGGAAGGGGAGGCGCGGTCCAATGGATAAATTTATCGGCAAGCGGCTGGACGGACGGTACGAAATTCAGGAGATGATCGGCGTCGGCGGTATGGCCAACGTGTACAAGGCTAAGGATATCATGGACGACAAGGTGGTGGCGGTCAAGATACTCCGGGAGGAGTACATGACCAACGAGCAGTTCACCCGCATGTTTCAGAACGAGTCCAAGGCCATTGCCATCCTCTCCCATCCCAATATTGTAAAGGTTTATGACGTCATTTTTACCGAGCGGGTGCAGTCTATCGTCATGGAGTATATTGACGGCATCACCCTCAAGGAGTATATCGACCAGCAGAAGGTGCTGCGGTGGAAGGAAGCGGTCTACTTCACCACCCAGATGCTCCGCGCCCTCAACCATGCCCACTCCAAGGGAATTGTTCACCGGGATATCAAGCCCCACAACATCATGCTCCTTTCGGACGGCACCGTCAAGATGATGGACTTCGGCATCGCCAGCTTTGCCCGCAGCGAGGCCAGGAGCTCCACCGACAAGGCCATCGGCTCGGTCCACTATATCTCCCCGGAGCAGGCCCAGGGGGGCGGCATCGACGGGAAGAGCGACATCTATTCGGTGGGCATCGTCCTCTTTGAGATGCTCACTGGCCAGCTCCCCTTTGAGGCGGAGACGCCGGTTTCAGTGGCCATCAAACAGATACAGAACAAGCCCGTTCCCCCCAGCCGGCTGAATCCCTCTATCCCCAAGGGCCTGGAGGAGATCACCATGAAGGCCATGGAAAAGGACCCGTCCAGGCGCTACCGCTCCGCTGCCGAAATGCTGGCGGATATCGACGCCTTTAAGCGGGACCCCAACATTGAGTTTTCCTATCAGCAGATGGAGGGAGACGAGCCGGATGCCCGCGCGGTGGAGGCGGCCCGTAAGGACCAGTCCCGGCGGCAGCGCTCCTACAGCCAGGAGCTGGAACGGCGCAGGCAGGAGGAACAGCAGAAGGGGCGTTCCAAGCCGTCACTGGCCTCCGAAGGGGTGTATGGCTTTGGGGACAAGGCGGTAAAGGGCGGGGAATCCGGCCTGGAAACCCGTCAGGACCGCCGCCTCCGGGAGCGGGCCGAAGGAAAGGAGCGGAAGAAAAAGGAAATGGAACGGCGCTCGGTGCCCTATCAGCCCATTGAACGGGTTCGCATCCAATCCCACGCGCTGCCTGTACTGGGGGGGATTGCCCTGGCCTTTGTTGTGGCAACCGCCATCTTTGTCTTTACCCTCCTGTATTATAACGACCCCTTTTCCCGCACGCCGGAAACCTCCATGCCCAACCTGGTGGGGCTGAGCTATGAGGAAATCCGGGATTCCGCCCAATACGACTATATCGAGATGGTGGTGGACGGGGAGCCCGCCTACCATGAACAGTACGGGCGGGGCGTCATCTACGACCAGCTCCCGCTGCCGGGCAAGTCCATCAAGGAGGGGGCGGTGGTCAAGGTCAAGGTCAGCAGCGGAACCAAGCAGATTTCCCTCCCCTCCTATATCCGCGAGGAGGCCACAGAGGTTTACAACCGCCTCCATGACCTGGGACTGGAGTACACCTCCCTGGACGTCAACGACGACTCCATCCCCAAAGGCTATGTGGTGCGCACCGTGCCAGAGGCGGGGGCGTCTGTTCCGGCGGGGCAGGTGGTGACGGTATACGTCAGCCTGGGCAGCGACAAGAAGATGGTGGAGGTTCCCAACCTGAAGGGCCTGAACATCGCCAACGCCCAAACCATGCTGGAGACCTTTAACCTGAAGCTGGGGAACATCTCCCCGGTGGAGGACAGCAGCAGGCCGGAGGGCACGGTCATTGCCCAGAATCCCCAGGAGGGCAGCCAGCTGTTGGAGGGCTCTACTGTGGACCTGAACGTGAGCAGCGGCGGCGGAAACAGCGCCTCCACCTCCCGAATCATGACCATTGAACTGCCCAGCTCCATCAACGAGATATGCACCGTACAGGCCACCCAGGACGGGGTGGAAAAGCATCGGGAGCTGTTAAACCCCAGGGAGGTGGGGAACTGGAAGGTCTCCTTTACCGGAGAGGGAAGCTCCAACATCAAGATACTCATCGACAACAAGCTGTATATGGAGTACACCCTGAATTTTGAGGAAAACACCTATCGGGTGCTCACCGACAATTCAGGAAACTTCTGACCGGCGGCTTTGGACAGGGGAAGGGATATGGAAAGGAAAGAGGGCCGTATCATCAAGCTTCTGGGCGGCTTCTACTATGTGGATACCGGGGAGG
>Ga0209064_1004252_pt1 | contig 10939 bp, 5 predicted proteins | sample Inofromicrocosms_FD_187498 | JGI IMG/M metagenome (GOLD analysis project Ga0209064, IMG submission 187498) | Mouse cecum microbial communities from Vienna, Austria - Inoculum for glucosamine and mucus D2O microcosms (SPAdes) (version 2) | ecosystem: Host-associated > Mammals > Digestive system >... | reverse complement strand
GGCGGGGGCGGCCTAAACCGCCCCCAAGAGCGGATTCCTTATAATTTTTTTAATCGGAATAAAAAAATGCTAAAATCGCTTGGATTTTAGCATAGAATACGCTTTTTAATTATGTCTATGTCCCGCCCCACATTGCCCGTAACCGGAGTTGGCTCAGTCGAGCTTCGCCTCTGCCTACGGCGGTCTGCGATGCGGTCTACAATTGCAAATTTATATACAAATAATTACATATACAAATTTTTCGATTATTAAGTGCCAAATATTATTAAGCAACCCTCTCGGAGAGGGTTCCGGGAGGGTTGCTGTATCGGGAGTGCAGGGGGGAGAATCAGCGGACGAGGATTTTTTCGCGGCCGACGAGGTAGAGGCCGGGGGCAAGGCCGGCGGTGGCGTCGGCACGGGCTACGCGGTGCCTGACGAGGGCTCCGGTGATGGTGTGGACGTCGACGAGGGTGTCTTCGCCGGAGGGAAGATCTGTGGTGATGTCGCCGATGCCCGACTGACCTTCGCTGTCGATGGTCCAGGCGCGGAGGCTCTTGACTTGGGTGGCGCCGCCGGTTGAGAAGGCTTCGAGGCCGTCGGCGTTGTCGCCCGAGGGGAAGACGCGAATCGACGAGGCGTATTTGTCGTTGATGAAGATGTCGATGATGGAGCGGTCGATATAGAGGTGTATCTTCATTGTCTCGCCTTTGCCGGGGGTGACGGGGATGCGGGTGGTGTAGACACCGTTGAACAGGTGGCTGTCGTTTACGATGCGTGTGAGTTTGCTGAAATCGACAGTGAGCGTTCCGTCCGAGGGGGTGTAGGTAAGGGTAGCGCAGTCGGCGCCGTTTTTGAAGAATGTGTAGCCGAACGGTGCGTCGCCAATCACAAATTCACCCAGAATCTCGGCCATGCGTTGCGGCGCGGAGCCAAGCGATACGGAGCCGTTGAGCGAGGATTCGCCTTGCGTGAACAATGCGTCGGAGCGCAGGGCGTCGAGGCCTTCCCAGGGTTTCTGCACGAGACGGCCTTTTTGATCGAGGCTCCATTCGCGCGGCAGGGAGTAGGCATGTGCCCATCCATGCTGATAGTTGATATATGAATCGAGCTTGTCGGGAACGATGCCCATGGCCACGGTCTTTCCGTCGGCCTGCATAATCGAGGGCGAGAGCAGTCCGTAGCCGTCTTTTGCGAAGCCGGGGAGTTCGATATTGTCGGGCCATGCCGTGGAGGAGAATGTGCCGTCGGCGTTGATGGAGCCGGTCCAGTACATTGCTTTCACTCCTGTGCTGAGGCCGAGGGGCGTGACTGTAAAGAGCCATTTGTCGCCCATTTTCGTGATATTGGGCATTTCCCAAAACGAGCCTTGGGAGGCTACGGAGTTGGCGGAATAGAATATCTTGCCGTCGTTGCTCCACGTGCGGTTTGAGGGATTATATTTGTGGAGGGTGCATGCGCCTTTGCCATCTTTGGATGTGCCGACTATGATGTAGGCGTCGTCGGCGTTGCGGAAGAAATAGGGGTCGCGGAAATCGTCGCTGAGCCCGGCGGGCCGGCCGTTGATAATGGGCTGCGAGGGCTTGGACCACGCGAGGAGGTCGTTGTCGAGAGGCGAAGCCTGCCCGATCATGGCACGTGCATAGTCGACGCCGGTGTATATCAAGTTGGGCTTTCCACCGGTGACAACATCGTCGACGGCAACGCATCCGCTCCAGCATCCTTTCAGGTCGTACCATTGGTCGCTGCCGATAGCGATGGGCATTTCCTCCCAACGGCACAGGTCTTCGCTGACGAGGTGTCCCCATTGCAGACGCGACATGTAGGGGCCGTTGGCATTTTTTTGGAAGAAGACGTGATATTTGCCGTCGTATTTCACAAGGCCGTGTGTCTCGTTGGTCCAGTTGCGCGAGGGCATGGCGTGATAGCCCGGACGCAGCAGGTCGGCGGCCATCTCGGCAGACACTACATTGAGTTCAGGCTCGTTCTCAGCGGTCCACCCCTGTATTGTGGCCACGGGCAGAGCCTCGTCGTAGATTTCGATTTCGTCGATTATGCCGTTTATGGTGTTGGTGATGAACAAGCCCATCTTACGGTCGGTGCGGTCCTTGCCGATCATAAACTTGCCGTCGGCGGCTACGCCACGGCAATTTGACGAGCCAAGCAATTCGCCGTTATTGTAAAAATATACCTTGGAGCCGTCGGCCACGGCCACAAGATTGTTCCATTGGTAAAGGGGCAATGTGGAAGGGGCGTTCACTTCCATAGGCCATCCGCCGGAAAAGAATTTAAACGAGTATTTGCCTACGCGGCTTACGAAGAAGCCGAAGCCGGTTTTGGCATCGGGGTCGTAGTTGCCGGCGATACAAGTCTGCTCGGTCTCGTTCTGCACGTCGTGCTCGATAATGGGCCATGTCTCCATGGCGCACCACACAGAGAAGGTGAACGACGAAAGCGTGCCGAGGCTAATATCAGCCTCCACATAATTTGAATAACCGTCGAGGCGCAGACCGTTGCCCTTTGCCCCGGGAATGGCTTCGGCCACAGTGGCGGCCTTCACCTCAAATTTCTTTCCGGAAACAGTTTCGGATACTTGTCCGTACTTCACTTCCATGGGCATACTGAATCTCACGCCGCCCCAAGCCGGGAGCGAGGCGAGACACAGAGCCGGAAGCAATATTCGATTTATATATTTCATAGTGTTCAGCGTTGGATTATATATTGATAATAACGAAATGTCGATTTTCTTATTGTGTCGAGAAACGAGGCTCCGGCATGGAGGCAAGAAGCCTTGGCCGGAGCCTCGCGCTGAACACAATAATTCTTACTTACTTAACTTTTTTTTACGGGTCAAGCCGTAATTACGGTGCATTGGGTCTCCGTTAGGAGACAAATATTGTAGCGCGGGGCGCAGCCCCGGGGATGGGAACATTATTTATTAGGGTATTGGAGCGGAGCTTGCCGGAGCGTTCGATAATGCCAACCGTGGTGCAGAACGCTACGCTGCCGCTCGCTCCGATACCACGATGAACCAGCCTCAACATACCGGGGGTTCCGCTGTCGCTCCACCCCCGGCTACATTCTTGAATCGCTACGCGATTCCATGCACCGCATTATCGGCTTGTGCTTTTTTACTTGATTACTTTTTTCGCAACAGAGCCGCGGCGTTCGATGTAGATTACGCCGGCTTCGGGTTCGGCCACACGGATGCCTTGCAGATTGTAGTAGACGGGAGCCTCGTCGGCGTCGGTGACGGCGCTTTCAATTCCGGTGGTGCTGAGAGCCAGGTAACTGATGGCGTTGGATGTCATGTTCTGAATGTTGGAGTGGTAGTTGTTGCCGCCGTTGCGCGGAGCCCATTCGTAAGCGGCGAGACCGATGGTGATTACGCGGCCTTTGAATTCGGAGGTAGGCTCGAAATCGATGATGCCGGCGCCGCAGAAGTCGCCGACATGACCCCATGTGCCGAGGCACACGCAATTATAGGCTTTTTCAAATTCCGTGAGACAGGCGGGAGTGTCATTGCCGGCGCCAAAACCGAGGTCGGCGGGAATCCAGAAGCAGTTGTGGTCCTCGCGCCACATGGCAGTAGTGGGGTCGCCTGTGCCGAGAAGGGCTACGGTGGGCCTATTGTTATAATCATTTATGGTTTCGAGTCCGGCATAGATGGGATGGGCGCTTCGGTCGAGCTGCTCGCTGCAATTAACGCCGTAGACATTCTGCACGGTCCATGTGTCTTTGCCGTCGCCACCTTCGCCGGAAGAGAACGAGTTCACTTCCTTGTCGATGCGTCCGATAGCAGTGGCAAGCTGTGTGGCCTGCTTGGTGAGCAGGAGATTGCCGCCGGCCTTGACATAGTCCTTGATATGAGCGACGAAAGCGGCGTTGTTGAACGGCGCGGGCAGGTTGGCCGAGCCGGCCGCGATGCCGCAGCGGTCGATATGAATCCAGAGAGCCTCGGCTTTGGCGGGAGTAATGTTCTCGATATCGTCGGCTGTTACGGCCACGGCGGCTTTATCGTTGTTGAGGAGCCACTGTGCGGCTTCGCGTTCCTGATTGTTGTCGACAGCGCCTACGCTTGCGCCATCGATATACACGGCTACTTTCTTGCCTTCGATTGTGGCTGCCGAGAGAGTGGAGGCGGCCATGAGAGCTGCTGCCGCGATGAGTAGATTTTTTTTCATTTTTGAATGAGTTTTAAATAATGATTATAAGGGAAAGCCCCTGCGGCAATCCTGCGATGCCGCAGGGGCTTGAATAGTTTCGGTGATTATTTAAGGCAGTCGAGGATGTTGGCGGTGAGTTTCTCGAGGTTGGCCTGATAAGGGTTGGTGCCCGAGTTCTGGTTCCATTCGTAAGCGGAGAAGCCGTTTGCGATGCATCGTCCGCGGCTGGTGTCGCCATGGAATTCGACAAGACCTGCCACGCAATGGTCGCGCACGTGGCCCCAGGTAGCGAGCACGAGGGAGTTGGTAGTAACTTCAAAGTTCTTGATTACGTCGATCTGGTTGCCACGGCCGTAAAGATTGCAGTCCCATAGGCAGTTGTGATCCTCACGCAGACCCGGGCCGATGAGCGGCAGGCTGGCATAGGGATAGTCGTTGACCACCTCGAGGGTAAGGCCCTCGTAGACAGCGTGGCCGGTACGGTCGTAGAAACCTTGGTCGGAACCGTTTTGGAAATCCCATCCGAGGTTGGGATTGATTGTCCAAATGTCGGTGCCGCTGCCGCCTGTGCCGTTGCCGTAGACGGTAGGCGCCATGTTTTCGGGCACGAAACCGAGGGGTACGGTAAGTTGAGTGGCCATGACAGAGAGGTAGAGGCTGCCGCCGTTGGCGGAATATTGACGGAGGGCGGCGATGGTGGCGTCGTTGGTGATTTCGGAGGGAAGATTTTGCCATCCGACAGGAGTGCCTATGCGGTCGATATGCACCCAAATCACAGGATAGATATCGGCATCGAGGTCGGCGAGTTGCGATGGCTGGATAAACTCGGCGTTTGTCTGTGTCGAGAACCATTGTGCGGCGGCACGTTCGTCGTCGTCGGGAAGCGCGGAGATGGATGCGGCGGTCATAAGATAGCCGATTTTGGGTTCGATGTAGGGGATAGCGGCCTTGACAGAGACACCTTCGGAGGCATAGTATTCATCATAGACCACAGATACGGTGTAGGTGTGCTCGGTGTCCATAGGCTGGCCTTTGAGGACGCAGGATGTGGGGGTGCCTTCGATCACGGTAGCGGCGGCTGTGTCGCCGTTGCGCACGACACGCACTGCCGTGATGCCGTCTTCGGCGGGAAGAGTCCAGTCGAGAGTGACTGTGCGTCCGCTCACGTCGGCAGTGAGGCCTGAAACTTCGGGAAGGTCCACTTTGGGCAATTCAACATTTATAGAAACGCCTTCGGAAACATAGCCGCCTTCGTAACGCACTTTTACGGTGTAAAGATAGTCCTCGCCCATAGGCTGGCCGATTACGGTGTATGTCGTGGCATTGCCTTCGAGTTTCACGGCGGTGGAGTTCACGCCGTTGGTTATGAGGTCGACACCTTCTATGTCGTCGGCTGCGGGAAGATTCCAGGAGAGGTTCACCACAAAGCCGTCGATTGAGGCTTTAAGGTCGGAAGCCTTGCGGAGCTCGGGCACCTCGGGCATGCCTTTGGGGTCGAAATCGGAGCAGGCCGTGAACATTCCGCCAACAATGGCGAGGATGAAAGCGATGCTCAGTATATTGATTTTTTTCATTTGAGAAATCTTATTTTAATCGTTAATTATTTGTAAAGGTCGCCGGCATTGTCAACCTGGTTGACAGGGATGGGGAAGTAGATTTCGTTCTCGGAAAGGTTGGCGCCTTCGTAGTAGGGACGGATTTTGCCTTCCGTCTTATAGTAGGCGTTGACTACCTCGACAACATTGCCCCAGCGCACGAGGTCGAACCAGCGGTGGCCTTCCATGGCGAGTTCGATGCGGCGTTCCATGCGCACGGCCTTGCGGGCATATTCCTGATTCCAGCCTGTGGCGGGATATTCGCTCACGCTGTAATTGGCAATCATCGGGTTGCAGTCGACGGGAGCGTAGGTGGCATCGACCGAGCGGCCGGCCTTGCGGCGGATGTCGTTGATAAGGCCGCGAGCTTCTTCAAGGCTTTTGTTCTGCTCGATAAGGGCTTCGGCTTTCATGAGCATCACGTCGGCGTAGCGGATGAGGATGCAGTTGAGAGAGGAAGCGCCCCAGGGCACGATACCGGGCTTTACAAACGGAGATTCGGGAGCGGGATAAGGCTTTTTGCCGGAATATTCGCTGTATATGTCAAGGTTGCGGCACCATTTCTCGTTGTATTCGTGTCCGCGCCAGGGCATGCCGATGCGGCCGAGGGTGAAGTCGAGACGGGGGTCGACATTGCCTGCGAAGTCGGCTTTGTCGATGCTCTTGCCGTCGGTGGCTCCGTCGAGATAGGGCAGGCCGTGGGCGTCGGTGCGGAAAGCGTCGACGAGGTTTTGCGACGCGAGGTAGAAGTCGTCGCCGGTGCCGTAGAGGTTGCCTTCGGAGTAGGTGCAGTTGAGACAGTTGTTGAAATTGAACTGGTCGGGGGAGTTTGCGGAGGAGAACTGCACGGCGAGCACCGATTCGTATTGGTTGTTCATCTCGGGCTTGGAGATGTCGAGGAAGTTGGGATAGAGCTCGTATTGCTGAGAATCAATCACATAACCGGCATATGTCTCGGCCTCGGCCCAGTCGGAGGTGAAGAGGTCGACACGAGCGAGAAGGGCGGCGGCAACATATTTGTTGAAGCGGCCGACCTCGGCCTGAGTCTTGGGAAGAGCCTCGTAGCTGTCGCGCAGGTCCTGCTTGATGAATCCGACGATTTGGTCGCGTGTGTACTCGTCGGCACGACATTCGCTGGGGTTGGTCACAGTCTCGTCGAAGTAAGGGAATTTGGCGAAGATGCGGAACATATCGAAATAGTAATATGCACGGAGAGTCTTCATCTCGGCCACATAAGCGGCTTTTGTGTCGTCGGAAATCGCCGATGAGGCCTTGATGGCGCGGATGGCGGTGTTGCAGCGGCTTATTGAGTAATAGTTGTTGCGCCATTTGAAGTTGGCCACGTCGTTGTCGCTCTGCACGTTGCCCACTTCGAGCTGGTGCATGTATCCTTCCATGGATATTTCGCCGCCGCCTTTGAGAGCGTCGTCGGAACGGACGTCGAACACCCAGTTGTTGATCGGGCCGGCGAACGATTCGTTGTTGCCGAAGTAGTGGCACAGGAGTGTGGCATAGGCGGCAGTCATGAGGTCGGTGGCCTCCTCGTCGCCGATCTGCTCGTCGGTGAATACGCCCTGGGGCTTGGTGTCGAGCATATCGTCGCAGGAAGTCGAAGCCATACCTGCTGAAATGATTGCTGCGGCAATGAATATGTTTTTGAAAAGTTTCATTATGTTTGTCTTTTACGGGTTAGAATTGAAGGTTCAGACCAAGAGTGAATGTGCGGGGACGGGGATATGCGCCGTTGTCGATGCGCGCTCCGTATTCGCCGGGGAGAAGTTCGGGGTCGAGGCCGGTGTAGTCGGTGATTGTGAACACGTTCTCAACCTGGCCGTAGACGTCGAGGTTGGAGGCACCGATTTTGCCGATAAGGTTCTTGGGCAGGGAGTAGGACAGTTTGAGATATTTCATCTTCATGTACGAGCCGTTTTCAACATAGTAGGTGGAGAAGCGGCTTTCGTTGTTGTCGTCGGTGAGCGAGAGGGCCGGGATATTGGTGTTGGTGTTGGTCGGAGTCCAGGCGTTGAGGATTTCGGCGCCGCGGTTGGTGTTGCCAAGGCCGTAGTTCATCGAGAGGAGCTGGCGTTTCATGTGGTTCTGGATGTCGAAACCGAAATCGCCGGCGAAGAACATGTCGAGGGTGAAAGCCTTGTATTTGAAGGCGAGGTTGAGGCCGAGCGAGATGTCGGGGTTGGGGTCGCCGATGATGCAGCGGTCGTTGTCGTCGATCACGCCGTTGCCGTCGAGATCGCGGTAGATGAGGCGGCCGGGAGCTGCGCCGTTCTGCACTGCATGGTTGGCCACTTCGGCTTCGTTCTGGAAGATGCCGTCGCAAACATATCCGAAATACACGCCCATGGGCTGGCCGGGGATGAGACGCTGGTCGCCGCCGATGAATTTCTGGCGGGAGTTGAGGGTGACGAGCTTATTCTTGTATTGGGAGATGTTGAAAGAGCCGTTCCAGGAGAAGTCGCCGTACTGCGGGCTGATGTAGCTGAGAGTCACTTCCCAGCCGGTGTTCTTCATGTCGCCGGTGTTGAGCCACATGGCGGCGTTTTCACCTGCCACGTCGAGGGCCGGGGGAATGGTGAGCATGTCCTTTGTCTTCTTGATATAGTAGTCGCCGCTGAGGTTGAGCGCGCCGCCGAGGAACTGGAGGTCGACACCAATGTTGTTTTGTGTGGTAGTCTCCCATTTGAGGTCGGGGTTGCCGGTGCTCGACAGGGTGATACCCGATGTGGTGGAGGAGTTTGTTCCGCTTATGTCGTAAGCGCCGTTGCCGGTGTTGAAGATATATGTGGAATATGCGGGATAGAGCGCGGGTATGTTGGCGTTACCGTTCTGGCCCCATGAGTAGCGCACTTTCAGGTCGGTGAGGATTTCGTTCTTGGGGAAGAATTCTTCCTGCGAGGGACGCCATGCGAGGGAGAATGCGGGGAACACGCCGGAGCGGTTGCCTTTTGCGAAGCGGGAGTTCTCGTCGCGGCGGATGGTGAACGAGGCGAGGTAACGATCGGCATAGTTGTAGTCGATTTTGCCGAAGAGCGAGAACACGGCCCATTGTGTCTTGCCGCCGCCGTTGTTGCGGACGCCAGTACCGGAGCCTATCTGCATGAAGTCGGAATCTTCGAATTCATATCCTTCGCGCGATGCGGAGAGGTCTTTGAATGTATAGCCGATGGCCTCGGTGCCGAGGAGCACGGTGAGGTGGTGGTCCTGAGCGAATGTCTTGTTATAGTTGGCGGTGTTGGTCCAGGTCCAGGTGTCGCCCTGTCCGTAGACGCTCGACACGCTGTTGACGTCGCCGGGATTGATAGCGCGGCCGAGGGTGGTGTTGAAATACTGGCTGTGCTCGATACCGATGTTGGTTTTGAGCGAGAGGCCGTCGATGGGCTTCACCTCGAGGTAGGCGTTGCCGAGGATTCGCCACGACGAGAAGTTGTTGTCCTTGGAGTTGGAGATAACCTGCATGGGGTTTGCAAGGTCGTTGATGTTGAATTCCTTGGGACGTGTCCATTCGCCGTTGAGTCCGGTGACGGGGAGGGCGGGGAGCATGGCGATGGCCGAGAAGGGAATACCGCGGTCGCCGGCCACGTCAACGCCACGGTTGGTCCAGCGGGCCACCATGAGGTTTTCGCCTACGGTGATATATTTGTTGAAATCGTAGCGCGAGTTGATACGTGCGGAGTAGCGTTCGTAGAACGACGATTTGATGTTACCGTTCTGGTTGATATAGTTGGCCGAGAACATCACGGAGCCTTTTTCGGTGTTGTTGGAGATAGAGGCGGTGAGGTTGTTGGTCCATGCAGTTTGATAAACCTGGTCCTGCCAGTCGGTGTTGGCGGTGGGGAAGTTGGCATTGCCGTTGAGGTAGGGCTGGAGCACGGGAGTGGCGCCGTTGCCGTAAAGCACATGCGAGGGCGTGAGGTGGGAATTTTTGGATGCGGCCCAGTAAGCCTCGCCCCATTGGGTGGCGTCGAGCAGGTCGTAGCGTTTTGCTATTGTCTGTGCGCTGGCGGCATAGTTCACGTTGATAGTCATGCGGTCGCCTTTGCCTTGTTTTGTGGTGATGACCACAACGCCGTTTGCGGCACGCGAACCGTAGATTGAAGCGGAGGCGGCATCTTTAAGCACCTGCATTGTCTCGATGTCGGAGGGGTTGATGCAGTTGATATTGTCGGTGGGCACGCCGTCGATTACATATAGAGGGTCGTTGCTCGAATTAGCCGTTGACATACCGCGGACGCGAATCGAGCCTGTACCGCCGGGGGCGGCGTCGGGCACTACGTTCACGCCGGGGAGTTTGCCGGCCATTGAGTTCATGATGTTGCCGGAGTTTTCGCTCAAAGGCTCTTTCATGTTCATCACGGCCACAGCGCCGGTGAGGTCGGCCTTGCGCACGGTCTGGTAACCCACGACCACCACTTCGTCGAGGAGTTCGGAGTCTTCTACGAGTTCGATTGTCATTTGGGGCTGTGCTGGGAAAGAAGCGGGTTTGAAACCGACGTAACTTACGGTGAGCTCTGTGCCCTGAGGTACTTTAATAATGAAATTTCCGTCGATGTCGGTGGAAACACCGATGTTTAGAACTTCGGAACGGACCGACGCGCCGATCAAAGGCTCGCCATCTGTCTTCGAGACCACCGTTCCATGCACGGTGATATCCTGGGCGAAAGCGCACACAGACATCATCAGTGCCAGCAGAAACGCAAAAAATGGTTTTGTCATGATTTATAAATTTGGGTTGATTAATTTTTCCGGTATCAGCGTGAGAATCACGTCGTAAAATTAACATCTCTTTATAAATCAAATATATTACGCATGTTGCATCGACTGCAACATATCGTTCACGTTACCATTCTTGCATCCTTTGTAACGAATTTGCGTAATATGCGATAAAAGACAGGAGAACAGGATGAACAGAAGTTATATTGGCACAAGCCGAAAATGCGGTGCATGGAATCGCGTAGCGATTCAAGATTGTAGCCGGGGGTGAAGCGATAGCGGACCCCCCGGTATGTTGAGGTTGGTTCATCGTGGTATCGGAGCGAGCGGCAGCGTAGCGTTCTACACCACGGTTGGCGTTATCGAACGCTCCGGCAGGCTCCGCTCCAACACCATAATAAATAACATCCACGCCCCCCAGGGCTGTCGCCCTGCGCTACAATATTTGTCTCCTAACGGAGACGCAATGCACCG
>Ga0209064_1004242_pt1 | contig 10970 bp, 10 predicted proteins | sample Inofromicrocosms_FD_187498 | JGI IMG/M metagenome (GOLD analysis project Ga0209064, IMG submission 187498) | Mouse cecum microbial communities from Vienna, Austria - Inoculum for glucosamine and mucus D2O microcosms (SPAdes) (version 2) | ecosystem: Host-associated > Mammals > Digestive system >... | reverse complement strand
AAATCCACCCTCTCTGAAGATGACCTCACTTTCTCCCACGGCGACTACAATGTAGACTTCGTCATTGCTATTAATGTCTCTGCCGCCGGCAAACTCGACCAAGCCCTTCGCGAACATAGCCGCATCATGCGTGACGCTTCCATTGTTAATGTCACTACTGGCGATCCTGGTCACTTTGGTGAAATAGAATGGAGCAACCCTACTGCCAGCTCCCTCTGTGAGATGATCACGGACCTTATCTTTGCCATTCAAGAATCCGACGAAAAGCCACTCGAACATGATATCGCTACTACTCTACTAGCCGGTATCGTCGCTGCCACCGACCGCTTCTCCAATAACCGCACCAATCCCGACACTCTTGGTGTCGCTTCTAAACTCATGTCTATGGGTGCCGATCAGCAACTCATTACCTCCAACATTAGTGGTAATGATATCATTCACAACGAAGACAATTATAGCTATGGTCCTCAAAACACACCCGCCCCATCTGCTGCCCAGCGTAGTAATCTCACCATCGACCACGAAGAGGGGAATACACCATCTCCTGCACCTAACACTATCCCACCAACCACACCCGACCCTACTCAAATGCAGCTCCCCACATCCACCAATGCCCCTGCTGTCACATCTAACGCTCAGCCTTTCGATCCCACCAAAATGCAACTCCCTAACCTAAACAACGCCAACCCCGCTGCTATGAGTGCTCCCACCCCTAACATCGATCAAAACCCTACCCCCACCGCCATGATCAACAACACTAATAACGTCAGCCCCGAAAGCGTCATTGTTCAACCAATAATTCCTGGCGCCAAGCCTACCGCTCCAACCCAGCCCCAAGCCAGCGCCCCCGCTTTCGATCCTTCTCAAATACAACTTCCTAACTCCAGCCCCACAACAGTGCCTACCGCACCTTCAACACCCGACCCTTCTCAAATGCAGCTCCCCACACCACCAGCTGACAAGCCTACCCCAGGCCGGGGTATCATGACGGACGCCCCAACAGCACCCACCGCTAAACAAGTCGGCAACACCATTACACCTCCCAAGCCTACCCCTAAGCAACCCAAAAACTACGCCGAAATGATGGAAGCCGCCCTCTCCGAGAATCCTCCCCAACAAGCCCCATCTCAACCTATTACTCAGCCTAATCCTACCCCGAGCACTCCCACCACTAACCCCACTCAAAGCGCCCAAGGCACCAGCAGCTCCCCAGATAATACCACCAAACCTACACCTTCAATGGAACCAGTTGCTAACCCTACTGCCTCCGCACCAGTCCTACCACCTCCACCCGCGCCCAACGCTAATGCCGGTATGATGCCGCCGGTTCTTCCTCCCGTCCAAGTCCCACCACAAGTCTAATTTTCAACACTAGCATGATAAAAGCTTTGTGCATAACAATCAAATCCATGGCACATCTACATCAGTCCCAAACCAAGCCACGATTTGACTAACCACTCATTTATGCTACACTAACAACATGGATACCACCACTCCGCCACTTGCAGCAGACGAACTAATGTTGGTTGATAAACCAGCCGGCATTAGTTCTTTTGGTGTCGTGGCACGAGTCCGCCATCAGCTTTCTGATCAAGCTGGTACCATTTCCATCAAAGGCAAAGACGGCATCATCCGCGAAAAGCGCCGCAAAATCAAAGTCGGCCACGCCGGCACTCTCGACCCCTTCGCCACTGGCTTACTTATTCTTCTCGTCGGCAAGGGAACGAAGCACGCTGGCAACTTCCTCAAACTCGACAAAGAGTACGTCGCCACAATCCGCCTTGGAGCCACTTCTACCACTGGCGACCCAGAGGGAATTATCACCCCCACCGAACAGTGTTCGGTACCTTCGCGCGACACTGTGGAAAAAGTTGTGCAAAACTTCCTCGGCGAAACCGAACAACGCGTCCCCAACTTCTCCGCCGTCAAAATCAACGGCCAACGTGCCTACAAACTCGCCCGCGCCGGCAAAGCCGTCGAAATGCCCGTCCGTAAAATCCACATCTATGAGCTAAAGGTCCTCGACTACACCTGGCCCAACCTCACTATCCGCTGCCAAGTCTCCAGCGGCACCTACATCCGCGCTCTCGGCGAAGACATCGGCAAAGCCCTCGGCACTGGCGGCTACCTCACCGCCCTCCGCCGCACTCAGATCGGCAGCTACCGCGTTGAAGACGCCACCCCTATCTCCATCTAGCCACCAGGGAACTAAAACCCTACTGCCACCCACCTTCTATTGACTTAACCACCAGACCATGCTATAATTAAAACGTCAGTCTCGCCCCAAAGGCAAAGGCTCGTAACTTACACTTTCCAGTTTAGAAAGGAGACCATATCACATGACTAAGAAAAAACGCATTCCCCTCCTCGGTAAACTCTTCATCGTTGGCATCGCCGCCGCCATCGCCTACAACCTCTGGGCACGCTGGGGTTTAGACGAAGTCGACGACCAGAAGCTCCTCCTCTACGAGATGTATCCCCTTAGCTGGGTCGATCAAGGCGGCTTCCGCGGCATGACTGCCCACCTTACGCGTATCCAAGACCTCGGCATCGACTATATCTGGCTCGCCCCCTTCTACCCCAGCGGTGGCGTCGATGGCGGCTATGATATCACCGACTATACCGACGTCGACCCGCGCCTCGGCACTCTTGACGATTTCGATCATTTCGTCGAAGCAGTCAACAAGCTCAATATCCGCGTCATCACCGATCTCGTTCTCAATCACACCTCCGACCAGCACCCCTGGTTCCAGCTTTCCGCAAGTGGCAATCCCAAATACGCCGACTATTACCACTGGTCCGACGAAGACCTCGGGTGGGGAACTATGTTCGACGGATCCTCCGCCTTCACCTGGCACGCCAAACGCCAGCAGTTCTACTCCCACATCTACAACACCTCCCAGCCCGACCTCAATTGGGACAACCCCGATGTCCGCGCCGAGTTCCAAGACATCATTGACTTTTGGACTCTTGAGCACGGCGTCGCCGGCTTCCGCATCGACAGTGTCCAGCTCATCGGCAAAAACTTCACCAAAACTATCCTCCCTCGCGAACAGCTCGGCACTACCGCCGGTCTGTTCAAATACTACATGCACCCGCAAACTTTCGAAATCCTGCATGAGCTCCTCGACGACCGCGGCCTCTTCACGATGGGGGAGATCGGCGTCCCTATTTACCCCATGTTCAACTCTCTGGTCGCCCCGCATGGCCCACTCACTGCCGGCATCAACGTCATGGCTGCTAACTCCATCGATAAAAGTTTCGGCTTCATCGCCGCCAAAACCAGCCTCGCCCGCGCCGAGCGGAGCCTCAAACATTGGGGCGAGCACCCAAGTTATGTCGCCACTCTGGAATCCCACGACGGACCAAGGTTTACTTCTCGCGCTAATATCGACGGCAAAGCCGCCCTTGATCTACTCTTCGGCTCTGATGCTCGCATCATTTGTCTGTACCAGGGGGAAGAGCTGGGACTTACTAATCCCGAGCTCAGCGACAATATAGCCGACTATGATGATGTCCAGACTATCATGCGCTACGAAACCGCCATCGCCGCTGGCGCCGACCCTGCCGAAACTATGACAAGACTCAAAGCTGAATCCCGCGACAACGCCCGCCAGCCCCTTCCTCTTGAAGAATACGACGTTCAACGCACCGACCCCAATTCCTGCTTCAATTACGCCCGCATCCTCATCCAGAACTGGAAATCCAACTAAAATCCGCCCAGGAGCACCACTCCTGGGCATTTCTACGCACAAAAAATGGTGGTTCCGGGCGGACTTGAACCGTCGACACAAGGCTCTTCAGGCCTCTGCTCTACCAACTGAGCTACAGAACCACTACGTCCATTATACCACGCTTCCCACATTTTACTACCCCTAAAACGCCGTTGAATCATAATCCCCTAAAAAGGGTTGTCACTTCAGAGAAGATGTGCTATAATGACAGATATATGATTACCAGAGAGAAAAAAGCCGAAGCGATGGCAAAGCTAGCCCGCAACAAGAAAGACGTCGGCTCCCCTGAAGTACAGGTTTCTATCTTGACCGAACGGATCAAAGAAGTCACCAAACACATCCAGGAGAACACCCACGATTTCATGGCCAAGCGCGGTCTCATGCAAATGGTTGGTCAACGTAAAAAACTCTTAAAATACCTAGAGAAAACCGATTTCGACCTCTACAAGAAGACCATTGCAGCCCTCGGTCTACGCAAATAGCAAAATTCTTCCCACTGCCTCAACGCAACCGGGAAGTTTTTTTGTTCACAAACGATTAGCGCTTATCACTAACTAGCCCCACCACAATAGCACCAAAAATCATCCTACACCGCATAAAAAGCCCCCTCTATTGAGGGGGCCAGTCCGTCAGCCAAGTATAGCCCATCTAGGGATTTCGACTTGACCGCCGACAGGAGAGTTCAATTCTTGGAGTTCTCGCCTCCTTTTTGCTCGAGCCACGTCTTGCGCTCTCAACTGCGCAATCACATCCGAATCACTATAATAATCCGGCTCCACCCCCAGTGCTTCCGCTGTTCTGGCAATCTCATCAAACAGCGCTTGCAAATCCATAACTATCATTCGCTGGAAAGCCAACATACGCTGCGTAATCTCTGCATCCGTCAAAACCCGTAGGCTACCATCCAGCTGACGCTCAACCGCACCTGCAGCCATATTTGGCAGAATCGAAATCGTCGCAGAACACCGCCCGTCCTCGCCGTAAGTCGGCAGAATCGTATACGTCATTGGCAACGAAAAATCTGCGTCATCCGGCAAGGACGGAACCTTCGATTTTGACGGCATAGCAACCAGTAATCTTGCCTTTATCCTGGCTTGCTCTGGTGTTTCGCCATTGCGCACAAACCCTTCTGCCATGCGGTCCCACTCTTGTTGTAAGCTTACTTCGTTTTGAGTCGTTCCGCGCGTTTTGTACTGCGCGTTCAATATTTCGGCATGCTCCATCTTGCCCCTGCCAAGTCTGCCGGTCGTCATCAACCGCTTATACTCATCGAGTAAGCCCACAATACCGCTACCCAACAGCCTCTCTTGTCCGCCATTCGGCAATCCACTCACCACAATCTTCCCGTCGCACACTAACTCAACCTTCGGTCTCGAATCAATCTTGCACAAAATTATCTCTCCTCATCTAAAAGGTACGTGGACAAATAACCCACACTCATATTATAGCATGTCTTTCTTACAAAAGTCAAATGCTAACCCCATAACCACCCTATCCCTCAATTAGTAATTTCATGCTATAATAGATACAGAAAAAGTTAATTGGGAAGACCGCAGATATGAGTTTTTTAGTGTCATTCTCACTAAAAATTTGATATCTGAAGTTTTCCCAAAGGAAGGTACATATTTATTATATGGACATTATTAATCCCAGCGGCAAAAAAACTCTCAGCGTCTCTACTGAGTGGCTCGGCCGCAAACTCACCTTAGAAATCAACCGTGTTGGCTTTCGCTCTACCTCTAGCGTCCTAGTCCGCTACGGCGACACTATGGTTCTCGGCACCGTCGTAGTAGGGAAGAAACCCGTCGAACAAGATTTCTTCCCACTCACCGTTGATTATGAAGAAAAGTTCTACGCCGCTGGCAAAATCAGTGGCTCCAAATTCATCAAACGCGAGGGCAAACCAGCTGACGAAGCTATTCTTATTGGTCGTCTTATCGACCGCCCCATCCGCCCACTTTTCCCCAAGAACTGCCGTCAAGAAATCCAGGTCGTCGCTACCGTCCTCTCTATGGATCCAGCCTTCCGTCCTGATATGATCGGTATGCTTGCTGCTTCCAGCGCGCTCATGCTTTCCGGTACACCTTTTGATGGTCCAATCGCTGGTTTGCGTATTGGACGTATCAACGGCGAATTCAAAGCTTTCCTCACCCCTGAAGAACGTGAGAAATCCACCCTTGATCTAGTTGTTGCAGCTAAGGACGGCAAGGTCATGATGGTCGAAGCTGGCGCCGAAGAAGCCCCCGAAGCCATGATTATCGAAGCTATGCACTGGGCAGTAAAGAATATTCAACCCGCTCTTGACCTCCAACGTGAGCTCCGCGACCAGGCCGGTATCACTCCCGTTGACTGCGAAATGCAGTACTCCGAAGAAGAACTCGCTGCCCAAGCCACCGTCAACAAATGGCTCACTGGCAAACTCGGCGCCAATATCCGAGGCAATGTTGTTGAACGCTCTGAGAAAATTGACGCCCTCCGTGATGCTATGAACGCCGAATTCGCTGAGCAATACGGCCAAGGCGACACAGAAGAGGCCAAACTCGCCGATTACGCCATCAGGCTACAAAAACTTTACGACGCTGCTTTCGAACTCGCCGTCAATGAAGATGTCCGACAGGGAATTATCCAAGACGGCACTCGCCCCGACGGTCGCACTCTCACCGAAATCCGCCCACTTTCTAGCCAAGTTGGTGTATTACCTCGTGTCCATGGTTCATCCATATTTACTCGTGGCCTCACCCAAGCCCTTAACGCTGTCACCCTCGCCCCACTTTCTTTTGCGCAAGTCGTCGATACCATGGAAGTCACCGACGGTAAACGCCGCTATATGCATCATTACAATGCCCCTAGCTATACCGTTGGCGAGCCAGGTCGCATTGGTGCTCCTGGTCGCCGCGAAGTCGGCCACGGCTACCTTGCCGAACGCGCACTCACCCCGGTCTTACCTAGCGAAGAAGACTTTCCTTACGCTATTCGTAGTGTCACCGAAATCATGTCCCAAAACGGATCCACCTCCATGGCTGCTACCTGTTCATCTTGTCTCGCTCTCATGGACGCTGGTGTCCCACTCAAGCGCCCTGTCTCTGGCATCGCTATGGGCCTCATCATGGACGGTGACACTCCTTATGTCTTGAGCGACCTCATGGATGCTGAAGATTTCGCCGGCCATATGGATTTCAAGGTCACCGGTACCACCGAAGGCATCACTGCCCTTCAAATGGATATGAAAGTCCATGGTCTCCCAGTCGATATCCTCGAAAAGGCCATTGAGCAATCCCGCGAAGGTCGTCTCTTCATTCTGGAGCACATGCTTAGCACCCTACCAGCTCCACGCGCCCAAATCTCTGAGTATGCCCCTCGCATCGAAAAGCTTATGATCTCTCCCGATAAGATCGGTGCTGTTATCGGCAAAGGTGGCGAAACCATCAACAAGATCACCAGCGAAACCGGAGCTACCGTCGACATCGAAGACTCTGGTCTCGTCACCATCTCTGGCGGCAATCCAGAACAAATCAAAAAAGCCGTCGACTGGGTTCGTTCTCTCACCGAAGAGCCAGAAGTTGGCAAAGTCTACGATGGCACCGTTGTTACCATTAAAGACTTTGGAGCCTTCGTGAACATCATGCCTGGGATTGATGGTATGCTTCACGTCTCCCAAATCTCCGACAAGCGCGTCGATAATGTCAGTGATGTCCTCAAGGTTGGCCAAAAGATCAAAGTCAAACTCGTCGCCATCGACGATCGTGGCCGCCTCTCTCTCACCATGAAAAAGGTCGAGCAATAGCCAACCTCCAACCGCAAAACTACAAACACCGGAACCAAAGCTCACGCTAAGACTCCCACCACAAAATAGCCCCTATTGAGGGGGCTATTTTAGCTCTCTACTTTTCAGCTCTCTGCCAGCAGCCCGGTTCAAATCATCTTCTCATACCATCAGGGAAGAACATAGCTACTATTCTTAAGCCCTAAATAGCGTCATTAGCCCACTCCTGTGCTAATTACCCCTATAAAAATTGATCCAACTTGTAAATCCCCCTACAAGCTGGATCTTTTCTACCCCCGCATCTTGATTACCGATATTCAGTAATAATATCTATCTAGAATACACTGGATAATACGAAGTTCACAATCGCAAATGCTAAGAGCGCTACCAGCAAACCTACCACACCATAGAGAATGGTATTACGTGCTCGCGCAATCTTTGCCGCATCCCCCTGCGAGAGAATAAAGTAAACGCCCGCCACAATAATCACTACGACTGCCACCACGCCCACTATACCAAGTACCACATTGATGATACTTTTGGCTCTCGTCATCAAATCATCTTTACCCTGTGTAGTATTACCCCCTACATTACTAATACCACACTCTGCTATACTATGTGTATATTGCGTTTTGCCATCAGGGCACATCCCACCAGTCGCTGTTGGTTGTTTTTCTTCACCAGTAGCTGATACTAGCCCCACCGGCATCGCCACCACACCAGCTACGCTCGCAAACACGAGCACCGCTGACATCAAGATATTTTTCAATTTCTGCATCTCTAGCTCCCCGCACTAAACACACTAGATAGTACAAAGTTTACAATCGCAAATGCCAGAATAGCCACGATTAGACCTACTACACCATAAAGAATAGTATTACGAGCCTTAGCTACCTTGGCACTATCACCCTGTGAAGTAATAAAGCTAATACCACCCATAATCATCATTACTACTGCCACAAAACCTACGATACCGATGATTACATTGATGATAGTGTTCACGGTGCCCATTAGGTTATTGTTGTTATTGCCACCCTGCATAGTGCTGCATTTATCTAAGCTAGCCTGCCATTCGTTGCTTGTGCCTGGACACAAAATCACGCCATCTGCATACGCTGCTGGCGACAAATTAGCAACAGCACCCAAGCCCGCAACAGTAAGAACGGCTGCTACAACATTCAATAATAGCTTCTTCATTAAAACTCCCTTTAATTTTTTACTCTTATCTCCAATGATACAACACCTCTCCAAAAATGTCTAGACTGATAATGGTAAAAGAAAAAACGTAAAAATCCCCCTTGTCATTTAGCTCTCAATATGCTAAAATTAAAAATAGATTTTATAATATTGTTTAAGGAGTATCATGCCTGAACCTAAGAAACAAAGTAGCCCACGCAAAACGGGCCTACGTCGCAGTCATCTCCGCTTGAAACTGGCCCGTGCCGTCAATCGCACTTCTCCAGTCAAGGCTTTCGAGACCGCTAAAAAGACCCCAAATCTCAAGGTCAAAACCATTAAGCCAGCTAGCGCACAGACTACCAAGCAAAAGAAATCCGCTAAAAAAGCTGACGCTGCTGCAAAGCAGAAAAAAACTACAACCACAAAAGTCACTAAAAAGTCTAAATAAAGGGTAAGGGATTATGGCTAGTAACCGGCACTTAGGTAGAATTATTGTTTTACAAAGTTTGTATGAATACGAGTTTCGTACAAAGGCTGGTGACGAGTCAGCAGATATAGATACTATCGTTGCGAAAGATATTGAGCCCTATGCAAAAGCTTTAGGCGATACACAATTTGTCTACGAGCTAGCTAAGGCAGTGTCAAGCAGATTCAAAGAGCTAGATGGCACTTTGCAGCCAATGGCTTCCGAATGGCCTCTTGACACAATTGCAGCGATTGATCGCAATATTTTGCGCATGGGTTTGTATGAGTTGAAATATTGTGGTGACACGGTGCCGCCAAAAGTTGCCATCAACGAGGCGGTCGAACTAGCCAAAGAATTTGGCGCTGATAGTTCATCGAAGTTTGTGAATGGTGTACTTGGCACGGCTTATCGTGCGCAGTATGGCGACGATAAGGTCAAGCCAGCACCACAGCCAGAAGTCCCAGAGGAACAACATGGCGAAGAAAAAGAAACGGAGGGTGAAGCATAGCGTTACTCGCCTCGAGGTGAAGCCACGCAAAGCCGCTCAGTCCATTCCACCAGTCGTGGAACAGCCTAAGGTGCCAGAGGCGCTACCGCTGAAATCCGAAAGAGTTTCAGCAGTGACGCGTTTGTCGGCTAGGATGTTTCGGAAGCCCACCATCCAAGAAGTTGTGCGTGAGCCAACTGCTGGTGGGATCGTTTTTCGCATCAATAAGACCGATAATGATATCGAGATTCTCCTCATTCAGGATTCCAAAGGTCGATGGACAATCCCTAAAGGTCATATTGAGCACGGCGAAACCGCCAAACAAACCGCCATCCGTGAGATTGGCGAAGAAGCGGGACTTTTTCACATCGATGTCCTACTTTGGCTTGGTAAAATTCACTTCCAGTATCGTCGCATTGACAAATTAGTACTCATGACTACGCAGATCTACCTCGTCAAGTCACTCGACGACCACGAAAAGCCAACCAAAGAACAATGGATGCGCGGTATTAAATGGTTCAAGTTTAATGATGCGATTGAAGCCATTGAATACGAAGATATTGAGAAACTAATGTGGGTAGCAAAAAATAAAATTCGCCAAGGAGTATAGTATATGAATAAAGATGATTACCAAACTTTTGCACGCGAGAAACTAGGTTTTGAGTTCAAAGATATTGATTTATTAATCACGGCGTTAACACATCGTAGTTATGTTAATGAACACAAGCAGAGCGCACACGCTCATAACGAACGTTTGGAGTTCCTAGGTGATGCCGTACTAGAGCTCGTTACCTCAGATTTCTTATACCGCAATTTCGATGAACCAGAGGGGTTAATGACATCTTGGCGCTCCGCCCTCGTGCGCACAGAGAGCATTGGGGCTGCAGGCGAAGCACTCGGTTATGGCCCACTCGTGCGTCTATCTAAGGGGGAGAAACATGGTTCTGAGCGCGCCCACGCGGTAATTCTGGCAGACTGTTTTGAAGCGGTCATCGGTGCAATTTATCTAGACCAAGGTTACGATACCGCCAAAGCTTTCATTTCCAAGCATATTCTTGTCAAAATTGACAAAATTCTCAAAGAAGGCTCTTGGCGTGACCCTAAGTCCTTCCTTCAAGAGCTCGCGCAGCACCAAGATGGTTCTACTCCTAGTTACCACGTCTTGGGCGAGGAAGGTCCTGATCACGATAAAACCTTTACTGTGGGTGTCTATGTCCTTAAGCAACTCAAGGCTGAAGGTCAAGGCCACTCCAAACAAGAGGCTGAGAGTAATGCTGCTGCCGAAGCCGTCAAAATCTACCTCAAACAAAACCCCTCCTTCCAATATCGCCGCCCCAAGCA
>Ga0209064_1004238_pt1 | contig 10988 bp, 7 predicted proteins | sample Inofromicrocosms_FD_187498 | JGI IMG/M metagenome (GOLD analysis project Ga0209064, IMG submission 187498) | Mouse cecum microbial communities from Vienna, Austria - Inoculum for glucosamine and mucus D2O microcosms (SPAdes) (version 2) | ecosystem: Host-associated > Mammals > Digestive system >... | reverse complement strand
TGCGATGCCATAATATTCTGCCGCCGCATCAACCAGGTCATTTCGGATTTTGGTGTGGTCGTTTCCATCCAGGGACATGACACAGAGAACTGCCTTCTCTTTCGGATAAACCATACAATATTGCCCATAGTTCCCACCTAAGAGCACTGCACCCGGAATGGGCGCCATGCGTATAAAATATCCATAACCATAGCTTTCGTAGTCGCGAACGATCTCATCTTTTCCTTGGTTATCAATCTGCTTCCTGCAGGCATCCGATACGTAGGAGGACGGAACGACCTGTTTCCTGCTATAGTCTCCGTTATACAGCAGCAGATGCCCGAAATGAGCCAGCTCATCAATTGTCAGATACAGTCCGTTTGCTGCCATGCAATGCCCCATGGGACATACTGTCCAGTCCGGATTGCCAATGCCGATTGGCTCAAACAGGCGGTCCCTGAGATAGTTCAGCAGATTTTCTCCCGTGCGCATTTCAAGTAGGCACGACAAGATATAGGTATTAAAATTGCTGTATAAAAAATGGGTTCCTGGTTCATGTACAAATTCTCCGGCTGTAAAATAATAGCGGATCCAATCTTTGACCTGATACCGCAGAGGGTCGTCACAAAAAAATAAGGGCTCTTTTAAGCCGCTGCTCATAGTCAGCAGATTTTCAACGGTGATTTTTTCTATATTCCGAGTATACTTCCCATCTTCCGGGATGTACTGCTGAAAATCCGCATAGATGGATTCCGCCCGTTTTATGATGCCTTCCTTTTCCGCAATACCTGCCGCCATGGCTACAAAAGGTTTGCTGACCGACCATACATTCAATCGGGTCTTGACCGGGAAAAGCTTATACTCCGCTTTCAGGATGCCATTCTTATAAGCCTGTGCATAGATAATATTCGAGTGTTTTTCTTTTGACTTTTTCAAAAATAAATCCATCAGCTCCTGCATGTCTGTCCCCCCTATTCAAAAAATAAATCCATATCGGAATAAACCGTCTCCAGCGTTTTGAGACGCTCTGAGATTTTATTTTTATTCTTCTTTTGTATTTTTGCAATGATGGCGTCAAAAAGAATATATAGACATACCACCGAATTAAATCCCATTTCATCCATGTTGGAATCGACGATTATGGACTCATCCGAAATCTCAATAATAGGAGAAATGATGCTGTCGGCTATGCTTAATACCTTGGCTCCTCTTTTTTTCAATATTTTCGTATACTGGTACGTCCATTTTGTATAACGAGCAAAGGTAATGGAGACAGCAGCGGTCTTTTCCGTAACACCGGATACCAGTTCTGTTCTGGAGTCGTAAAATTCCTTTATAACATATACATTTCCAAGCAGCCGCTCCAATACAGCTCCGAACCATAACGACGCGCTGTAGGAGGAACGGGCACCGATCACTAGGATTTTGTCTGCTTCCAGCAACAGGGTAATAAAATGATCTAATGTCTCCTCATCCAGATGGTTTTTCCAATTTTCCAGCATGAGCATTTCCTTTGCGATTACACTCTGGTAACAGCTTCCGTTTGCAATGGCCCCCTCGGCCCGACGCTGGGGCTCCGTAAGAATTTCCTCACGGACCTTCTGCTGAAGGCTTGAAAAGCTTTCGAATCCAAGGGAATACGCCAGCCGAATAATCGTTGTCTCACTTACTGCGATTTCCTTGCTTAACTTTGTCAATGTAGAATAGCTGAATAAATCCTGGTTTTTCAGCACATACTCGGCGGCCTTCCGCTGTCCGGCGGATAGGGAGCCTATTTTTTCGCGGATCAATTGTTCTACCTTCATATGCTCTCCCTCTTTTTTTTCTATTCTACCATACGATTCGCTGTTCAACAACATATAGTAGAAAAAAATTCTTCGAAAAAATAAAAAATGTAAAAAATGCATAAAAATCATAACATAAATTTTCGCATTATTGCTAATATACAATCTTTAGGATTTATGATAACATGAAAAAGAATTAAATAATTCGTATTGCAATAATGAAGAATTAAATTCACTATTAGAACGTTTTTCTAAAAAAATGTATTATGGGATGCCATAGGTATTCTATCTGAACCGGAAGGAGAAAAGGAATGAACAACAGCAAATCAGAACAAAAAACAACGGGATTTCTTGGAAGATTTGACCTCTATACGATTGGTGTCGGGCAGGCAATTGGATCCGGCGTCCTCACCCTGATCGGCCCGGCAATTCTGCTGACCGGGCAGTCCGCATGGCTTGCCTATGTCGCGGCCTGTGTGTGGGGATTCTTTATGATTGCGCCCATCCCATGGATCACTTCAACGCTAAAATTGGGAGGAGGTTTTTACTCCGTCATCGGTGACCTGGCCGGAAAGCGGCTGGCCGGCATGTATGCCGTAGGATTTCTTCCTTAGACGATTAACCTGGCCACCTATGGGGTTGCGATCGGTATGTACGCAACCTCACTCTGGCCTTCACTGAATGCAAAATGGATTGGATGTGCGGCCTTGAGCCTGTTCTTTATCATCAATCTGTTTGGTGTGGATGTAATGGCAAAAGCACAGAAGATCATGGTGATCCTGCTCTTTGCCGCATTAGGGCTTTTCATTGTTTTAGGGGTTGTACAGATCAATAATCCGGTCATGAATTTTACTGCGCCCGACTTTTTTTCAGAAGGCGGTTCCGGCTTTTTTGCAGCGATTATGCTTTATGTGTATTCCACAAATGGATATTCCTGTATCATGAATTATGGAAAGCAGGCTAAAAATGCAAAATTGGATATTCCCAGGGCATTGTTCTATTGTATCCCGACATTGGTCATCGTCTACGGCGGGGTAGCACTGGTAGCAACCGGTGTACTGCCTCTGGATCAGGTAGCAGGACAGCCGTTGACTATGGTTGCGCAGAAGATACTGCACCCTTCCTTGTTCGTTATTTTTATGCTGGGCGGTCCGATCCTGGCTCTGTCGTCATCTATCAATTCGACGATATCGAACAACTGCATTCCGGTTGCCCAGTCCTGTAAGGATGGATGGCTTCCGAAGTCATGGGCATCTACCAACAGGTACGGAGCATATTGGAAGCTGATGACCTTCACCTACCTTATGGGGATTCTGCCGGTTATGCTTGATTTTTCGATCAGTCAGGTGGTAAATAATATTATGCTGCTTGCGTCCTGCGTTGCGTTCTTACAGATTTACGCATATTTTCAGCTTCCGAAGCGTCATCCGGAAGCATGGGCAAAGTCTCCGATGCATATACCGGACAAGGCATATTATGGAATCTGTACATTGAGCCTTCTGGCCTATGTCTGCATTTTCCTGAATTCGTGCTTAAGCCTGACGATTCCGGTCCTGGTCATCAGCCTGGCGGCGATTGTGGTATGCATGATCTATGGCTGGTTCCGGAGCAGCAGTCCTGAAGTAAATATGGAAATCAGTGTATGGGAGGAATAAACAAGATGAGAAATGACCAGAATATACTATCAGAATTTGTAATTGACACTTTAAAACAAAATCTAAATGTTATGTACGCCCAGATTTGGCGCGAAGGAACCCGGACAGCGGAATATAAACGGATGCCGGTAAAGACGCGTCTGAATACTTGGTCTGCCTGCAAAGGCGTGGTGTCATGTGCGGCAGGGATCGCATTGGACGAAGGGCTGATCCGTCTGGACGAAAAGCTTGTGGATATATTCCCAGAATCTGTGCCGGAGGATCCCGGAAGCAATCTGCCCAAAGTAAGTCTGGAGCATCTCCTGACCATGACCAGTGGGCTTGAGAACTCCCTGTTTTTCTGCGATTGGGAGGAGCGTTACACAACCAAAGACTGGATCCGATATTTCTTTACAAATGCTGTTTTTGCAAATGAACCTGGAACTCAGTGGCTGTACAGCAACTTCAACACGTACATGCTAAGCTGTGTCATAGAGAAACGGGCCGGTGTGAATCTGCTGGAATATCTCCGCAACCGTTTCTTTGAGCCGCTCGAAATCGGCAACCCGGACTGGACCCTGTGCCCCAAAGGCCATGTCCACGCGGCCAACGGACTTTATGTTACGATCGATGAAATGGCAAATTACGGGAACATGATCATGAATATGGGGAGATATAAGGACCGGCAGTTGGTTCCGGAGAGCTATATGAAAAAAGCGACCTCCAATCTGGCAGATAACTCCGCTTCAAAAACCCCCGGGAATCTGTATTCCGGCTTCGGATATGGATACCAGTTTGTGATGAACCCGGAACCGGGCTCATTTCGGTCTGACGGAAATTACGGACAGTTCTGCTTGGCCTATCCAGAAAAAAGGACCGTTGTTGTTGTGATGTCCCTGGAAGGACAGTTTCAAAAGATTGGTAACTCACTCTGGCAGACAGTGGTTCCGCAGTTGTAAAAAAGTATAAGAAAAATTTTCCCTGAACATTATGAAGTGTTACTATTCACAGTCATTTCACTCACATGCGCAAAAACAGTCGGCAAAGCCGTCTGCCGATGCTTCGCGTCTTGATTTTTTGCTTATGTGGGTGAAGTGACACCTTTAGGCATAATTTCTAATACAGATAAGGATTCAGAACAGCAGGCCGTCGATTCTGTCTGCTGTTTTGAACTGCCGTAAAAATAAATACGAGGAGGAAGGCTATGAACAAGGATTATTCATTGGAATCATTACAAATGCACTATGACCTGAAGGGAAAGATAGAGATTGCTTCCCGCGCAAGGGTGGATTCCAAAGAGGCGCTGAGTCTTGCGTATACGCCCGGCGTTGCAAAGCCCTGCCTGGAGATTCAGAAGGATCCTGATAAAAGCTATGAACTGACCCGGCGCTGGAATACAGTTGCGGTTGTTACGGACGGCACCGCAGTCCTGGGGCTGGGGGACATCGGTCCGGAGGCGGGGATGCCGGTCATGGAAGGAAAATGCGTCTTGTTCAAGGAATTCGGCGGCGTGGACGCGATTCCCTTGTGTATCCGCAGTAAAGAGACGGATGCTATTGTAGAGACCGTCCGTCTCCTGGCCGGCAGCTTTGGCGGGATCAATCTGGAAGACATTTCCGCGCCCAGATGCTTTGAAATTGAAAAACGCCTCAAAGAATGCTGTGATATTCCGATTTTTCATGACGATCAGCATGGAACCGCAGTCATTACGCTGGCGGGACTCATCAATGCGCTCAAGCTGGTTGGCAAAAGGCTGGACGAAGTAAAGATTGTGACCTCCGGCGCCGGGGCGGCAGGTATTGCCATTATCCGCCTGCTCATTTCCATGGGGCTGAAAAATGTGATCATGACAGACCGGCAGGGGGCAATCTACCGTGGCCGGGAAGGGCTAAATCCGATCAAAAAGGAAATGGCGGAGATTACCAATCACGCCTGCGAAAAAGGAAGCCTGTCGGATGTGATCCGAAAAGCGGACGTATTTATCGGGGTATCTGCCCCGGAGACATTGACTGCCGATATGGTCCGGTCTATGGCAGAGGATCCCGTCATCTTTGCCTGCGCCAATCCGACTCCGGAGATATTTCCGGAAGAAGCAAAAGCAGCAGGCGCAGCCGTAGTGTCTACCGGACGGTCAGATTATCCGAACCAGGTCAACAATGTATTGTGCTTCCCAGGAATGTTCCGCGGGGCCTTGGATGTCCGAGCCGCGGACATCAACGATGAAATGAAGGCGGCTGCAGCTCACGCGATCGCGGGTCTGGTAAGCGACGCGGAGCTGTCCGCAGATTATATCCTGCCCGCGGCATTTGATCCGCGCGTAAGGGATGCGGTGGCACAGGCGGTTGCGGAAGCGGCCCGCAGAAGCGGCGCGGCACGTATAAACGAGGAAACAAGTATGGCTGCCGTTTGAGGAGCAAGAACAACCCGTCTCTGGATGGCTTGCTGACGCGATAAACGGCAGCTTGAAAGACTATGGTCTTGACCTGGCAGATAAACAATACTGACTGCGGCACAGGAACATACAGAAAGGCAGTACGTTTCCAATACATGGCGTACTGCCTTTTTGCGTTTAGATCATTCATCAGAAGTAAATTCCGTTTTCTTCCCAAAGAGGAAAGGCTCTGAAAAACTGTGGTTAAAGAACACGATCAGGGGCCCCATAAAAAATGCTGTGATGAGCGTGCCGATACCCGGCAGCAGGCCTGTAACTGTTCCGATGATGACACAGAACAGGTCGCAGCCGATCCGTACGAATTTGAAAGGAAGCTTCCGCTTTTCCGCAATGACAATAGGGATTGCGTCATACACGGAAACGCCCAGATTGGAAGTCATGTATAAGGAAGAGGCGAAGCACATCACCAGGACTCCGACAGCAAGAAAAATGATCCGCGCCGGCAGATCAGGATTCGGAGAGAAACGGCTTATGACCATGCAGGCAAAATCAACCACATACCCGGTCAGAAACATATTGACCAGGGTAGCCGCGCCCATAGAGCTTCTGGCGATAAAAAGATCCAGTACCAGCATGATTCCGCTCAGTATGGTGTAGTAACTCCCATAAGAAATCCCTGTTTGAAAAAAACGCCCCCAGATTCCCTGCGCAAAACACTGGAACGGATCCACACCGAACTGTGAGCATTTGAAAAATCCAACGGCGATGGCGCATAAAATGACGCCGGCGGTTGTCATAAAGATCCGTTTCTGAAAAATTCCCTGCTGATCCATTCCCTTTTCCTCCCGATTCCGAGCTGCAGTACAGTCGTATACTCTCAAAAGCCTCTGACATTATAATACAGTTTTCATGCCAAATCAACAGGGAAATTCCGTATGCGGGGCCAGCTCCATTGTAAAGCCGATCGGCAGTTCTTCATTTTTGTTCATCATGCTTACCTCGTTGTCAAAATTAGTATAAGAAAATCACAAAAGAATATTCTTTCAGGGAAGAATTGCCGGAAAATGGACACACTAAATCTTGAAAAACCGCGTCAGCCGGCGAATGTACATGCAGACATGTCCGCTTGCCTCTCTGCTTCGCGGGAATCAACATGATGAGACAAGGATGGTAGAACAGCGATGAAAATTTTATTCTATGATACAAAAAGCTACGACAGGGATTCTTTTGAGGAAAAGCGGTGCCTTTATCCGGATATCGAGATTGATTATCTGAAATCCGAGCTGACCCCGGCCACGGCAAGGCTGGCAAACGGCTATGACGCGGTCTGTGCCTTTGTAAACTGTGATGTAGGAACAGAAACTGTAGAATTGCTCCACGAGTGCCGGGTACGCCTGATCCTGCTCCGCAGCGCCGGCTTCAACCACGTGGATATCGGAAAGGCAAAGGCGTTCGGGATCAAGGTCATGCGGGTGCCCGGCTATTCCCCGGAGGCGGTGGCGGAGCATGCCATGGCTCTGGCGCTGGCGGCAAACCGGCGGATCCACAAGGCATATGTGCGCGTCCGGGAAAATGATTTCAGCCTGGGGGGCATGCTGGGATTCAACTTTTACAGAAAGACCGCGGGAATCGTGGGGACCGGAAAGATTGGGGCGGCGATGGCAAGGATCTGCCATGGATTCGGCATGGAGGTGCTTGCTTATGACAAGTATCAGAATCCGGAGCTGGATTTCGTTCAGTATGTGGCCATGGATGAGCTGCTCGGCAGGAGCGACCTGGTTTCTCTGCACTGTCCTCTGACGGAAGAGACGTACCATCTGATCTGCCGGGAAACGATTCAGAAAATGAAGGATGGCGTGGTGCTGGTCAACACATCCCGGGGCGGCCTGGTCAAGACCGAGGACCTGATCGAAGGCATTCGGGCCAGAAAATTTTTTGCGGTGGGTCTGGACGTGTACGAGGAGGAAAAACGGAATGTGTATGAGGACCGTTCCGATGAAATCTTGGAAAGTTCGATCACATCCCGCCTCCTGTCGTTTCCGAATGTGCTGATCACCTCTCATCAGGGATTCTTTACGGAGGAGGCGCTGGGCGCTATTAGCGAGACAACTTTAAAAAACGCGGCTGCATTTGCCAAAGGGGAGAGCACGGGGAATGAAGTGGAATAAATAGTAATATCCCCCCGCCCTGGCGCATACCATAAATTAGGACATGCGCCAGGGCGCTGTAATCTCCGGATCCGCTTTTTTACATGCTGCGCTTCGGGGGACAAGACACGAAAGGGGGGATTTTTTTGTACGAAGAGAAATCCATAGAGGAGGTAACCGGACAGTTCCATACGGATCCTGAACAGGGACTGTCCTGGGCGGAAGCGGTCACCCGGCTGTCCGCCGACGGGAGAAATGAACTGGAAGGGGAGCGGAAAAAAAGTGTCCCGGAGACATTTCTGGAGCAGCTGAATGACCCGTTGATCTGTGTGCTGCTGGTGGCGGCATTCGTATCGTTTCTATTAAAAGAATATAGTGACACAGTCATCATCGGAGTAGTCATCGTGCTCAATGCGTCGGTGGGGGTGATCCAGGAGGGAAAGGCCCAGAAAGCCCTTGATTCGCTGAAAAAGCTGACAAGCCCGGAAGCGCACGTCCGCCGGGGCGGTGAGATCCGCAAGATCGCTGCCGCGGAGTTGGCACCCGGAGATATCGTGCTGTTAGAGGCAGGAATGCAGGTCCCCGCCGACCTGCGTCTGGTCAAAACCTGGAATCTCAAGATCGAGGAGTCCGCCCTTACCGGGGAATCCCTTCCGGTTGAGAAGGACGCGGAATTTTTGGCAGCCGGGGAGCTGCAGATCGGGGAGCGGAAAAACGAAGCGTTCATGTCCACCATGGTTGCCGGCGGCCGGGGTGAAGGCATCGTGATCGCCAGAGGAATGCAGACGGAGATCGGAAAGATTGCTTCTATCATAAAAACGGTTCCAAAGGAATTTACACCGCTCCAAAGGAAGCTTGCGGAGCTGGGAAAATTTTTGAGTATCGTGTCTGTCCTGCTCTGCGTTTTGCTGTTCGGTATCGCGGTGCTGCAGAAACGCGACATTCTGGAAATGCTCATTACGGCGATCTCCCTTGCAGTGGCGGCTGTGCCTGAGGGCCTGCCTGCGGTGGTGACCATTGTGCTGGCCATGAGCGTGTCCCGGATGGTGAAGGTGAATACCATCGTGAGAAAGCTGCCATCCGTGGAGACTTTAGGAGCGGTCAATGTGGTCTGCTCCGACAAGACCGGCACGCTGACCCAGAACAAAATGACCGTGACCCGGTGCTACGTCAACGAGCAGGTGATTCCCATTTCCACAAGCAATATCCGGGAGCAGGCGGAGATCCCGGAGCTGTTTTTGCAGGGCTTTGCGCTGTGCAACGACGCGGTCATTCCTGAGAGCGGCAGGGCGGTGGGTGACCCTACAGAGATTGCGTTGGCGGTCATGTCGTCCAACTGCGGAGTCCGGAAGGCACAGACGGAAGCCCGGTATCCGAGGGTGTCGGAACAGGCATTTGACTCTGCAAGAAAGATGATGACTACGGTGCACCAATGCCGCGGCCTGATCGCTTTTACAAAAGGAGCGCCCGATGTGGTGCTGAAACGCTGCACAAAAATTTATCTGGGCGGCAGGATCCAGCCCCTTGGGGATCTCAAGCGCCGGAGGATCCAGGCCGCCCTGGAGGAAATGTCATCCCAGGCGCTGCGTGTCCTGGCGCTGGCCATGAAGGAGGGAACAGGGGATTCGGAAGCGCTGCTCAAAGAGCGGGACCTGGTATTTCTCGGCCTGGCAGGGATGAAGGATCCTATCCGTCCGGAGGCCAGGGACGCGGTCGAGAAGTTCAGCAAAGCCTCGGTGCGTACCATCATGATCACCGGTGACCATGCAGATACCGCATTTGCCATTGCAAAGGAACTGGGGATCGCCAGGAAGCCTGACCAGTGCCTGACAGGCGCGGAGCTGGACAATCTGTCGGATCACAACCTGCGGGTGCGTTTAAAAGAAACCAGTGTATTTGCCAGAGTTTCCCCGGAGCATAAGGTACGGATCGTGAAGCTGTTAAAGGAGTGCGGCAATATCGTTGCCATGACCGGGGACGGAGTCAATGACGCGCCGTCGCTGCGCACCGCGGATATCGGCATCTCCATGGGAATGTCAGGAACAGACGTGGCAAAAAATGCCTCCGACATGATCTTGACGGACGACAATTTTGCCACCATTGAAAAGGCCATTGAAGAAGGGAGGAGTATTTTTCAAAATATCAAAAAAACCGTGCTGTTCCTGCTTTCCTCCAATTTCGGGGAGATCATCACCATGTTTACGGCGGTGCTGCTGGGCCTTGCCGCTCCGCTGAAGGCCAGCCATATCCTCTGGATCAACCTGATCACAGACTCCCTGCCGGCTCTGGCCCTGGGGGTGGATGAAAATGATAAGGAGGCATTGATGCGGGAGCCGCCCCGGAGCGCGAAGGAGGGCATGTTCGCAAACGGCGGGCTGGCATGTACGGTCTTTTACGGACTGCTGATCGCGGCCATCAGCCTGACCGCGTTTTTAAAGATTCCGTGGGATGTGCTGGCGGAGAGTGGGAAAGCCTTCAATTTGTCCAACATTGCGGCGGTGCTGCAGAACGAAGCGGCTCTGGCGCAGGCCCAGACCTACGCGTTTACCGTGCTGGGCATGTCGCAGCTCTTCCACGCCCTCGGTATGCGGGATGTGCGGACCTCCGTATTTTCCGGAAAACGAACCTTTAATCCGGTGCTGGCCGCGGCCTTTGTGCTGGGAGTCCTGCTGCAGATGGCGGTCACGGAGATCCCTTATCTGGTGGGGATGTTCGGGACCGCGGTCCTTGGCTGGCAGGAATGGGCCGTGCTGCTGATCCTGGCGGCATTCCCGGTGCTGGCTCATGAGGTGTTTGTGTTGACGGGGAATGGAGAGGAAGGATAAAAAGCAATGGACAGAAAAGGTGAGGAGCCGAGAGGCTCCTCACCTTTTCTGTCCTCTTGTTACTGCTTACACCCTGACCGGGTGCTCATAATAACGTATTCTTCGTTACAGGTCACACCTTGACCAGGCGTGCCCTGTAACTCAGGCCGTCATTTTAAATTGCCTGCGGCAATGGACGGCCTGAATCCCAGCTTTTATGTGCATCCTCCTGACCAATCAGCGTAGTG
>Ga0209064_1004237_pt1 | contig 10992 bp, 7 predicted proteins | sample Inofromicrocosms_FD_187498 | JGI IMG/M metagenome (GOLD analysis project Ga0209064, IMG submission 187498) | Mouse cecum microbial communities from Vienna, Austria - Inoculum for glucosamine and mucus D2O microcosms (SPAdes) (version 2) | ecosystem: Host-associated > Mammals > Digestive system >... | reverse complement strand
TGTGGGCGCGGCTCAAGCCTTTGAATACGAGTCCACGGTTCGGCTCTCCGCAATAGGATAATGCTTCCTCGCTGAGAGGGAGAGTGGCATGTGTCTTGGTCTTCTGAGTGCAGATGCGCATACAGTGGCCGCCATCAGGTGATACTTCGATATTGTCCCATTTCAACTGGAGGATGTCGCTGATTCGCAAGCCGGTGAGACAAGCAAACAGCGATGCTCGTTTCAGTACATCTACTTTGCAGGGTGTGGTAGCAAGTCTTCTGATTTCCTCAATTTCAAGGAAGTTGATTTTCGGCTCCTCCCAGTCGATGGATTCCAGATGGTCGTTGATATTCTCATTGAGCAGTCCCTCTCTGTATGCCATTTTGAGCAGGGCGCGGAATGTTGACCAATATCCGGCGGCGGAGTTGGTGGCGATTTTAGCATACTTCTTTTTCTTGACGCGCAGACTGAGGATGTGGCTCCGGAAGTCGTTGCATAAGCCGATGGTCACATCTTTCACGAGGCAACGCCCATTGGTGAACTCGCAGAAATGCTTATATACAATCTCCCACTTTTGATATTTCGACTTAGCCTTGTCCTCGAAGTAGGCGAGGAAGTCGGCATGTTTCTTGGTCTTGTCGATGAAGCCGAACTCCTCATTGATGATTGCCATCTCGCGTTGTGCACGTATGCCACGCGCCTTTATTAAGATGGCTTCGTTGTAGTCCATCTCGAATTTATCCTGCGGTTCGGCAATGAGATACAGACCGAGGAATTCACGGCGCGACATTTTTTTGATATTCGGATTCCAGATAGGTGGGTAGAAGTCGAGGTAGAGCGACAATTTGCCGCTTTTTAGTTTCTCCTGACGAAGAGTGACTTTAGAGATACTTGATGCTTTCATATTCGTTTTTCTGATTATAATTCACAAATGTAGATGGTGGTTGTTCGGTGACCAAAATCACCGGATTATAACTGAATCTTAGGATTGAATAACTCGGCTAACTCTCTGGCGTTCAGTTTAACATACTTTCCACAGCGGAGTTTGGTTATCTTATATGTCTTGACGTAGTGATACAACTGGTCACGAGTCAGAGAGTATTTCTCCATGGCATCAGCAACCGAAATAAACTCAACATCCTCGGCCGACTTCGCACCTTTGGCAACATCGAAATGATATTTGGAGTAATACACCTTCGGCCCATCCTTACGTTTTGGAATACCGACCTTAGATACCAGCGAATAGATTGCCGACAGCGTCATACCATATTTCTGTTGAATATCCTCGACCGAATACCACTCCGTGATTTCCGGATTCTCATTCCTTGCCGAGAAAAGCCGGTTAATATGCGCCTTGCTGAAATAAGCCTTTCCCCGGAGAATAGTCTTCGGCACATTATTTTCGGCCACTACCTTATATATCCATGAATCCTTCACGCCAAACTTCTCCCGAATCTCAGCGCGGGTATAAAATTCCGTGATGGTTTTGTCTGTCCTTTCAACAGATACTTGATTTTCTTCTCTCGGAGGAAGAAAGTCGAACATAGCCAACAGGTCAGCTTTGCTAATGAGAGTCTTTCTGTCAAACCTATTGACCTTTATTTTTCCGGCACGAATATATCGGTATACAGACATACGACCAATACCGAGCAGTTCGGCGGCTTGGGTAGGTGTCAGGAAATCCTTATTTCGCCACTTACTGCCGTTGCCGGATTGTAGCTTCGTTTCCTGATTAGACAGAGCGATCTTTCTCTGTCGCATTCTCTCCTTGTAGGAGTGTTCTGAACAACGCTTCGAGCAGAAGCGTGTTACGGTAGTCTGGGCGGTGAACTTGTTGCCACACCACTCACAAACTTTCTCGATTTTAATGTTACTACTCATATCATACGTGTTGATTTCACCAATTTTTGTATCGTGGCGTATCACAACGTACCGTGACGTACCACATCCTCCACCACCTTGCTGACGCTTGGGGTGGAGATGGTCAACGACGTACAATATCCGTACAAATAAGTGCGTAAAAACGCCTAATACTGACCGTTATCAGCATTAGGCGTTATGCGATGTCTTCAAGTTTTTCCGCTCAATGACAGTCAATTATCGTCATTGTATTTCATTGTGTATCAATGAATTATTTACCGATGCAGAAGCGGGAGAAGATGGATGCGAGGATGTCGGGGGTGGTGAGGGTGCCGGTGATGGAGGAGAGGTGGTGGAGGGTGGCGCGGAGGTCTTGGGCGATGAGGTCGCCGGGGAGGCCTGTGCGGAGTCCCTGGAGGATGGCCGAGGTGGAGGATGCTGCCTCGCGGAGTGCCTGGGCATGGCGGATGTTGGTGACAAGGATGGTGTCCTCGTCGGTGGAGCCGCGTAAGTTGTCGGCTATGGAGGTCAAGGTTGCCAGCAGATCTTGGTGGCCTTCGCCTGTCTTTGTCGAGAAATTAATGGAGGATACTACACGGGGGTGTGAATTTCCAGAACCATTAGAATCACCAGAATCATCAGAATTGCCAGACTTGCCGGAATAACCAGATCCTTCAGAATCATCAGAACAACCAGAGTCCTCAGATTCCTTATGCCCAAGCTGATTCATATTATCCCCAGAGCCCGCAAATCCGCCAGGACAATAAAATCCATCTGAGGTCACAGAGCCATCAGGGACAGAGCTGGCATTGGTGGGGTTGTGATTTGTCGCTGAGACCTGGGACACGAGGTCAGATTTGTTAAGCAGAAGGATGGTGGGCGCCAATGGCTGCATTTCTCCTGAAGCGTGTTTCTCCTGGTTGCCGTCAGAACCCTCCGGCAGGATGGGGGAGGGGAGAGGGCAGGTGGCATCCACCACCGAGATGATGATGGCGGCGCGAGAGAGTGCCTGGCGCGAACGCTCGATACCCAGGGCCTCGATGGGGTCGGAAGTATCGCGCAGTCCCGCCGTGTCGATAAACCGGAACAGATAGTCGCCGATCTCAAGCGTGTCCTCGATGGTGTCGCGCGTGGTGCCGTGTATGTCAGATACGATTGCCCGGTCCTCTCCCAGCAGCAGGTTGAGCAACGAGGACTTGCCCGCGTTGGTCGGGCCTACAATCGCTACGGGGATGCCATCCTTTATCGCAGAACCGGCTGAGAAAGATTTCTCGAGCCGTGACACCTCAGAGTGGATTTCGGTGGCGATTTCACGCAGACGTTCGCGCGAGGCAAACTCCACCTCCTCCTCCGAGAAGTCCAGCTCCAGCTCCAGCAGCGATGCCAGGTCGAGCAGCTTGTCGCGGAGCTCCTCAAGACGGCGTGAAAAGCAGCCTTTCATCTGCGACGCCGCGAGCCTGTGTGACGCCCGCGAGTTGGAGGCAATCACGTCGGCGACAGCCTCGGCCTGGGCAAGGTCCATCTTGCCATTGGCGAATGCCCTGCGGGTGAATTCCCCCGCCTCGGCGAGCCTGGCCCCGTTGCCCGTCAGCATCTCAAGCAGACGACGCTGGACATACCGCGAACCATGCACCGACAGTTCCACCACATCCTCGCCCGTGAATGATGCCGGGGCGCGGAACACCGTGGCGACCGCCTCGTCAAGCATCTCACCTCCCCGGGAAGGGTCTGTAATACGGCCGAACCTCGCCGTGTGGCCCGCGGTCTCGCTCAAAGATTTGCCATGCCATACACGGTCGGCCACTGCGATGGCCTGCGGGCCGCTTATGCGGATCACAGCGATGCCACCGACTCCTGGCGGTGTCGATATGGCGCAGATAGTGTCCTCAATGATTGTGGAGTTGCTTTTCATGGCCGCAAAGTTACAGATTTCCCGGAAAACTTGCGTAACTTTGCGGCTGAAAAGCTCTGAAAACTACCCTGCGTTTATCCCCCCGCCGAACTATGCCACAGCCACACAACGCCACACGTGACGCACGCAAGTTGCGTGAACTCGCCGAGATGTCAATCGGACGTCTCTTATGGAAATACTCCCTGCCCTCCGTGGTGGGGATGCTTGTCATGCAGCTTTACAACGTCATGGACCGCATCGTCATCGGTCAGGTCGTGGGCCCCAAGGCCATTGCCGGACTGGCCATAACCTTCCCGGTGATGAACATCGCCACCGCGCTCGGGGTGCTTATCGGAGCAGGTGCCACGGCCCGCATGAGCCTATTCCTCGGGTCCGGGGATGTCGACGGGGCGCGCCGCATACTCGGCAACTCCCTTGTGCTGACCCTCACGATAGGTGTGGTGTATATCGGCATGTTCGCGCTCTTTATGTCTCCGGTGCTGCGCCTCTTCGGGGCCGACGAGCAGACATTGCCCTACGCCCGCGACTTTATGATGTACATCCTCCCCGGCCTGCTCATGACCAACCTGACATTCACATTCAACAACATGATGAGGGCCACTGGATTCCCCACCCGCGCCATGCTGACGATGTTCATCGGGTTCGGCCTCAACATGCTCCTCGCCCCGACTTTCGTCTACCTCCTGGATCTCGGAATAAAAGGGGCCGCCATCGCCACCGACATCTCCATGACCGTCTCAATGATATTCGTTATGCGCCACTTCTGCTCCCGCCGCAACGGCCCAGTGGTGTTCACCCCCGGCACATACCGCATATCCTGGCCCCTGGTCTGTGGCATCATCGGCATCGGAGCCGCCCCGTCAATCATCAACGTGGCCTCCTGCCTCATAAATATCTTCCTCAACAACTCCCTGAAACATTATGGAGGCTATGAGGCAATCGCGGCCTCGGGCATATTCGTCACATACACCTCGATGCTCTGCTGCATAGTCCTGGGCATATGCCAGGGGTTCCAGCCCATTGCCGGCTACAACTACGGCCACGGCATGCCGCGCCGGGTGGCCCGCGTCTTCTGGCTCGCCACCGCCGCCGCCACGCTCGTGACCCTCCTGGGATGGGCGTTCGGCCTCACCATCCCGCGTCTGATCGCCCGCGCATTCGTGAGCGACATGCAGCTCGTGGAGTTCACCGGCCATGCCCTCTCCAACGCGTTGATATGCTTCCTGTTGGTCGGATTCCAGATTGTCGCCACCACCTATTTCCAGTCAATCGGCAAGGTCGGGACATCCATATTCCTCAGCCTCGTCCGCCAGGTCATATTTCTGCTCCCCCTGCTGATGATACTCCCCCGCTTCTTCGGGCTCGACGGCATCTGGTTTACCTTCCCCGTCTCCGACGCCATGGCGACAATCGTCTCCGCCATTCTTGTCGTGCGCTCGCTCAACTCCCTGCGGGATGATACTATTTTTGCGAATGCTTGACCAATCTTGACATTCCGCCTCCGGGCTGTGGAAAATTCGTAAATTTGCGCAGACTGTTAACGCGCAAACCTTTTACGATATGAAATACGGCCATTTCGACGACCAAGCCCGTGAGTATGTGATTACTGACCCTGCCACCCCCTGGCCTTGGATCAACTACCTCGGAAACGAGGCATTCTTCTCGTTGATTTCCAACACCGCAGGAGGCTACTCCTTCTATCGTGACGCCAAATTCCGGCGTCTCACCCGCTACCGCTACAACGGGGTGCCGATGGATGCCGGAGGCCGTTATTTCTATATAAAAGATGGCGACACCGTCTGGAGCCCCGGCTGGAAGCCCTGCAAGACCCCTCTCGATTTCTACGAATGCCGCCACGGCCTGAATTACACCATCATCACAGGCCGCAAGGAGGGACTGCAGGCGCGCGCCCTCTTCTTTGTCCCCGTCGGAGTCAACGCCGAGGTCACCAAGCTTACCCTGACCAACCTCTCCGGCCGTCCCAAAAGCTTCAGCCTCTTCTCGTTCCAGGAATGGTGTCTGTGGAACGCCGCCGCCGATATGGAGAATTTCCAGCGCAATTTCTCGACCGGCGAGGTGGAGATCGACGGCTCGGCCATATACCACAAGACCGAATACAAGGAGCGGCGCGACCATTACGCCTTCTACTGGGTCAACGCCCCTGTCGCCGGATTCGACACTGACCGCGAGGCGTTCCTGGGCCTTTACAACGGCTTCGACGAGCCCCAGGTGGTGCTTGAGGGGAAATCACGCGGGTCAGTGGCCCACGGATGGTCCCCCATCGCCTCCCATCATCTTGAAATCACCCTGCAGCCGGGCGAGAGCCGCGACCTGGTGTTCATGCTCGGATATGTCGAGAACCCCGCCGACCGCAAATGGGAGTCGAAAGGGGTGATTGACAAGAGCGCCGCCCGCCATATGATGGCGATGTTCGACACCCCGGGAAAGGTCGACAAGGCGTTTGCGAAGCTGCGCGCCGACTGGGACGCTCTGCTGGGCAATTTCACTCTCGCCTCAGCCGACCCCCGCCTTGACCGCATGGTCAACATCTGGAACCAATACCAGTGCATGGTCACATTCTGCTTCTCCCGCTCCGCCTCATTCTTCGAGAGCGGCATCGGGCGTGGCATGGGATTCCGCGACTCCAACCAAGACCTTGTGGGCTTCGTCCATCAGATACCATCCCGCGCCAGGCAGCGCATCCTCGACATCGCCGCTACCCAGTTTCCCGACGGAGGATGCTACCACCAGTATCAGCCGCTCACCAAGCGCGGCAACAACGACATCGGTGGCGGATTCAACGACGACCCCATGTGGCTCATCTTCGGCACCGTCGCATATGTCAAGGAGACCGGCGACTTCTCCATCCTCGACGAACCCGTGGCGTTTGACAACCAGCCTGGCTCAGAAGTGCCGCTGCTCGAGCATCTGCGCGTGTCGTTCAACCATGTGATTGACAACCTCGGGCCCCACGGTTTGCCGCTCATAGGCCGTGCTGACTGGAACGACTGCCTCAACCTCAACTGCTTCTCCACCGACCCCAACGAGTCATTCCAGACCACAGAAAACCGCGCTGAAGGCTCCAAAGCCGAATCGCTGATGATTGCCGGGCAATTTGTCATCTATGGCCGCGACTACGCCGCCCTGTGTCGCCGACTCGGGCATGACACCGAGGCCGACAGGGCCATGCGCTATGTCGACGCCATGGTCGAGGCGGTCAAGGCCCACGGGTGGGACGGCGAATGGTACCTGCGCGCCTACGATTACTTCGGCCGGAAGGTTGGCTCATCCGAAAACAAGGAGGGGAAAATCTTCGTCGAGTCACAAGGCTGGTGCACAATGGCCGGAATAGGGCTCGAGGAAGGCATGGTTGCCAAATCCCTTGACTCAGTAAAGAAATATCTCGACTGCGACCACGGCATTGTCCTCAACAACCCTGCCTTCACCGAATATGTGGTCGACTACGGGGAAATATCCACCTACCCCGCCGGTTACAAAGAGAACGCCGGAATCTTCGCCCACAACAACCCCTGGGTGATTATCGGCGAGACCGTCCTGGGGCGTGGCGACCGCGCCTGGGAATATTACCGCAAGATATGCCCGGCATATGTCGAGGAACACAGCGACCTCCATAAGGTCGAGCCATATGTCTACTGCCAGATGACCGCCGGGAAAGACGCCGCCCGTCCTGGCGAGGCCAAAAACTCATGGCTTACCGGCACCGCAGCCTGGAACTGGTATGCCATCACCCAGTTCATCCTCGGCATCCGTCCCGATTACGACGGCCTGGTCATCGACCCGTGCGTTCCCTCGCAGTGGGACGGCTTCAAAGTCACCCGCCGCTTCCGTGGCGCGGTCTATGACATCGAGGTCGCCAACCCCTCCCATGTCAGCCGTGGAGTCGCCTCCGTTACGATTGACGGCAACCCCGTCGACGGCAACCGCCTGCCGGTGTTCCCCGCCGGTTCGCGCCATCGCGTCGAGGTCATCCTTGGCTGAGCCTGTCGATAATCTCCTCGTCAGCCGGGAGCCATTTCAACCTGCCAAGTTCACAAGCCGGGAGCCAGCACCCCGACTTGTGTTCGAGCAGGCGCGGCTCATCGCTCCCGGCGAGCGAGCAGAAATAGCAATGCAGCTTCAGCCTGAACCGGGGATATTCAAACTCGCGCACACAGAACAGCTCCTCCACCGTGACCTCCACATCCAGCTCCTCCCGGATTTCCCTGACGAGCGCCCCCTCGGGCTCCTCGCCCGGCTCTATCTTTCCCCCGGGGAACTCCCACATCCCCTCGAATTCGCCATACCCCCTCTGCGTCGCGAAGTACAACCCCTCGCGCCTGATGATGGCCGCCACCACCTCGATCTGCTTCATAGCCATGTCTCTCTGCTCTACGTTTCTAAATTTCACTGCAAAAAATAACGACTGAAATCAATGCGATTCTCAGTCGTTATCAGTACTCTAACCGTGCCGTGTTGGAACCGATTGTGGCCGACCTCGACCGATTGTGGGAAATGCGTCACTGGATACCAAACCCAGGCGAACCGATAAAAGTTATTCAAAATAGGGATAATTGATGGCACATACCATTGTCAAAACGTTGTGTTTTAATTTTAAGCCCCTTATCTATGCTTAATTGAACTAAATCCAGTCTCATTAAAAGACTTTTAGTAACTACTCTTTTTGCGTCTTTGAAAACCAACGATTGCAATAAATAATTTATTTCCTTGCTGTTAATAGCCGATAAGATATTATTTGCTTCTTCTAAGTTGTCAAAGTCAAGTTGATAACACGTGTCATCAACCATAATGGGCTTCTCATCTAACTGAGACACAAGAATAAACTTAATGGTTTTATATAATGAAGAAACAACTATTTTATAGGGCTTGAATGAATAATCTCCTATTCCAAAAATGCTAAATCTATCTTTACCTTTATAGATGCTACTTTTCCTACTTGAAAATGCGTATTCGTGTTTAGATAAATAGGCATATGCAAGAGGATGGGAATATTTTAATACTGACGTATCGTCGCCTGTTTTTCGTTGTGGTACTATTATAAATTTTCTACAAATTTTGTCTCCATAATTATATATATCAGAACTTTTTAACAATGGATATATTAAATCATCCTCTATATTGACTATTTCTCCTAACCCATTTATATATGAGCCGTCAGAAAATGTTAACTCTAAAACTGATGCGCAGTCGTGTTTAATGCCAGAGCGCCACACATAAGATGAGACACTATCATATTTAGAGACATCTCTATATAATTTTGTGTCAGAAACAAAAGATTTATTAACCCAGCCGTATTCTCGAATATATGAATTTGTATAGAAATCTAAAACCTTACATGTAAAAGATGGAGAGCAATCAAATTGTGCAAAAAAGCAGGATGCATCTACTGAAACGTTAAACTCCGAAGACGCATCTATTAATCGTTGTTCAATGTTGCCTATATGAAATTCCTCAGAGTTTTGCTTTACTAAAATATTACGAATTACAGAGTTTTTGAGGAGGAGGGAGATTCCGCCACTATTTAATTGTGATAAATGTAATAATTGTAATGTAATAAACTCGCTTATATCGAAATTGCTTTTACCTGTAATTGCATCAATGCCTTTTAGCCCATAAATATTACTTTTGGATGGAACATTAAGAGAATTGTTTTTTCCTTGTCGACTGTTGGTTACCCAAGGTGGATTTCCTATGACAGCCATATTCCATGACATTTGTTTACACTTCTCTATTATGGGAGCAAAGTTAAATTCAAAAAAATTAGCATTATATATATATATATCGGGACGCCTTTGTAATGGAGTGTTTAATGCATCGAGCAGTAATTTTAGTTTTAATTCAATAGTATATTGACGATTAATCTCTATCGCATGAATCTCTTTTATATTTTGAAATTTGATTAGTGCAGAAAACACAAATGCACCGAGTCCACACGTAGGCTCTATTACTATATCTGGACTGCCATATTTTGACAGATGTATATCACATACCTTTTCAGCCAACGCTATTGGTGTCTGCCAGTCACCATAAGAAACACGATCTTCGCATACCAAGTTAGATTTGCCTTCGTGTAGATATACAAATTCAGATTTCTCATTTTCGGACGAGAAATAATCAACTATACCACTTAGTTGTTTAATAATAAAATTTGCATCGGTGTAGCAAACACCACGTATCATTTTTAACAACGTATTCACTTGTCAAACTTTATTATTTGTCTTATACCTATTACGTTATCATTCAAAGAAACAATACGACTGTACTGAAGCCTCCATTGAAGAGCATTAGATATTGTAAGATATCCGATTTGAGGGGGATTATTAAGAATCTCTCCTGCTATCTTGTATAAAGTAACTTCGTCACTTGGTATATTGTGGTCTACCAAGAAGGCAAAAACATCATCTTGGTTACCTTGATTTGAAATTATTTTATGAATTCCTGTTGTAGTCTGGAAATCTGCAGTTCGACTTTTGTCAATAAAACTACATGATACAAATTCCAGCATACCCTTTTTGCTTTTTGAATCATCATGTTTCTTATAGACAAAAACCAGCAAATTATATCCCAATCCAAATATCTTCTGTTTGCTGTCTTTGAAAGGGCAACTTGATTGGGGCTGCTTTATTGATGTAACTTTGATATCAGTGTTTACAGATGGCAAATCCAGTCCACTTGCAGAATTACCAACAGTTAAATCATATCGATTCGCTAGATATTGTTGAAAAAGATGTTCAACAAATGTGCCAACAGCTTTTCCATCTGTAACACCAAATAATTCAGGCCTGTAAACACCTGTATTATTTGCACAGAATTTTTCGGCCTCATTTATGAGAGATTCTATCGTCAACTGTTTCTTCATAAAACAAAGTTAAAAAGAATATCTAACATGTGCAAATATAAAGCCAATTCCCACAACAAAATACTCAAACTTATCTACAGGTAAACCAATGAGTTACGTAGAGTAAAGACACAAGAAAAGGGAGCAGATTGCTCTACTCCCCGTTTCTGTACCCGGACCCGGGATAACCATAAGAAAACACATAGAAACACCCACAATTAAATGTAATGATAACCAACAAATTACACCGAATCCCAATTATATTGATTTGCTGATTTTTCTATCTTTTTTGCCAAGTAGTACACTTTTAGTACACGTTGTTTGTTATAGAACTGTTAAAGACTCTTTAACCCAATTTTACCTTTTGCGTTAGTATAGGTAA
>Ga0209064_1004235_pt1 | contig 10994 bp, 7 predicted proteins | sample Inofromicrocosms_FD_187498 | JGI IMG/M metagenome (GOLD analysis project Ga0209064, IMG submission 187498) | Mouse cecum microbial communities from Vienna, Austria - Inoculum for glucosamine and mucus D2O microcosms (SPAdes) (version 2) | ecosystem: Host-associated > Mammals > Digestive system >... | reverse complement strand
GCTGCCGGTGTATATATTCATCGGCTTACAGCCCACTCCCTCCGTCGATGCTGCTGGATATCCACAGCTCGAGATCTCCAGCATCAACCTCAAAACTCCGGTTGTCACCTTAGAGCTAACAGGACGCCAGCTAGTTGCACCAGATACAATTGCGGGAGTTTATAGTAACGCCAAAAACAAACTCTTTGTTATCGGTCATTCTTCGACGGTTTTCAAAAAACTTGAGCAAATACACGTCGACGATCTTATTATTTATAATGATGCTACCTATCGAGTTCAAGATCTCAAAACTCTTCGCAAAAACGACATTGATATGAAAGCAATCCTTCAGGCCGAAGAGCAGGAAACTATGATTATTATGACCTGCGCAGGCGAACCTTTACCAAACCAAGACGCAACGCACCGTTTGATCGTGACCGCGACTAGGATAAATCTAGATTAGCCTTAAAATCATTCATGTGTCGAGATGATCCTCAAAATTATTATGACATTATTATAATAGCGCCATAATATGCTACAAAAGAAGCAAGCATGATTGCGCCTTCAGCACGAGAAATTTTATGTTTTGTTAAAGCAAAGATAAACAGCATCACTGCAGAAGTAACCAGCATGATGATGTCAAGCATCTGAAAGCTAGATGGCGTAATCGCTCCAAAAATCGCAACTGGCAAGCCCAAAACTATACATATATTGAATATATTACTACCGATAATATTACCTACCACTAAGTCCTGCTCGCCTTTACGTGATGCCACAATAGTAGTAACCAACTCAGGCAAAGATGTCCCGAACGCAATAATTGTTAAAGAAATCAGACGCTCGCTCCAACCGATAGATGTTGCAATCGCCGTGGAATTTTGCACCACCATCTCACTACCAACAATAATACCTACCAAGCCAACTAATACTAACACAATTGATTTACCTAATGTAAATTTTGGCTTTTCGGCTTTTTCTTTTGTTTCCTTATTATGATAAGCAAGAGTAATAAGGTAGTACAAAAACACTGAGAAGAACAATAGCACAGCTATAGCATCTCCACGCGAAAAAGAATTTTCGCCACTAGTTCCGAGTGTCACATCCATAAAAAGCACTGCCAGCAAAGTTGAGATCAGCATACAAAGCGGTAACTCTTTGCGAACAGTATTAGTTTTAATTTTAACAGGCTTGATAAGCGCTGCTACACCCAAAATTAATAGGATATTCAAAATACAGCTACCAATCACGTTGCCGAGCACTACATCAGTACTGCCAGATGCTAATGCACTGACCGAAACGGCAAATTCTGGAGCACTTGTGCCGAAAGCAATAATTGTAAGGCCGATGAGCATCTTTGAAACTTTGAAATTCTCAGCCGTACTAGAAGCACCATCCACAAAAACATCTGCGCCTTTTATTAAAAGAATGAAACCAATTATGAGCAGTAAGATATTCAAAAACATTTTTACTCTTTTTATATTATTTTTAATTTACTTGCCTATTTTAACATAGTTTATTATTTTTTGTGAAAATCCGTGATACAATAAAAATATGACGGAGGTAGCTAGCAGTATGCAACAAGAATCCAAGCATAAAGTGCCAATTCCTGCAATCATAATCACCTCAACCGTAATCGCCTTGGCAGTCTTTTTTGGCTTGCAATTAATCTTTAAAGTTGGCGTTTTTCATCAGCCTGGAAAAATCATTTTTGCCGATAGCCTAACCGAGGAGAACCAGGATTTTATCAATGATAATCTCAACCTTAACGCGCTAGAATTAAAAGCTGATGTCACGATCTCGCGTATACGATCTGAAAGTATGCTTAACCCATTACCAGGGGCAGACTGCACACCGATGCCGGGAAAAAGTTGCGAAACTATCTCTACTAAAGTGCTTTACGATATTCTCTTACCAGTCACGGCTTGGGGTAGTACCGAAACTAGCATCAGTCCAGAGGCCGCTCCGCAGGGAACCTTGGTATCGATTTGGAATTTAAACAGTAGTCAAAAGTTGTTAGCACTAGACGGTAATTATTATCTTGACGATCTAACTCATGGTGCTTTCTTTGAATACTTAGTTATTGAGGGTAAAGATGAATCTGACGTTGCTATGATTAGTAAACAACTGCAGGACAAAATTGCCACTTTGCCAACCAAAGATTCTATTCTGACCCTTGCGCAGACCGGAGTTACAGCATTATCACGACGTATGAATACCAAACTCAATCAGATCAAAGACGCTAAGTACTTCGCCATAAACATCGGCGAGTTCCTTAGTAGCTTTGACCTTACCCATACCAGCAACGAAGCCTCCTTTTCCCAATACGCTAGCGGCGCAAATATCTGCGCAAAACCAGGCATGATTGATACTCTAACAGCAATTGGTATCGATATTGTTGAACTAACTGGCAATCATAATCAAGATTGCGGCGATGCGGATGCAATTGCCACTGTAGAACAATACCACGATCTGGGCATTAAAACTTTTGGGGGCGGAGTTTCCTCCGATGAAGCAGCAAAACCTCTCGAAATTAGTGAAAAGGGTAGTAACATTACCATGCTAGGTTACAACCTGTCTACTGGGGGCTACACCTTAGATCATACGCCAGGAGCAAACTTCTACACTGAGGAAAAGTTCAAACAAGACGTTGCGGCAGCTAAAGAACGTGGCGATTTTATTATCGTCGATATACAGTATTATGAATGCAATGAATATGCCGATACTAATGAAAATACAACTTGCGACCGTGCTGATTCGGCAGCTGGTGATCAAGTTGGCTTCTTTCGTAGCCTGATTGATATGGGTGCGAATATGGTAATTGGCACCTCCGCTCATCAACCACAAACTTTCGAACAGTATCATGGGGGCACGATCTATTATGGTCTTGGTAACTTATTTTTTGATCAAAGCGCCTGGCCTGGTACTACCCGTAGTCTGGTCTTGATAAACTATTTTTGGGAAGGAAAGTTATTGCAAACTCGTATTGTACCGACTGTGTATGACGAAGATTTTCAGACTCGCTTAATGGAATCAGCTGACGCAGCTAAATTTATCCAGCGCCTATTATCAGTGCGCCCAGCAGCATAAAATGGATCGCAAGCGCCTACGGATATTTAATTCTATTGCTATTATCCTTGCTATTGCAGCTGGGATAGGTGTCATTGTCCTGAGTTTTATTATACGCAGTCGCGTAGAAAATGAAATTGCCAATCCTTTACCTGACGATAGCAATACGACACCGACTAATCCTGACGACGAACAGGGACCACCAACTCCGCCCCTTCCTGATGACATCGTAACCGCTAAATTTCTTGATTTGCAGCCCACGGTAGATCGCTGGACCAAAAGCCTCGATAAGGGCGTACGCACTGGTATTGTAATTTACGATCTCAATAATAGTAAAGTCGCTGCAAGTCATAATGCTGATGAAGTATTTAATGTTGCCTCAATTTATAAATTATTGTTCGTATATGACAGCTACCGACAGATCGCTAATGGCCAAGAAAACGGAGATAATATATATGTGCACACTGCCGATAAAGGCGACTTGACATTATCGAAGTGTCTAGACCTAATGATTCGCGAATCATACAATGGTTGCGCAAATAAAATGTCTAGTGACCCCCAGCGTATCGCTCGCGTTAGTTCATTGACGCAAGAGCTGCGGATGGACAATACTAGCAATATTGGCCTACAATCTACTGCTAATGACATCACCAAGCTATTACGCAACTATTGGCGACACAGCGAATTTACCCAAGCAATGTGGCAAGGAATTACCGATTCCATGCTCAATCAGCCACCATCACCAGGAGATGGGGGTGAGGTTTATGATTGGAGGCAAGGGCTGCCAGCTGGTTTTTCCGACAAAGTTAAGGTTTATAATAAAGTGGGTTGGGAGTGGGCTGACGATTATTGGAAAACTTATGCCGATGCGGCCATCCTAGAGTTTAGCGAATCTAAGCGTTATTATATAATGGTCGTGCTTACGAGCGGGCTTAAGAATACTAACAAGATTTCTCAACTTGGCACCATGATAGAAGATAGCATCATTTTTCAGTCATCTGGTATTATGAATTGATACCAAACAAGAATACCAAACAAGAATACTCTAGAAAAAGAACCAACCAAAAACCAATTGATTTATATAATTAGTAGGTCGTGAAATACTGTGACCAATAAGTTTTGTGTTGAGAATTTGGATCAAAGATAAAACCAACCGACAAAAACTTAAAGTCTGGATCTAGGATATTCTTACGATGGTCTGGCGAATTCATCCAAGAAGCTACTACAGTCGATGGAGATACAGCAGCATTACCAACGTTGAGATTCTCGCCACTCTTGCCACCAGTCTGCGGAATTGGACAGGTTGTTGACCAGGAACTGCCATTCGGACGAGTATGCGAGTAGTTAGTCATAATTTCCCGCGCGCGCGTATTAGCAGCCGCTTCACAAGTAGTACCCCAACTTAATGCCGCCAAACCATGCTTTGCGCGTTCTTGATTGACAAGGTTCAGAACGTCACGTTTCCACTGCTCGACTGGTGGAGCTATGACAGTAATAGTAATCTTATCATGTCTCCGTCCATCATATGTGCCAGCCGTGATTGTGGTCGTCCCTGTACCCGTAATCACCGGATAACGGCAGCGATCCGCCGTATAACCCAACCAAGTTCGTGCCTGGTTATAAAACTTAGAGATTACATTTGGGTTGTCGGATTGCCAATACATTTCACCAAGATCGCCTAGACCAGCTGCCACACAAATATCAAAGTCCGCAGTCTGATACATCGTAATTGCCGTTTCGCTCCAAAGTTCGCTTGAGCCGACCTTACCATTACCGACTCCACCATTGCTCTCATTAGTATTTGGCGTATAGCTGTCAGATTGGTTAGGGTTATTTGGTTGCGGTAAAGTTGTAGTATTGCCACCAATATTCACAGACACTGATGGCGGCTTTAATTCATCCGCTCCCGGCGCAACTAAACTTATCTCCTCTAGATTATCCATGATGACATCATTACGTGCATCGACCACCTTCAAACCAATCCCACCATTGAGATTAATGGCCGAAAAAATCATTACACCAACAATAATAATCGCCACTGCATTCAAAGATAGGAGTAAGGTCACCTTAGTCTGGCGCATCATTTTCGCTGCAGTCATTTATTCTATCCTCGCCTTCTAGTATTCAATTACTACTATGCTCGTAAATGTTTTTCCGAATCAATCACTGTTGCAACTAGATTAATAATCATCTCTAGTTGCAGCAAATCCCGTCGTTCAAAAGTGGACTTACCCAAAGGCTTTCCCACAACTAGCTGACCAAATGGTTTACCTTTAGCATTGCGTAATTCAGCCACAGCTCGTAGATGCAGGTCATCAAAAGTCTTCTGAACAGTTTTGTTAGGTACTTGCCAGATATCACGAGAAGCCGAGCGTAGGTGAGTAATGCTTGATAATTCAGCCGGGGAAATTGCTAATGACTTAGATCCATAAAGACGCCCGTTAATAATAAAGCCGATATAGGCGAAGTGCAAATGATCCGCTAAGAAGCCCGCTAGATCACGCAGGTCGACGTTTTTAGTCGCAAGATGATTGAGCTTTTTTACGACATAGGCAATATCAACTTGGCCAACCGTAATCATAGAGCGAACTGACGCCGTAATCTCTTGAATTACTGGCATAAGCAACAGTACAATCACGATCATAATGAAGTTCAAAACTAACACAGAAGTGGACGGATTAGGTATCTTGAACAAAGCAGTAAAGATAATATAGAACAATATCATGTATATTGCTGCGCCCGCCGAAAGAATCACACCATACGCCATCACTCTCAACCATCTCGCCGAAACTGAGATGATCCTATACTTTAAAATATCGTAGAAATAAGCTAGCATAGCAATAGAAACCGAAAGTGGTCCTACCCAGATTAAGTCATAGCGACCCATAACCGGCAATAACAAATCAAATGTCGCCGACAAGATTCCACTGATCGTTAATCCACATAATAATATATAGTCGCCTTTACGTACACGTTTACGCGAATCTTTCTTGGCATGATAATAGGTCGCTGCCAGAAAAGCCGAAATATTCAAGACAAAGAAGATCGTGTAAGCCCAATAATACCATCCATTAATAAGTTCAACGGTGTTACCGGTAGTATTGCTTAGTGTGAACGAGGTATATAAAATACCATGGTCCATCACTAATAAAACTGCTAGGACTAATCCCCAAATTGCAAAAAAGATAGTAGCAATTTTTCCCCAAAGGTACTTCCATGCCATGTGTCCTAAGAGAGCAATTGACATCAACATAGCACCAGTATAAATACCGGTAATAATTATAGGTGCAACACTTTCAGCGTCAACTGGCAAAATCAAATAAATACCAATCGATATTGCCCATACTACCGCACCAATATTAGAAGCCAATAGCCAAATTGACCGACCACGATCTGCCTTGGACGATCCTACTACTGAAAACAACCCAGCAGAAACAGTCAAGATCGCTGTCGCAATTAACAAAATCGAAATTAAACTCACATGACCTCCTTATTTAATCACATTGTAGCATGACCATTATGAATAATCAACTGTTCCGTGCTTATTTTTACAAAAAAGAAAAACCCGCCAACATATTGTCGGCGGGCATAAGGTTTGAGGTATTTGGTTAGCTACGCTTCAGTTTGAACGTTACGCCGACCGGCTCAGGATTACGCGGATCCACTTCATATGTCATATTCAATCCACCCACCCTCGCACAGACGCGCTCCATCTTTGCTATGGCCGCATCAGCACTTTTCTCAGGCTTCATCGAGCTCTTCCATCCGTGTACCACGGCACACATGATCAGTCCGAGTACTAAGACTTGCAGGTCGCAACAGATCACGCCATTGGGCTTCAGCAGATCTTTCATGCCACGCACATATCGTTCCATATGCGCTTCATCGTCACAATAGGAAAGCACGCCGTCCATCAGTACAACATCGGCCGCCCCCTGCAAATTCTTGTCAGCAAGAACTTCATCAATGGAGCACAGGCGATAATCGATGCCGGATTCGACAAACGGAACCCCAAAATCGTGCTTAAATACTACGTCCAGCTCTTTCAGCAACGTTTCGTCCATGTCGCAAGCGATGATTTGCAAGCTCTGAAGCTGCTCCAAGGTAAGGCCAAATTTACGGAACTCCACCAGCAGCCCAGCCCCCAGCGTAATCACGCAGCCCAGCTTTTCTTTTGCCGGCACTGTACGATACTCCACCAACTCAGGAAAGATCCATTGGATAATCTGATTAGCGATTCCTGCACGACGCCGCAAATCAACGTTGATATATTCCATTACGCCACAACGCATAGAAATACATCCGGGAGCAAGTTCGTGATAAACGCCGGCATTGTCGTAATTGACACCAAAGGCGCTCTCTAGAGCAATCGCACGTGGCACCAAGGAAACCGGGAAACGAGCGTACGACAAAGACTTCGCTCCATGATCTCTCATAAACTTGTAGAAGCCGTAGTTTTCCGTCATTAACTCTTGCAGCCTCGGGCGCATTTCCTCAATTCCTTTGTAATGCGCCACAGTTTCTTCTGGACTTTTGCAATGCTCAGTAGCGTAGGCTTTCATCGTGCGGATGATGTCAGCCATCTGCTCAGGCGACGGCCGCAGGTGAAAAGCCCTTCCAAGCAACGTCGCGAGAATATACTTCATGTGGTCATGCCAAGGATGCATGGGCGGATAAGTCTTCCAGTCATGCATAGCACGTTCTGCTGCTTCCTCCAGACGGATCGGTTTGTCGACGTAATGATCGGGACGTTTTGCTAACAGCATCATTACTTCACACCTCCAAAAAATAAAAAGATCCGAAGCCATAGGTGGCCTCCACGTACTATTATAGCATATTTGGCAAAATCCTGCATACACCAAAGACACGATTCAATATCCAGTGACGTCATTGCTAGCATTCTGAACCTTGACCTTTTTGATATAAGATATATAATATATATCAAAGCATATTCATTATAAGCAAAGGTTCACATTATGCCCACAAAAAAATATAAGCAAAAGCTCATGAAACATCGCGTATGTGTGGCGGCAAGAATTATCTCTTGTGTTTCATTTTTAGTATTAGCCATTATTGGAGTTTCTTCAATTGCTCGAGCGATGACACTAGAGAGTGTCGAACATCAAAATGGGATTCCGACGATTTGGCAAGTAGCCTCGTTGGGCAATCCAGAAACTATTACCGTACCAATTACTTATTGGGATCAGCGTCAGGACAACTGTCAAGATCCGAACCGTCAATTTGAATGGTCGGAATGTCGACTTTACGCAAAGGGTATTGTACGCAATATTGTCAAAGACAGCTTAGGGGCGGACGGTTTACCTGTACCAACCTACACCAGTCAGCAGGACGCTTGGAGTGCTTATCATGATGTTTTTACGGCTAACGTGATTGGCCAAGATCCCGTCCAGCCGAATGATAACTTCTATCGTTGGTTTCATGAAACTTATGACAATAATGGTAAGCAATTATCAAAGCAGTACGATCGCACGGTAACTTTTCATCGTAGTGGTCAAAACACCTACGAGTATGGCAGCAAGGGGACATTCCCACTAGATGATATTGACTTTTCTAAGGATGATAGTGCTACATCGACTGGACACAACTTCCACTTTACTGCACATATGCAAATTCCGATGAAAATTGCTGCTGATGGTAGTGAACAATTCTGGTTTAGTGGCGATGACGATGTATGGGTATTCCTTAATGGGCAGTTAGTGCTTGACCTTGGTGGTTTACATATGGATACTGAGGGTAGTTTCACAGTTAATGCAAATGGTGATGTAGTGGCTACTGTGCATAACGTCAATGATCAAAAGTGTCGTCAAGAGAAGATTTCTAATCCATTACTCATTGGCTATGATACTTACAACAGTCAGCTTGAGAATAGTTGCCCGCGCACTACACAGACAACTGTCATTAATACCGGCTTCAAGAATGGTGATGTAGTAAACTTAGATTTCTTCTATGCTGAGCGCAGTACGACCGAATCTAATACTCGTATTACTATTTCTAACATGAACTGGCCAATTTCTGCCGACAGCAATATTGATGGCAAGATCGTTGCGAAAACCGAAGAAACTGGTAGCAATCTAGTTGAATATCAAGCCAGTGTCAAGAACCGCGATCCGCAGCGTGAACTAACTTTAGAACGCCTAGCTACTTATATTTCTGACAGGTCTACCTATACACAAGCGGGTCAGACCCAAACTTATGAACGTGCTGGTTTCTTGCCTCTGAATATTAAAACCTTGTCCTACACGACTACGCCAGACGATCCAAATAGCTGGCAATCAGTAGATATTTCCGCACCAATGAATTCTGAAAGTGGCTTCAAGCTTGCTCAGCCAATTACGATGTCTCCAGCTGGCCAGTCTGGTGATACTCTATATTTTAAATATGTGGCAGAAACCTCGCCATACACGGGTGAGATTACAAACCTCACAAGTTTCTATACTCGGCTCAATGGCTCAGCTGGTGTTACATATGATTATGTCACTATACCATACACTGGTAAGGATGGAACTGAGGATAATGACCCAACCTATGACTTGGACATTGAGTACGTGATCGACTTCGGCAACGAAACTCCAGATCCGAGCATCAAGACACCAAATGCCCATCACGAAACCCTCAAGGATGGTGATCTATATAGTGTTACTTCTCCGGCTATCGATGGGTTCGTACCGGATCGTCCAGTTGTAAGTGGTACAGTTGATGGTAAAGACATCCATGTTACTGTGATTTATACCAAGAAGCCAACCGATGAAAAAGAAACTCACCGTTTAGTAATTCATTACATCTACGATGACGGAACTACGGCCTTTGAGGATCATTTTGAGGAATTAGAAGAGGGAAGCTCATTTGCTGTTACTTCGCCAGACAAACCAGGCTATACTAAGGACACTGAGGTTGTTGCTGGTACGATGGGTGGTGAAGATCGTGAATTTACTGTTATTTACAAAAAAGATCGTGACCCAGTAGTTCCACCAGTCGGACCTACCGATCCAAATGACCCTAGCGATGAGATTCCAGTAGTACCAGTTGTTCCAGGCGATGATGATGGATTAACCTACACTGGGCCTTTAGGCGAAACTGCTTTTGTCCCAAATACCGGCGTGGTGAGTGACTTTGTTGCTCCGATCTTTGAGCAGTATTTCGCAGAAGTAATCCTCTCACAAGGTTTTGTGCTAGTTGCACTATTAATCTTTGCTGGATCATTCTCGACTTATTTCTCATTACGCCGTTACCTCAGCTTAAACATGGCAACAAATAGCACACGTAACCTAGCTCCAAAGAAAGTCATGCCGAAGCATATTGCTAATTCGCAAGCTTGCAAAGCAAAATCTACTAAAACTTCTAGGGCTACGAAGTCTGTCGCCAAAACTACAACCGCTCGAAAGACCTCAAGTCGCACAAGCAAGAAGTAGCAGTTTGGCATTACATTACTATACAGATTAGTCTAGCGCATCGTTTACCGTCATCATCCTATATTGATGGCGGTAAATATGTTATAATAATACTTATCATGAAAGCTTCTCATCTCCAACTTGCCTACGGAACTAATATTATTTATGATAATTGCGAATTTAATCTTGAGGATAATGATAAAGCGGGCGTGGTCGGTGTCAATGGAGCTGGCAAAACTACACTGTTTAAGATTATTCTTGGTCAGCAACAATTAGACGATGGCAAGATTGAATTGCCTAGTCTGCGGCTTGGCTATTTGCCACAAGAAATCACCATTCCACCAGAACATAACGACATCACTGTCTGGGAATATGTCGCAGCCGGTCGTCCGGTCGATGAATTGCAAGAAAAACTCAATGCTGAATACGAGAAACTAGCCAAATATCCCGACAGTACTGTTATTCTAGAACGAATTAACAGTTTACAAGATTTAATTGATTCGTATGACATCGCTAATTTTGATTATGAATTACTAAAGA
>Ga0209064_1004231_pt1 | contig 11006 bp, 13 predicted proteins | sample Inofromicrocosms_FD_187498 | JGI IMG/M metagenome (GOLD analysis project Ga0209064, IMG submission 187498) | Mouse cecum microbial communities from Vienna, Austria - Inoculum for glucosamine and mucus D2O microcosms (SPAdes) (version 2) | ecosystem: Host-associated > Mammals > Digestive system >... | reverse complement strand
GGCAAAAGGGCGCGATTGAAAACATGAACAAGATATTGCGAGAATATTTCCCGAAAGGCACTGATTTCAGACTTGTCTCCCAGGATCAACTTAACAAAGTTCAGTACCAAATCAATGAGAGACCGAGGAAAAAATTAGGTTTTTCAACACCGAAAATTGAGTTCTTCCGAATGATTTGCTAATTTTGCACTTGCCACTTGACTCTACAGGCCAAAATGAATGAACAAAAATTTGCATAGTACAAAAAAAGTAGCTACCTTTGCAACGCTTTTAGAAAGCACTGATTCGCTAGCTCAGCTGGTAGAGCACAACACTTTTAATGTTGGGGTCCTGGGTTCGAGCCCCAGGCGGATCACCAAAAGAAAAGCCAAAAGGCGACAACAAAAAGACAAGTCCTACAAAATCAACATTTTGTGGGACTTTTTTTATTGCCTTTTGGCTACCCTAACTGCCACGAAAAAGTCACTGACAGACAAAAATTAGTGCCTTATTCGTACCCCCGACAAAATTCTTCAAAAAGGGGTACGATTGGTCGGAAAATGGCGAAATGTTGTCGAGATTTGGCGACCCTGCATTTATCTCATTATGAGTTAATAAAAGTAGTTTTGTAACTTAAAAAATGAGGTATGAAATCAACATTCCGAGTATTGTTCTTCTTGAAGCGGGACAAGGTAAAAAAGAACGGCAATATGCCTATCATGGCACGTATTACCATTGACGGGAAACTGGCGCAGTTCAACACTAAACTTGAAGTCAATCCTAAAAACTGGTCTGCCAAAACCGGAAAGGTAAATGGCAGAGGAGCGGAATTTACCCGCATGAATGAAATGCTGGATAGCATCAAGGCTACCTTGCACAGACACTATCAGACCATTTTAGAACGGGACAGCTATGTAACCGCAGAGAAAGTACGCAATGTGTTCTTAGGTAAAGAGGAAAAAGCAAAAACTCTCTTACAGGTATTTTCCCAGCATAATGAACAATATGCGCTGAAAGTAGGGAAAACAGCCACGCAAAAGACATATACCCGTTATGAACTTACCAAAAATCGCCTTGCCGAATATATCCACAATAAATATAATGTGGAGGATATTACCTTTCGGGAAATAAATGTCGTGTTTATCGAGGGCTTCTACCTATTTATCCGGGAGAATTATCCGTGTACCCACAATACAGCCATGAAGTTTATACAGCGTTTCAGAACTGTTGTTCTGTTTGCCCACAACTTGGGACTAATTACTTTTAATCCTTTCGGGGCATATAAGCTGAAATTTGAATATGTGGAAAGGGATTTTCTTGAACAAGCAGAATTAGACCGGATATATCAAAAGACATTCGCCAGCAAACGACTGGAGCAAGTTCGTGATATATTTATTTTCAGTTGCTACACTGGACTGTCTTATGTTGATGTCTGCGAACTAACCCCTGAAAATATAAGATTGTCCTTTGACGGTAATTTGTGGATAATCAAGAAAAGACATAAGACAAGCATAACGTCCAATATTCGATTACTGGATATACCCAAATCCATTTTGCAGAAATATGACGGGAAACTGCCCAGTGGTAAACTGTTGCCAGTTATCAGTAATCAGAAGATGAATGATTACTTAAAAGAGATTGCGGTTGTTTGCGGAATAAATAAGAAAATCACGTTCCATGTAGCCCGACACAGCTTTGCGACCCTTAGCATAAGTTATGGCGTACCTATTGAAAGCGTATCTAAAATGTTGGGACACACCAACATAAGAACTACCCAAATCTACGCAAAAATCATAGATACTAAACTTAGCGAGGATATGGACATTTTAGCTAACAAGCTAAATAACAGAAAAATATCAGTCATATAAATACTAACTTAAAAATAAGATTATGGACTTGCAGATTATCCAAAACAAGATTTTTGAAGTCAGAGGTTACCGGGTGATGCTTGACTTGCATTTGGCAGAACTCTATCAAGTGGAAACACGAGCTTTGAAACAAGCGGTCAAACGTAACATAGACCGCTTCCCCAGTGATTTCATGTTTGAGTTGAGCAAAGACGAGTGGTTAGGACTTATCACAAATTGTGATAAGTTCCCTGACAATATCCGCCACACGCCCACCCCGCCTATGGCTTTCACCGAACAGGGCATAGCCATGCTTTCTTCGGTTCTCCGTTCCAAAGTAGCCATAGAAGTAAACATTTCAATCATGCGGGCTTTTGTTCTCATGCGCCAAATGGTAATCGGCTACGAGGAACTATTAAAGCGAATCGAGGAACTGGAGGTAAGCACCGATGCGCAGTTCAACGAACTGTACCAAGCCCTTACCCAGCTTTTAAGCCAGTCGAAGCAACAGAAAGAACGCCGTCCGGTAGGTTTCGTTACCTATGAGCGTTCCGGTAACAAATAGGTAACGATTCCGGTAACGAAATTCCACTTAATAAGCTATATTCCAATAAAGTACATTCTTCCACCTTGCGGGCAGTCCACCGACTACCCGCATTTTTTATATCCTTTTCCAACTGGCACATTCCCCGAAACGCCAACCGTGCGTGGCATGGCTGACTGTATTTCGTGAAAAGAGCCGTTGGAAACCCGCACAAGCGTACCGCAAGGTAAACTTGCCATACCCTTGCCTTTCCCGCCCGTATGGAGTGTTCCCTAAAAGACGAAAGAGAACAGGCACTTTTCCCCTGTTTCCCTAAATGTAAATCTTCCTCTTACGCAGTCCCCCAGCCGGGACAGTTGTTTTAATCATTTCAATAGGCAAAGGTAGTTACGTGTTCTTCACGACTTTGCAAGGTCGAGCCGTTCCGGTTTGGCGAAAAAATCTTCCCTGCCTTGCGAGGTATTTTTTGCCCAAAACCTTGCAAACTCTAAACACTACCCTTTTGAGCCTATGTGAAACGAAAACGACCGACCCGACCGGAAGACGCATAAAAAAAAAGTCGGATTTACGGGAAACAGGAAAAAAGTTCAGTGAAACTTCAACTCCCTCACCTCTCAAATCCGCATAAAATCAAAAACTTAAAAATTACAGCAATATGGAAGCAAAGGTATTATCGGAAGCAAAAGTTTATGTAGGCACTTACGCCAAGTACAACAACGGTTCATTGTTTGGGGCATGGCTCGACCTTTCGGACTATTCGGACAAGGAAGAATTTTACGAAGCCTGCCGGGAACTTCACAAGGACGAGGAAGATGCGGAATATATGTTTCAAGACTGGGAGAACGTGCCGGAGGGCTTAATCGGCGAAAGCTGGATTTCTGAAAACTTCTTTGCCCTGCGTGATGCGGTGGAGGATTTGGACGACACCGAGCAGGAAGCCTTTTTCGTGTGGTGCAACTACAAAAGCCATGATTTGAGCGAGGAAGATGCGGACGACCTTATACGTGATTTCCGGGACGAGTATCGGGGACAATATGACGATGAAGAAGATTTCGCCTATGAAATTATCGAGGAATGTTACGACCTGCCGGAGTTCGCAAAGACCTATTTCGATTATGAAAAGTTCGCCCGTGACCTTTTTATGTGCGATTACTGGTTTGATGACGGCTTTGTGTTCCGTGCGGCATAACAACCAATCCGGGCGGGGTGTCAAAGCCCTGCCCGCTAAAAACAACCAAGTTTATAACCATAAAAAATGAGACATCATGCAGTCACTTAACAAAAATAGGGTAAGCATTACCCAAACACCGGGAGAAGAAAAGTTCGTAAAATGCTGTTTAGGGGCTTTCAGGGGACAGGCTTATTTTCAATATGACTACCGCAACACGGACGGCGAACTATTCAGCACGGTAGCCAAAACGCTGGACGAGTGCCGCCGTAGGCGTGACGAGTGGATAGCGAAAAAAGAACGGAGTAATAAATAGGTAAAATTTAGGGATATGAAAACGACAGAAGTAAACAAGGAGCTTATCGGCAAGCGTTGCGAGTGTATTTTTACGGGTTTAATGGTAGCGGGCGTTATCGAGGACATCCAAGACGACCGGCATTCCACAGCGGTCAAAGTCCGCTTCGACCACCCGCACCAGTGGGGCGATGATTTGTATAATGATGTGTGGGCGTAGGGGCGTAAAACTGACGAGTTCGGCACGCTGCATCATTTGCACCTGCTGGTGGATAAACCGGACTTTCAAATAATGACGGTAGTTTTCAGCGAGCCAATCAGCCGGATAGACCGCAGTGTTTTTGAAGATGTGGAAACGTGGGGTGTTTGTTCCCTGCAAGGCTGGGTAAACAGTTACGAGAGTGTCCGGTTTGTAGCCATAAACGACCATACGGCAGTCATAACGGGAGAAATCCAGTTGATAGAGAATGGCAAACAGCCACCGTTACTTTCTTCCATGAGCTTGCCAGCGGGTGAAGAAAGTAACAAAGAAGCCTTATTTATGTCCTATAAGTAAATGTTCAACCGTACCGTTTAATTGCTCATGACACTAATGATTATTGTAAATACTTTGTATAAAAATCACGCCATTCTCTAACTTTGCTTTTCCCTTTTTCAATATCTTTCTTATTATAAAATGCCGAAATATAATATTTTTCTTTATCTGTTTCATCGTCTGTAACCCAAAATTCATAATCAGTTCCTGAATAACCATTGCCCCATAACCATTTCTGATTAAATCCTTTAATTGTAATAATATCAAGATTTTCTTTGCTTAGAGAAAGTAAATCTTCTCTGATATTTTTTAGAAGGGAATATCTTTCTATTAACTTTTTGAACTTTTGTTTTCCTACTGAAGATATTCCATTGTAATATAACCATATTAATTCATGTCGAGATAAAGTAGCTCTAACCATTGTTGTATATTTATATTTTTCATCAAATGATAAAAAATCCGCATTGTCAACAAATTTAACAATGGTATATAAATGCCTAAAATAATGGTCAAAATATGTTGGTGTGTAACTATCATCGTAAGAACTTAAGCCATTAAAGTACAAATATTGCCTCATACCTTCAGCTTTTTGAGTATGTCCATCAGCTAATTTGAAATAGTGAGGACGTTCTACAAATGAGTAAAAGAATAATTCCCTGCCTTTTATAACTTTATCTACAATAACTTCTTTTGCAATTCTTCCTAATGATGGGTCTGGGGCGTCTTCTATAACCCTTTCTTTGTCAATATCAGTAAAAGACAAATCATTAACAATTTGCTGCTGTAAACTCAGCATGTTAAAAAATGTATTTTCAAAGCGTTGTAATTTTAGAGTTTCGTTCTGGGTGGAAAATTCATTTCGTTGAAGCCCTAAATCTTTTCGCTGTAATCTTAGTTCATTTCGTTGAATAAAAATAGCTACAATAACACCCGCAAAAGCAAAGGCTGAAATCAATGCATTTACCGCACCAAAACTATCACCAAATAATGCTTGTGGATTATCGTTTTCTGAAACAATAAAATATTTTTCAGCATACCAATGAGATAAAAGCATTCCACCTATCCATAATAATAAACAAACAATAATTGCAATACAGATTATTAAACCTGTATAATCTTTTTCGTCATTTTTATTTTTTTTACTCATAAAATAGTATATTTTAGTCCAACATTTTAGCAAATGTAAAAAATACAACATAAGTATTTTTTCAACATGGATTAGCGTCCTATAGGTATTTCTGATAAAAATAAGATTGAAAAGTTATACTTATAAAAAGGAATTCTTATATTACAAAAAGAAATTACAACCAGTTCCCATCTGTCTTCTTTATCCTGAATTGTTTTGTAAAATCAAAAATAAATTCATTATTTGTGATTTCAAGCCACTTATTGATTGACTTTATTAATAAAAATAATATATCACAATATTTATCTAGAGACTTGTCATTTATTGAAAAATAATTAATCAATACAGGTATATAACCAATTGGAAAATCACCAAAATTTCTAACAAATCCTTTTTCATCATCAAGTTTCTCCATTAATATATATCTTTCAGGTAAATTATTTGATGCTATTTCTGAACCCTTAACAACAATAAATCTATCATCTTTCTCTTCAGATTTAATAAACAGTTTGGAAAAATAATTTCTCTTAAACTTGTCATATTCGGCAAACCATTCATAAATATCAATAAGTGAATTCAAAACTTCTCTATTATAATACGGTGAACTTCACTAGTGTCCCATAAAAATGGGAGCTAGTTAAAAATTAAATAAATTTGGTCCACTTGGGTCGTAGAGAACATTGAAATTTTGAGATTTAGTTTTGTCGAAGAGATCGACCAAATGAGAGGTGTCGGTCAATGAGGCTCCTATGATTTGGAGGACTTCGTATGTTGATCGTTCAAGCTTCATATCATGCTGTACTATCGCGACAAGGCAGTAAGCACAGATTGCACAATAGATTTGGATACGCACCGCATTTTCAGATGCGCCCCAAAACTTCTTTATCTTTAGATGTTGTTTGAGCCATTTGAAAAACAGTTCAACTTGCCATCTGTTCTTATAAAGATTTGCGACCTGTAGTGCCGACAATTTGAGGTCATTGGTAAGAAACATAAACTCCCGGTTCTGTTCGTCATCCCAATATCTGACTAGACGGAGATGTTCGGGATAATGTTTCTTAGGGTAAAATCCAGTCAGTTCAACAGTAGCATCCGACAACACATTATGAGGAAGTCTTCGCTTCCATTTTACCATTTTGTATTGGAGATTCTTTTTGGCTCTGACAACGAAAAAAGCTTCTATCGTATGTATCTTAAACAGACGTCTAAAGTCATTATATGCTCTATCGAAGATGTAATACGAACCTTGCTCATACGGGATTACGTCCATTGCCTTTGAGTCATGCACTGAAGCAGTCGTTATATGGAAGAATGTCGGAATCTGAGTTTCCACATCATACAGAGTATGGATTTTTACCCCTCCCTTCTTCTTGCGGAACTTAGCCCACCAGAATACAGCCAAACATAAATCTATCGTAGTTGAGTCGAACGCATAAACGTTTCCCTGTAGTTCAAAGATTTTCGTTTTTCGTTTATCCCAGGCTTCTGATACCATATAATATGCAAACTCCTCGAAGATTCGATAATCCCGATTCTGATTTGCATACGCAAGATTGGTCTTGGATACACTACGACCCAATCCCAGATGGTACCACTTGGAACTATGTGCATCAAGAATGGTGATGAGATCCCTCAGACTTGACCGGTTGCATAACTGACCATACATCATTGCCAAAAGTTGGTTCCAGCATGTGAAATGTTTCACATATCGGTTGCCATTATACTTTTCAACGATTCGGTTGAACTTGCTTCGGTTCATAAAGGTCACTAGTTGGGAGAAAACGTATTTGACATTGTACATGGTTCGTCAGATTGAAGAACCGTAATATACTAATCAAGTCCGTTCGCACCAAAATCTTTTCCAACAAACTAAATTTCAACAATTTCAAAGTACTCTTTCCGATTTTAATGGGACATCAATGGGTGAACTTAGAGCCTTATTAATATGGTTATATATCTTGTTTTCATACTCATTAAATAGTTTCAGCAAGTAAAAACCCAATATCCTTTTATCTTTCAACTCTTTGTATAAATCATTTTGAGACATATTCAAGAAGCCTCGTATAGCCGCAAATAAATCTTGTTTTGAATTATCATTGATTATTAACAATAAGTGAGATAATAACCCCAATATTTCATTATCAATGTCTTTTTTAAGAAAATCCAATATTTTATTAGTGAGATTTCCCTTTTTATTCATTTCACATATAGCAGATTCTATTTTACGTGACAACTCATCTTTTCCATTTTTACTTGTATAATCTAATATTCTTCTATTTCTTAAATCAAATGGCAAATCATTATAATTCCCAAAATCTGTATTATATACGCATATAATTTTTTCCCATCCTAGTGATCTAGCTGCATAGCCTAATTCTACTAGCACATTAGGATTCGGTGTTTTTCTTAATCCGTCATAGTCTTTATTTATGATTGAAATATCCGCAATAAAAATACTACTATTTCCGATTTTACTAAAAATAGATTCTGCAATATCAGGAGATCCAGCCAAATTTCTTGTTGCTTTATCAAGTTTTATATCTAATGAAATAGGCTTTTGTTGACGTAACCTTTTTAATGCATCTTTAATTGATGTTTCAATAAAGTTCAAATTCTGATTTTTAGGCAAATCAGATTGCCAAGAGTAGAATATTTTTAACTCCATTTTTATTTCCTAATTATAAATTTTCATAGTAGGCGACAAGTCCTTTACAAAATTCTTTCCCCGAAACATCTCCAAATTCACCTAATTTCTTTTTTAACGCTATTGCTCTTATACTTGGATGTACCTGCATGTTCATTTCATTATAAATACGATGATAAAATGAAACAGCCTGAAACTCACCGATGTGATTTTTCAGAAGATATTCATCTATATCTTTAGCTGTACTCCAAATAACATGTTGATATTTTTTTAGTGCTGTATCACTTAAGTTCTCCATTTTTAATATATCTTTTACTTCGTGATTACGAGAATCATTTATATCTCGACCAAAAGCATGTCCAATATTATTTCGTAATATACGGATTTTTTCAAGATTCCCTCTTTGTGCATCTAATACTGAAGGAGTGTTCCCAAAAGTCTTTTTAAAAGCACTTATTCGAGCATTCCAATCTCCTTTTGTAATAGAAGTAATAACATCTTCAATAAAAATATTCTTTCTTCCTCCATTTTTTAAGATTTCTATGCCATCGATTGATTTTGAAGATTGAAACAATACACCCGGATCTGATTCTAATGCCAATGTTATCACCGTAGACAAGTAAGTTTCAAAATTGGCTGAAATAGCCATTAAACTATTTAAATTATTCCATTTATGAAATTGATTATAGGAATCCGACCAGTCTTTTAAGTTTTTGAAAACTTCTTCACCTGCAGGAACGTCAAATTTTAAATGAGCAGATGCTTTATCCATCCATTTTGCTTTATTATTACCTAGTATCTTATAAACAAATAAACGGGCCGCTTTATCAGCCCAAATCATATTATTAAGCTCATCATTGTATTTATTAAAAACTTGAAATGCCCATGTAGATTTCATTTCAGTTTTCCATCGATTAAACTGTTTTAAACTTTTACTCATATTCAAAACTATTTTGATTGGCAAAGTTAGTTATAAAAAAACACTCAACATTTTATAATTGAGTGTTTCTTAACATATTCATTTTTCTAAAATACTATTTTTATCCTCGCTAGTATCATTATTGAACGAGAACGAAACCTGCTGCATCTGCCCGAAGCTGTCGATGATATAAATGTCAATCGTCTGCTGGTCGGTCGATGCCGAGGTGTAGTAGAGCCGGAACGTTTCTTTCTCCAGCGGGTAAAGGTCATTGGGTAGGAACACCGTACCGTTGTCCATTTCCAGCTTCCCTTTGCCGTCCGGCTGGAAATAGCGTATCTGATAGGTAGTCGGTTGGTAATAGCCGCCACGCACCAGTTGGCAGCGTATTTCGGCGGTTTCCCCGACTTTTAGTTTCTTGGGTACTGGCAGCGTTTCAATGCTGAACGGGTACGCCTGCTGAATATCCAAGCTGTCATTACAGGCGGCGACAAGTACAAGGGCGGCCACGATGTAGCAGCCCATGATGATTTTATACATTACATTCTTCATATACATTATTATATAGCAATCAGTTGATAATGAATTTCAGTCCCACAGATACCTGCGTGTGGAACTTGCCTATGTCCGAGCCGAACAACGCCCGTTCCCTTGCGTTCAGGAGCAGAGCCACCCGGTCTGTAAGATAGGCTTCCAGTTCCAGCGTGAGCGCACCGCCGTAAATGAAGCAGTCCTTATCCAGCAGTGTAGAGCCGTCCGGCAATAACTTTTCGCTTTTGTTGCTCACTTCATACCCGGCGAGAGCCGACAATCCCAGCGAGAGGAAAAAAGTCTTTCTCCTGTCCGAAAGGAATTTCAGGTAATAGCCGCCCTCTGCGGTGAACTGTTCGACTGGTATTCTCATATCCTTGTAGTCATACTTCTTGTGCAGGTACTCCCCGCCAATCACCCAGCGGTTGGCGTTCTTGGTGTAAACGCTGTATGCCGCCCCGATATGGTAGGCGAAATCACTGCCAGCGTTCCAATGCACCCCGTCCGCCATGCCCGCCGTCACCTGCAAGCCTTTCATGCCCGGCAGGTATCTTTGTGCGTGTGCCTGAAACGAGGTCAGGCACAGCGCAAAGAGCATCATTATAAAGATATGTTTCTTCATTCCCTACTTGATTTTGAGTTCGTTAATCACTTCTGCATTCACGATGTCGGCGTTTTCCACCCGGATAACCTGATGCCGCCCGCCGTTCTTCTCGTAAAGCTCTACCAACAGCAGCTTGTCGTTAGGAATGGTGAACTTCGGCAGGGCGTACACCGTGCGCACGGTCGTTTTCCCGGCAATCTCTATCACCTCGTTGTAGCTGCGTACCGCATCCAGCACTGTTTCCTGAATAGCCGTGCGCTTGGGTACTTTCTTATCGACTATCTTAAACTTGATGAAGTCGGTATCGAAAGGCACGTTGGAACTGTTCTTCGTCTGCGTGTGAACATAAAGCATCCCGTTATAGGTGTAAATGCCCTTGATTAAAAACTGGATGCCGAAACGCTTGCTACCCAAGTGACGCACTTTCCGGTCATTGTTCTTGTAGATGCTCTGCATTATCAGTTTCACCAATAGCGGGCTTTCATTACCTAATTCCCGGAAATAGATGTTCATGCGGGTATGCGAAAAGTCGCTGGTGTCCTCGTTCTCCAAGAAGTCTTTCATTTCGATGTTGAGCATTTCCGGCTCACGGGCGTACTTGGCGTTGAACGAAAAGAAACTGCCGTCCTCGCAAATGACGGAGAAGTTCGTTTCGCCCGGAAAGCCCTCTGTCGTGGCTTTTACCCGAATAACGTTCTCCGCACCGTCCGCCTTGCCCGCTATGATGTGGTTGCTTCCCAAATCCACGTAGCGGACGGCGGCGGGGAAGATGATATGCACCGTCTTGGCAAAGGTCACTTCCACGCCGTAGGGCG
>Ga0209064_1004226_pt1 | contig 11015 bp, 6 predicted proteins | sample Inofromicrocosms_FD_187498 | JGI IMG/M metagenome (GOLD analysis project Ga0209064, IMG submission 187498) | Mouse cecum microbial communities from Vienna, Austria - Inoculum for glucosamine and mucus D2O microcosms (SPAdes) (version 2) | ecosystem: Host-associated > Mammals > Digestive system >... | reverse complement strand
CCGAAAAGAGTTTGGATCGGATAATGATGTGTTTAATGCGCTGTCAAAGGCTTATGACAATTATGCAGATGCACTTGATCCAGCGGTGGAGGCAATCGACAATGCCAATAAGCTGATTGCACAGTATTATGTTGCAGCCGCCAGAGGGATTGACGATCCCAAAACTAAAGGTGAGTTTGAACAGTTTAAACAAGGCATTATTGAAAAGTTGAACGCTGATTTTGATTTTGATGAAAACGGCTCCTTTACCGCTGAAGGGCTGGTTGACAGTATCTTACAAAGCGATAGATTGTATAGCCAGTTTTATCAAAGTGTAGAGGACGCTTTGCAAAATGCAGAAACAAGCGTTCAGGTGCATGGCGAAAAGATCAAGGATATTCTGTCAAATCTCTGGAATGCAGAAAACTTTGCAGATACGAAAAAATCTATACTGGAATTAGCAAATAGTCTTGATGGTATCACAGCAGATAATATCAATGACTTAGCCAGCAGCAGCGGCGAATTAGCGGCGTTACTGGAACAGGATGGTATGAGCGCACGATTCTTAGCGCACGTTCTCCAGACTGAAGCAATGGGCGGTGATGGCTTTGCACTAATTACCGATGATGCTTTGGCGTTGAATGAGGCCCTTGAAGGTTTGCGTGGGCGGTTTGACGAGGTAACAGACGCAAAATCCCGGTATGATGCGGCGATGAAAGCCCCGGAGAAAGATACAGACTTCAAATCATATGCGGCAGCGTTCAAAGAACTGAATGAACAGTTTGTAGCTGGGACTACTAACAGTAACGCATTTTGGGCAGCGGCAGAATTTTTGTTCGGAGCGGATCAGCTTCAGGAATGGGGTTGGGCTGATGGACTGGATAAAATCTATTCCGCAATGCAGAAGAATGTTGGTATTTTCAAAGATGCAGATTCAGCGGGAGCGGGATTCCTTGATAGGCTCTATGCTATTTCCGAAGCTGGAGAGATAAAAGCAGAGGACGGATCGGTTATTGCCGAGATTCAGAAATTATCGGATGGATCGTATGATTTTCAGTTTGATTCTGGCAATTTGGATTTGTTGGCTGACAGGCTGGGCATTACCAGTGAAGCAGCGTTGGCCTGTATGCAAGCCCTTTCCATGTATGGAGATTTTAATTTCTATGACATTGACGCTGTAATGAAAGCCGTGGAGGAAATCGGCCTTGCGTCTGATTCTATAGACGGTACAGCGGTTAATGTCGGGACGCTGACAGATCAGCTTATTTCCCTTGGCTACACCAACAAGGATATTTATGATTTGTTAAATGTTCTGCGAGAGGTTGACGGTGTTACTCTGCTGGATGCCAATGCCAATGTTGAAACTCTGACACAAAGCCTTAGTGATCTTGGACTTGCAGCGCAGGACGGTGTAGAGGTTACAATCAATGCTGATGGCCTTGCTGAGTTAATGTCGCAGCTTAATTTTACCAAAGAGGACACACAGGGGCTTATTACAAAGCTGAGTGAAGCAGATAATATCACGCTAACTAATGCGCAGGGCGAAGTTGTCAGCTTACAAGATGCCTTGAAAAAGACAGATGAGTTGTCATTTGCCAGTGTTACAAGCGAATTGGACGGTATTACAAACTCCGCAGATTTGGCACAAAAAGCTGTTGATGATTTGCAAAAATCCATTAATACGCTCAAAGGCAAAACTGTTACCGTTACTGTTGATGTGCAACGTAAAAACAGCATTTTGGGCGGTATCTTTGGCTATGCAAAGGGAACAAAGGATGCCCCGGAGGGTGATGCCCTTGTCGGTGAGGAAGGCGAAGAATTAGTACAATCAGGCAATAGGGCATATCTGGTTGGTACTAATGGCCCTGAAATCACCCATTTGAATGAGGGCGATATTGTCTATACAGCGGAGCAGACCAAAAAGATTAAGCGTGGATCGACAGTTGTTAGGGGAGTAGTCCCCGCTTATGCTGGAGGGCGACTGAATACAGGTAAAGGCTCTACTAAGGGCTATACTTCGGTTCTGCCTAATTCCAAATCCTCCAGCGGCTCCAGTAGCACGAAAAAAGCTGAAACAGAGTTTGAACGTTTATATAAGTATCATCAACATTTGCTTGCTATGGATCAGGAACAGGTTGCGGACTATTTGCAATGGCTGGATTCTGCGTACAAAGCGGCATATGAAAAGGGCGAAATTGAACTTGATGACTATTATAAGTACGAGGAAGAAGTATTCGATAAAATCAAGTCAATTCTTGATAATAACCGCAAAGAACATGAGAACGCTATTACCCTAAACAAAAACTGGCTTGAACAAGCCGTTAAAGATAATGACCGTGGCGGTATTACGAAGTATACAGGCGAAATTATTGACCATTACAAAGCAATGCAAGAGGCAGTTCATCAGGAGGCAGAATATTACCGTTCTCTTGGCTATTCTGACACCAGCGATGAAGTTAGCAAGCTGTCTGACTTGTGGTGGGATTACTATGATGAAATCAAAACCGTGTCCGCTGAAGCATGGCAACAGGTAGTAGACAATGCTCATGATGCGCTGGATCAAATCACTGACCTATATGACACGCTTAAAGATGCGGCAAAGGAATTTTCTGAAAGTGGTTACATTACAGTCTCTACATTCCAAGAAATTGCAAAACTTGGCGTAGAGAATCTTGCTTATTTGCAAGATGAAAATGGGCTTTTGGTTATCAATGAGGAAAATATTCAAAAGGTAATTGCGGCCCGTACTCAGCAGATGGCGATTGAAACTGCCTTAAACTATGTTCAGCAGCTTAGACAGGCGTTAGCTGATAATGATGTTGCCGCCCTTATGAACCTGACTACGGCGACAAATGCGGCCTCAAGTTCTACTTGGGATTTGGTGTATGCGCAGTTGCAGTTGTTGGGGCTGGATCAGCAGCAGTACAATAACGCTTTGAACCGCATTAACGCTTTGCGTTCTCTGTCGGACGTTGCTATTACCAGTATTGGTAAGGTTGATGGGGCGGCAAAGAAGGCTGTCGAGGATCAGGCCAGCGCACTTGAGGACTTGCTTAAATACGTTGAAGAAATGATTAAGCAGGAAGTCAAGAATCAGGTTAAGGCTCTGGAGGATCAGGTTGACGCATATAAGGAAATCGTAGATTTACAAAAGAAGTCGCTTGAACTGGAAAAGGAAAAAGATAATTATACAAAGACTGTTTCAGACAAGCAGAAAGAAATTGCGGATTTACGGAAACAAATTCATGCGCTTGACTTGGATGATAGTCGTGAAGCAGCGGCGAAAAAGGCCAAACTGCAAGAGGAACTTTCTGAAAAGATTAATGACCTTGCGGATTATCAATCAGATCATGCCTATGACGCTACCAGCGATATGCTTGATGATATGGCTGATTCTTATGAAAAGGAAAAGCAGAAAGAGATTGACATTCTGGAGAATACAATTTCTTCTGAAGAAAAGCTGTATCAGCTTGCCATTGATCGGATTAATAATCATTGGGACACGTTATATCAGGATTTGATTAACTGGAACTATGAATATGGCTCTGTTACTAACGATGAAATCACCAAAGCATGGGATGCAGCAAGCGCAGCGGTTCAACAGTATGGCAGTTATTTAAATGCTATTCTGGAGACACAACGGCAGATTGCATCATATGAGTCAAGTTCTGGTTCTAATGTAGTCGGCGGTTCTTCTGGCGGGAAACCTCAAGGCGGCTCTGCGATTGGTGCTACTGGAAACTATGACACCAGTGGAAGCCAGACTTTGGGGCAAGTGAAAAATATTGTTCACCAGATGAAAGAAAACTCGGCGGCACATCATAGTGCGGATGCTGCTGGCAAAGCCAGACTGAATAAAGCAAACCTTGATTTAGGTAAGCAGTTGACTTCGCTGATTGGTCGTACCGCTGTACGTGGTGATGATGGTGTTTGGTATCTGGATCGAGTTGGTGGGCCGAAGCTGTATGAGACTTATCCTTATAGTGTATATCATACTGGCGGCATTGTTGGGGATGAGCCTACGTTAAAGCAGGATGAAGTATTTGCAAAGTTGAAAAGGGGCGAAGCTGTACTTACTGAAGAACAGCAGGAACCCATATATGAGATTCTTGACTTTGCGGATACTATGCTTGGTAAATATGGTGCTTTATTTGGTGCTGTACAGTCAAAGGATTTAATAGGCAGTAAGATGCAAGAACAGATTAAGCAGGACGCACAACAGGCACAAAGTATTGTTGAGCAAAGGGACATTTCTATTGAAAACAATCTTACAATTCCAGTTCAAGTGATGCAGAAGTTGGATGATAAAGATGTGAAGAAACTGACAAAGGACATTTCACAATATACGATTACAGAGTTAAACGATTCTTTCATCAAGAGAGGTAAGTATAGAATTAATAATCCTCTGAAACCAATGTAAAAACATTCCCGGCTGTTGGAGCAATCTGACAGGCCGGGATTTTTTGATTTATGTAGTAATAGGACAACCTGTAAAGGGAATATATTTCACAGAAAAGGGGTGGTAAATGTTTGATGAGTAGCAATATCGTTAGTTACACAGCAACCGAACACAAGAAGATGGTTGGAGGTAAGGAAGTAACCGTTCGCAACTTAAAGCCAGTTTTCGTTAACGATGAGGAACGGCAAAAGGCAAAGCAGCATATTCAGAACGGATTATATAATGTATTTTCAAAATTTGTGAGTTGAAGAATCCGAGCCGCTACGGTATAATATAACCGTTGGCGGCTCTTTTTGTAGAAAGGAAAGAGCCGATGCAGAAATATGATGCAATTTATTGTAGGCAATCGGTAGATCGGGTGGACAGTATCAGCATTGAAAGCCAGATTGAGTATTGCCAATATGAAACAAGGGGAGGGGCATATAAGACCTTTACGGACAAAGGTTATAGCGGAAAGAACATAGACCGCCCACAATTTCAAATCATGATGGAGGCTATACGTAGGGGAGAGGTAAACCGGGTTATTGTTTATAAGCTGGATCGTATTAGCAGATCGGTCATGGACTTCATGAACCTGTTTACCGAATTTCAGCAATACGGGGTTGAATTTGTATCGTGTACCGAAAAATTTGACACGTCAAGCCCTATGGGACGGGCAATGTTAAAAATCATTGTCGTATTTGCGGAACTGGAGAGAGAAACTATTCAGCAGCGAGTAATGGATGCCTATATATCCCGGAGCCGCAAAGGATTTTATATGGGTGGTCGTATTCCATACGGCTATAAACTGGAGCCATTTACGATTGATGGGAAAAAGACCGCTCATTATGCGATTATCCCTGAAGAAGCAGAAGTGGTAAAGCTGATTTTCTCCATGTACGCACAGCCTCAAACTTCCTATGGTGATATTGTCCGTTATCTGATAGAGAATGGGATTACCAACAGCCGTACCAAAGATGGAGCATGGGATAGATGCCGCATTGCTGATATGGTTAAGAATCCTGTTTATGTCAAAGCAGATTTGGACGTATACCGATTTTATAAAGATCAAGGGACAGTGCTACACAACAGCCCTGAAGATTATATGGGTGTGAATGGTTGCTATCTGTACTCTGATAAGGACGCTGGACGTAAATCCGTCCACCTTGAAGGGCAGCACGTGGTATTGGCCCCGCATGATGGTATTGTTTCGTCTGATATTTGGCTGAGAGCAAGGATGAAATGCCTGAATAACAAACAGGTTGCAAGGCCGCTTAAAGGACACAATACATGGTTGGTTGGCAAAGTCAAATGTGGTAAGTGTGGTTATGCACTGACGATCCGAAAGTGCAAGTTAAAGACGAGGATCATACGGTACTTTATTTGCAGCCGCAGAATGCAGACTAACCGATGTGAGGGCGTGGGGGGTATCAATGCTGATGCGTTTGAAGCCTGTATCCTTGAAGAAATGGTGGAACACGTCAAAGAGTTTGAAACACTGACACAACCGCAGATCAATCATGAAAATCCGAAAATCCATGAAATCAATGTTAAATTGGAGCAAATCACAGCAGAAATTGATAAGTTGGTTGCCAAAGTATCAGATGCAAATGATATTCTGATGGAGTACATTAATAAGCGTATCAAAGAACTTGACGCACAGGCCAGTGTATACAGGCAGCAGTTAAGCGAACTTTCCCCGCTGGAGAACAGCGAAAAGCCCGATGTAGAGCAGTTGAAAGACTATATGGCGCATTGGGATGAACTGGACATAGAAAGCAAGCGGGAAGTGGTCGATTACCTCATTTTGGAGATTAGGGCCACAGAGGACAGCTACGAAATCAAGTGGAGGATTTAACTTCACCTTGATTGATTCGTTTCGCCAAAGCGCTGGAAATGGACAATTTCTCTGGCTCGCAGGAACTTGATGGCGTCGCTGACATCCGGGTCGTCGGAAAGACGAAGGATGTTGTCATAGGTGACGCGGGCTTTTTGCTCTGGTGCAATCACGAAAGTGCAACATTATTGCAAAAAACGGCGAAAAATGGCGCTAAATCGTATCGGCGATGCGGTCGATCTTGCGCTGGAGGCGTTCCAGTGTCTTTTGCAGAACCTCCCGGTCTACGTTCAAATCGCTGGCGGACAGTTGGGCCAGGGCCAGCATTTGTTCCAAGGTACGCTCGATTTCGCCCAGAGCCTTGTCAATAGATTGAATGGATTGTTCAAATTCTTCTTTGGGCTGCACGGGGTCTATACTCCTTAAAAATTCCAGTGGATTTCAATGGGAACGTCATGGGTGCCGGGGATACGCTTGCCTACAGTGATGTGGTCAATGAGGATTTCTACAATTTCCCGTGTCAAGTGTTCCTGGTTTACATACCGCTCCACCAGGTCCTTTCGGTTGTCTCCTACGGCAATCCTGTCCTCCAGCTCCGCCTGCTGCCGCTGACCGTCCAGCAAAACACGCTCCAATCGGGACTTCTCAGAGGAAAACTCCTTGGAGAGGGCAGAGAAGTCGCTGTCGTTGAGCAGGCCCTTGACCTTATCCATATATAAGTCCCGCAGTCCCTTGGTGTACTCGCCAATCCGTTTCTCATAGGCAGAGAGGGTGTCCAGGAGCTGCCTTTTCTGGCCTTGCAGATTTTCGCAAAACTCAATGCTCCGCTCCAGCTCGTCTTTGTCCAGATACGCCGCCGCCAGTCGGTTCAGCTCGTCGATCACCATCCGCTCCAGCTTTTCCACGGAAATAAAGGAACCAATACAGGCGTCCTTTGCCACATGGCGGTTAGAGCATTGGAGGTAGTGCCGCCCGCGATTTTTGGAGGAGCGCATAGTGTAGCCGCAGTTGGCGCAGATTGCTTTCCGGGCGAACAGGCCCACAGTGCCGCAGTCAAAGGGCTTGGCCCGCTCTGCGATCATGGACTGTACCCGGTTCCAGAGGGGGCGGTCGATGATGGCCTCGTGGGTTCCCTCCACACGATACCACTCGCTTTGAGGGCGGGGCTTGTTCTGCTTGGTCTTGTAGGACACGCTCCCATACTTGCCCTGCACCATGTTCCCAATATAGATTTCGTTGGTGAGCATATCGGAGATGGCGAAATACTTCCAGAGAGTGCTGTTTTTCCGCTTGGGCTGCTGGTAGCGCAAACCGTGGAGCCGCTTGTACTCGGTGGGGTTGGGGATGCCCCGGTCATTGAGCATCCGGGCGATAGCCGTCTTGCCGTAGCCCTGAGAAAAGAGGGTGAACACCTCCCGGACAACGGCGGCGGCCTCCTCGTCAATAATCAGATGGCCTTTCTGGTCGGGGTCTTTTTGGTAGCCGTAGAGGGCAAAGGCACCGATGTGGAAGCCGTTCTGCCTCCGGTTGGTGAGGACGCTTCGGATGTTCTCCGACATATCCTCCAGATACCACTCGTTCACCAGCCCGTTGATCTGCCGTGACTTCTTGTTGCCCTTGTTGGCGGTGTCGGCGTTGTCCACGATACTGACAAAGCGGATGCCCCAGATAGGGAACAGGCCGTGGATGTACTTTTCTACCAGCTCCAGCTCACGGGTAAAGCGGGATTGGGTCTTGCAGAGAACAATATCAAAGCGATGGGCCTTTGCGTCCTCCAGCAAGTGGTTAAACTCGGGCCGTCTGCGGTCTGAACCTGTGTAATCATCATCACTGTAAAGGTTATAAACTTCCCACCCCTGTTCCATCGCATATTGCAGCAGCATGGCCTTTTGATTCTGAATGCTGTTGCTGTCGTCGGTTTCAAATTGCTTGTTTCTATCTTCCTCGGATAAACGGCAGTAGATTGCTGCTTTCATGTTCATATCTCCTTAGAGATAGGACAAGCTGTTTCCTGCTTACAGTATAGCACACAGAAAACAGCTTGTCACATTATTTTTGGGCTATGGCCTGTTTTTCCTTTTCCAGCTGATTGATCAACTCGGTCAGCTTGTGTGTAAAATTCTCTTTTGTCGTTTCAGTGGAGCCATCCTTGAAAACGCTTTTGCATAGCTCCTGTGTCTGCAAATCATATCACCCAGCCTTTCACAACAGCCTATGCGAAATTGCCTGTCCATTAGTCATCTGCGGCAGGGGAGAGGGCGGGCGGTTCCATCAGATTTTTTAGACGTGCCAGCTTGTCCTGCGCCGTGGCCCTGCGGAAATTCTCGCCGGAAAAGCGGATGGGGGCGCACATTTCCAACAGCCGGTCATAGATACGGGCACGGGCGGTGTCCTGGGGGTGCTGCAAGTCCTTGAGGGACAGGTTGGTGGTGACGATCAGCGGCCTGTGGCTGCGGTAACGGCTGTCAATCGCGTTGTAGACCTGCTCCAAACTGTACTCCGTCCCGCGCTCCATGCCGAAGTCGTCTAGGATAAGCAACGGGGCGCGACAGAAGCGGGTTATGTACTCGTTGCGGCCCTCAAAACTGGCAGTCAGGTCGTTCAAAATCAGGGCAAAGTTCGTCATGCGGACGGCCACCTCCTGCTCCATCAGAGCGTTGGCGATGCAACCGGCGAAGTAGCTTTTGCCAGTCCCCACACCGCCCCAAAGCAGATAGCCGATGTTTTCCTCCTGCATGGTGTCCCAATGCTCAACATAGAAACGGGCGTGTTTCATCTGCGGGCATTTGCCGTTGTCGTTGGCAAATGTCCACTCCCGCATAGCCGGGTCGGTGAAGCCCCGACGTTTCAAGTCGGCCACAGCCTGACGGTGACGGCGGGCCTCCTGCTCTGCCGCCTCCTGGTCAAGCCGCTCCTGCTCACAGCGGCAGGGATGGGGGAGCAAGCGGCCCTCCAACGGCGGGGCCTCCATGCGAAACTGTTTCGGGGTGCGGCACTTCCCGCAATACAAAAGCCCGTCCTCGCCGGTGTAGTCCCCCGGTTCCAGCCGGGTCACAGTAATGCGCTTGATGATGCTGTCAAAATCATTCATAGGCTCTCGCCCTCCTTGCACGAATAGTCAGCTACACCCTTGCCCTTGCGCCTGTCCTCCTTGGCCCAGCGGCGAATAGTGGCGGCGTGGCTTTTGTAGGTCTTGCCGGTGGAGGCCATATACTCGGACAATCTCTCGATGTACTCCTGCCAGACAGTGGGGAAGTCGGCTTGCAGCTCGGCAACCTCCTCCTCGGTCAGAAAAACATTTTCATAGCGGCCTTGCGCGCGGGCACACGCGCCCTCGCTCCCGTAAGGTAATTCACTCAGGTTACTTGTAAGGTTATTAGTGGACAATTTTCTGTCCGTCTGGCAGACAGTTTTTTGTCCATCAAGCGGACAATATCTTGTCCATCAGGTATCTTCACAAAAATGCGGTTCGGCTGGGACTGGCCCCGCCGGTGACGCTCAATCAGACCGGCGGTTTCCAGTTCGTTCAAAGCGTTCTTGACGGTCATGGGGCTGCAGTCAATGGCGTTGGCAATTTCGGCAACGGGAAAGACAATGTAAATCTGGCCGTTGTCATCCGCCCAGCCGTTGGCCTGGGAAAGCTGCGCCCTGTCCAGTAGAACGTTTGTAGCCAGCGCCAAATCCGCCTCCATCAGAAAGCGGGGATAGGGGATGTAGGGCGGTAATTTGGTGTCGGCGGTCATGTAGTCAGCAATCGTGTTCACTTCCCGATTTATGGGCCGTTAGAGAGCCGTTTTAGCGTTTCGGAATGGAAACATACAGGCCCCCTATCGAGAGCGGCTTTGAAAGCCTTGATATAAGCGGATTTTCAGAGGGTACTTTTTCTACGCACCAGCCCTCTTTTTCCTGGCCCAATCCCGCTTGCTCCGCTTGGCCCGTTTTGCGGCACAGGTGGGGCAGTAAAGGGTGTTGTGCCGGGGCGGGGTGAAAATCCGCTTGCACTTCCGGCAGCGCCGCCGCCCGACAGCCGGGGCCGGGAGCAAAGCGCCGTATAGTTCCTTGTCCAGCGGCAGGACAGCGGCCCGGAACCAGCGGCAGATCAGCGAGTAGGAAATCGCCTGCGGGCAGACACATTCTTCCCCGTCGTCCAGCAGGAGGCAGTTGCCGTCTTGGTAGTTGCAGCAGCTATGTACCAGCCGCCGGACGGCCCGATATTGCTGATAGGTCATCGCTCCGGTTCCTCCCTACACTGGGTCTGGCCCTCCCTGGCAAGCCGGTCGGCGGTCTTTTTCAGAGTTTCCACCGCCTTAATGTCCTCCCGCATGGAGCGCATTGTCAGATAGTCGGCCTCTTTTTCGGCGGTCAGCCTTTGGGCCTCGGCCTTCCACACCTTGGGGGTGATGGTCTCGCCGGAAGATTTCAGCGTGTCCAGGTAACGGACGGCGGCATCGAAAAGGGCAAGATCGGCGCTGTGGCGCTGCTCGAATTGCTCCCGTCTGGCTGGGGCAACCTTGTCCAGCTTTTGGCGGACAGGCTTGTACTTCTAAGGAAACGCTGATTTAATCCCCCGAAATGATAAAAGATGTGATAAAATAAGGGAAAGGGGGCGCGGAGTATGAAACAGGAAAGTTTTAGCGATATGGAATATAGATGCCGGAAAAAGAAAACAAAACGGGAAGAGTTTCTGGAAATCATGGACGAGATCATCCCATGGGAGGAATGGGTATCGCTGGTTGTCCCCCACTATCCAACCGGGAAACG
>Ga0209064_1004221_pt1 | contig 11034 bp, 11 predicted proteins | sample Inofromicrocosms_FD_187498 | JGI IMG/M metagenome (GOLD analysis project Ga0209064, IMG submission 187498) | Mouse cecum microbial communities from Vienna, Austria - Inoculum for glucosamine and mucus D2O microcosms (SPAdes) (version 2) | ecosystem: Host-associated > Mammals > Digestive system >... | reverse complement strand
TCTTTCCCCTGGGCAGCAGTACAAAGGACCCTCCCTTCAGCAGCTTCTCCTCAATTTTGGTGGTCAGCTTTTTCACCGCGTTCTGCTGGTCCTCCAGCGCCTCCACGTCGGAGTTCCCCAGAAACCGCCCGTAAACGGAGACGTTTTTCCGCACCACCACCGGGTAGCGGTTCATCCGGTAGTAGGGAATGCGGGTCCGGGTCTTCTTTTCCCCCTTTCCCGTGTACAGGGGGATAACCGAGCCGTCCGCCCGAAGAATGTCGGAACCCAGGGTCTCCCACTCCTCAATCCCCTCCCGGAAGTCCGCGCACCCGCAGGCGCAGGTCTTTTCCCTGCCCAACCGGGGCCTTCCGCAGGCGGAGCAGCGCTCCAGCCTTCTGGCCAGGAAATCCTCCAGGTCCTCCAGCAGTTGATCCCCTGTCCAGCTGATTCTCCCGATCCCCCTCTCCCCCCGGTAATACCCGGTCACCACCGTCACCAGCTCCTGTCCGTCGGAACCGTCAGGGTACTCTCCGGCGGCGTCCCCAGCCCATACCTCCACGCCGAACCGGCGGCGGACCGCCTCGCGGGACTGGGAGGATTCCAGAAAGAAGTAATCCATCTCCTGCACCTCCGCCACGCCGGGCTGGGGAATAAACTGCCTGGGATGTATCAGCCGGACGGAGAGCTCCCCCACCGCCCGGTGTCCCGTCTGGGAGCCGTCCCACTCCACCAGCATGATGGAGCCGCCCTGAATAAAGGTAGTCCGCTCCTGCTGGTCATTGAGCACCTCAAAAGGGAGCCGGTCCAGCTCGTTTCGCAGCTTGTCCTCAACGCTCCGGGCATTGTCCTGGTTCTGGGGGGATACCGCCGTCACCTTTGGCTGGGGGATTATGCTGCTGATCTGGCTTTCCACCAGCTCAAAGGCCAGGTTGCGGACGTTGGTGGCGTCCTTCTGGGCGATGGAGCCGGTGGGCGTCCTGATTTCCTTGTCCCCCAGGTACAGCTTTTCCCGGCGGTCCATCGCCTCCCGTTCGGCGCTGTACGCGGACCTGGCCCTTTCGTATTTGTCCTGCCAGCAGGCGAGCCGGCCGGACAGGTCCATTTCCTGTTTCAACTTTTCTCTGCTCCTTTCGTCTGTAAGAGGCTGTCCCAGAGATTTGGAACAGTCATTTGGGGGATAAATTTTTTTCTCTGTCACCTCCCCTGTGCCTTTATTATAGTTTCTCTTTTTCGGAAATTTCGGAAATATTTCTCTTTTCGAGATTTTTATAAATGCAAAAAAAGCGCTCTGTCTACTTGCGCTTTGACCTTTCATATGATATAATACAGACAATCATATTGCTTTTTTGATGAATTGACAAACCATCGCGAGTTGATTCCCGCCTTTAAACTGGCCGGTCCGGATCTCCGGCCCGGCTGGTTTTTTGAAAATACCAATTACCCCAAAGGAAAGAAAGGATTTGGGATATGGACAGAAAAAAAATTTTGAATATCGTTCGCCTGCTGCTGCTCGTTGTATTGTCATTCAGCGTCATAATGTCAATCCAGCGGCTGCTTCAGAACCTACAGGCGTCGCGGAACCGTTCCGACGCCCTCCAGCTTACCGGTCTGGACCAGGCGGTTTCCACCCCCGCTGACCCCAACGCCTCGGCGGGACCATACGACCCCCAGAAGCCGGTCCTCCCCCCGGAGGCCTCCAAGCTCGCCAAGCTCCGCCTGGAGGGGCTTCAGGAGATTAACAGCGACGTCACCGGCTGGATTGAAATCCCCGGAACCCCCATCTCCTATCCCCTGCTGCTGGGGGTGGACGGCGACTATTACTTAAACAACAACTGGAAGAAGGAGGCCAGCCGGGACGGTTCCATCTTCCTGGACGCCACCAGCAATCCGGACCTGACCAACTTCCACACCCTGATTCACGGCCACCGCATTCTCTTCAGCGAGGAGATGTTCAGCACCCTGGAACGGTATAAGGAGACAGCATACTGGCAGGAGCATCCCAGCATTTACCTGGTGATTGAAGACGGCATCTACCGCTACGATATCTTCGCCGCCTTTGAGGCCAACGCCCGCGGCGCGGTCTACCGGCTGGACCTGGACGACAAAAGGGATCAGTTCATCGAGTTCTGCCTGGAGAGCAGCGTTCTCAAAACGGACGTAAAGCCGTTGGCCGAAGAAAGGCTTCTCACCCTTTCCACCTGTACTGCCAACAACACCAGAAAGCGGTGGGTGGTCCAGGGGGTACTTCGGGAGATTTATGACCGGGACCCCTCTGTTGTCCCGAATCCATAGCAGGGCCCCTTACATCTGACCAATACGTCAGGGCTCGTCCCTTTGGGACAGCTTTATCGACGTTTTCCATTTATCCCCAACGATAGAAAAGGAGAGGTTTTTATGAAAAACTGGAAAAAAACAACCCTGATTGCGGTTCTGACCCTCTGCCTGCTGGCAGGCTGCGCCCCTGCTGCTGCGAATACGGAACTCGATCTGTCCGCCTCCTATACGGAACAGGCTTCGGACGGGGAAATTGATCTGTCCACCGTCTACACCAACCAGGTGACGCTGGAAAATGTGGTCCTGGAGGACGAAATGGTCCCCCTTGCCGCCTCTGCTGCGGTTGATACCATGCTGCTTCCCACCGCCTCCGGCAAAAAGGTGAAGTCCGACGGCGGCGCGGAAATCGACTATTCCAACACCGGGGACGGATATGTCATGGCCCGTGTTTCCTCTAAAAGCGGCCCCCGCCTGAAAGTCCAGGTGCTGGGTCCCACCACCACCTATACCTATGACCTGCCCCGCGGCTCCTGGGCGGTGTTCCCCCTCTCCGACGGCAACGGCAACTATACCGTCCGGGTGATGCAGAACGTCCAGGGCTCCAAATACGGGATGCTCACCTCCGTCAATTTCTCCCTCAAGCTGAAGGACGAATTCGCCCCCTTCCTGCGCCCCAACCAGTACGTCAACTATGACGGAGCCGACAACACCATCAGCAAGGCCCAGGAGCTCACCGGCAGCCTGGCCAATCCCCTGGACAAGGTTCAGGCGGTTTATGATTATGTGGTGGGCAACCTGACCTATGACCAGCAGAAGGCCCAAACCGTAAAGAGCGGCTATCTGCCTGACCTGGATTCGGTGCTGGCCAGCAAGACCGGCATCTGTTTCGACTATGCCGCTCTCATGACCGGGATGCTCCGCAGCCAGGGCGTTCCCACCAAGCTGGTAGTCGGCTATGCGGGCCAGGCCTACCACGCTTGGGTAAGCGTCTGGACAGAGGAGACCGGCTGGATTGACGGTGTCATCTACTTTGACGGCACCACCTGGCAGAGGATGGACCCCACCTTTGCCTCCTCCGGCAACGGGAGCGACGCCATTATGCAGTACATCGGCAACGGTAAAAATTACACCGTCAAATACCTCTACTAGGAGACGCTTTATGAAACAGATTCTATCCAATGAAGATATCTCTCTCTTTTGCCAGGAGCTGGCCCTCCTTCTCCACGCGGGGGTGGGAACCGGCGACGCCCTGGCCCTCCTCGCCGAGGAGGAAAAGGAGAAGGACGGAGGATTTCTCACCGCCTTGGCGGAACAGGTGGATGCTGGTTCGTCCCTGGGGGACGCCCTCAGCCAAAGCGGGGCTTTCCCCCCCTATCTTTGCGGCCTTGTCTCGGTGGGCGAAAAAACCGGCCGCACCGAGGAAGCCCTTGCCGCCCTGTCCGATTATTACGAGCAGCGGGTCCGCCTCAACCGCCGGATTCGCTCCGCCCTTCTCTATCCCGCTGTCATGCTGGCCCTGATGCTGGTGGTGATTGGGATACTGCTCATCAAGGTGCTGCCGATTTTCGACGACGTCTACGCCAGCCTGGGCGGGCGGCTCACCGGCGTGGCCGGGGGGTTGCTGGCCCTGGGCCGTGGCCTGGAGCGCGCCCTTCCGGTCCTCTGGATTCTGCTGGCCGCCGCTGTCCTCTTTGCCCTGCTCTTCACCTTTGTCAAACCGCTCCGCGCCAAGCTCACCCTCTGGTGGCAGGAAAAGCACGGGGATAAGGGGATATCCCGCAAGCTCAATAACGCCCGCCTGGCCCAGGCCATGGCCATGGGAATGGCCAGCGGCCTCCCGGTAGAGGAAGCCGTCACTCTCTCCGCCAACCTGATGGAGGGAGGGGCCAAGCGCCGCTGTCTGGACTGTGGGGAACGGCTGGAAAAGGGTGAAGCCCTCAGCGAGGCGCTCAATCAAAGCGGCCTCCTTCCCCCCCGCCAGTGCCGCATCCTAGAGCTGGGCCAACGGGGAGGCGTTGCCGACACCTCCATGGCAAAAATCGCCCAGGAGCTTATGGAAGAGGGGGAAACCGCCCTGGACGCCATGGTCAGCCGGGTGGAGCCCGCTCTGGTGCTGGTCTGCTCCCTGCTGGTGGGGCTCATCCTCCTTTCGGTTATGCTGCCGCTGATGAACATCATGGCGGCTATCGGGTGATGTGCTGATATGAAGAGAAGAAGAAAATGGAACCTGGGAATGTTTGCCTGGTTGCTCCCGCTGGTATTTGTCATCGCAGCGGTCTGCTTTGCCACTGCCCTGGACAGTCTGGACCAGGGGCGGGAGGCGGAGAGCGTCCGTCAGCTGGAGCAGACGCTGCGCCGGGGCTGTGTGGCCTGCTACGCCGCCGAGGGATTCTATCCCCCTGACCTGGAATACCTGGAGGAACATTATGGGATACAGATCGAGGATTCCGGCTATATCGTCCGGTATATGACCTTTGGAGAAAACCTCATGCCGGATATTACTGTATTGGAGAGAACGCAATGAAAGGACAACCAAGACAGCATCGCATGGACGGCCTGCTGGCCCTTCTGCTGTTCGCCGTTTTTGCGGCCTGCATTCTGGCGGTACTGCTCAGCGGCGCGGGGGCCTACCGGCGGCTGGTGGACCGGGATCAGGGGGCTTACGACAGCCGCACCTGCATCCAGTACATCGCCACCCGTGTCCGCCAGTCGGATATTGCGGGCAGCGTGGAGGTCGTTTCCTTCCAGGGAACCAATGCCCTGGCGCTGGAGGAGTCCACCGGCTATGTCACCCGCGTCTACTGGTACGACGGCTATCTCATGGAGCTGTACGCCGCCGCGGACAGCGACCTTGCCCCGGAGGACGGGGTAAAGCTCCTGGAATCGGAGCCCGTGGATTTCTCCCTGGAGGACGGTCTCCTGACCGTTAAGATTGACGGCGGCAGCGCGGGAAAGGTTCTCTGTCTTTCCCTGCGCACAGAAGAAGGGAGGACGGTACCGGCATGAAAAGCAAAGCACCTCTCCTGCTCATGGAGCAGATGATTATGCTGCTGGTATTCGCCCTTGCTGCGGCGCTCTGCCTGCAATCCTTTACCTATTCCGACCGCCTTTCCCGCCGGGGGGAGGCCAGGGATACAGCCGCCACCCTGTCCCAAACCGCCGCCGAGACAGTACGCCATCAGGGTGGAACGCCGGAGGAGGCGTTGTCCGCCGCCGCGGCCGCACTGGGGGGGACCTTTGACGGCGAAACCCTTAAGGCGGGTTATGACCAGGAAGGAAATCCCGGCGGAGAGGAATTTCTCCTCACCGTCCGCCCTGTTTCCACCGATGTTCCCGGCCTTGCCAAGGTTTCGGTCCAGGTGGAATGGGGCCGGGAAATTCTGTTTGAAATCGATAGCGCTTGGCAGGAGGTGACGGTGACAGGATGAGTCAGAATCAGGATAAAAAAGAGCGGTTCTCCGCCCCTGCCACAGGGGGAATCTCCCTGCTGGTGGCCTTTGCGGTGCTGTGTCTGACGGTATTCGCCCTGCTGGGGCTGTCCACCGTCCGGGCCGACGACCGCTTGGCGGACGCCGCCATCGGCTCTATCGCGGAATACTATGCGGCTGACTGCGACGCCCAGGAGATTCTGGCCCGTCTGAGGGCCGGAGAACTGCCGGAGGGCGTCAGCGTAGACGGGAATCTGTATTTCTATTCCTGCCCCATTTCGGATACCCGAAAGCTGGAGGCAGAGGTTATCATAGACGGAACTGCCTTTACCATCCTGCGCTGGCAGGCTGTCCCCGCGACCCCTTGGGAAGCGGATGAAACCCTGGACCTGTGGGACGGATCGGGGACCACGTTCTGACGAAAAAGGAGTATACTCATGGCAGAATTATTGGATTACCTAAAGCGTTCGGTGGCCGACGAGGCTTCCGACCTGTTTATCATCGCGGGCGGTCCTGTTTGCGAAAAGCTGGAAAAGCGCCTCTGTGCCATCAGCGAGGACCGGCTCTCTCCGGCCCAGACGGAGCAGCTTATCATGGACATCTACAAAATGGCCACCCGCTCCCCTGACCGGTATCTGGAGCGGGGAGACGACGACTTTTCCCTTTCGGTGCCGGGGCTGGCCCGCTTCCGCGTCAACGCCTACCGCCAGAGGGGTTCCATGGCGGCAGTGGTCAGGATTGTTGCCTTTGACATTCCGGACTGGAAGGACCTCCAGATTCCCCAGCAGGTCATTGACCTTTCAGAGGTACACCATGGCCTCATTCTGGTAACGGGCACGGCGGGCAGCGGCAAATCCACCACCCAGGCGTGCATCCTCAACCAGATCAACCAAAAGCGGGAATGTCACATCATCACCCTGGAGGACCCCATAGAATATCTGCACCGGAACAACCGCAGCATTGTCAGCCAGCGGGAGATATCCATTGACACAGAAAATTATGCCTCCGCCCTCCGCGCCTGCCTGCGTCAGGCCCCGGACGTCATCCTCCTGGGGGAGATGCGGGACCCGGAGACCATCCACACCGCCATGACGGCGGCGGAGACCGGCCATCTGCTGATAGCTACCCTGCACACCAAGGGGGCGGTCAACACCATCGACCGCATTGTTGACACCTTCCCCAGCGGCCAGCAGGACCAGATACGGGTACAGCTGAGTATGGTACTGCACACGGTGGTATCCCAGCAGCTGCTCCCTGGCACGGACGGCAACCTGTACCCAGCCTTTGAGCTGATGCACATGAACAGCGCCATCCGCAGCATGATACGGGACAGCAAGACCCATCAGATTGACAACGCCATAGCGGCGGGCAGCGCCGAGGGGATGATATCCATGGACCAGTCCATCCTGGCCCTGTACCAAAAGGGAAAGATATCCAAGGACGTGGCCCTTTCCTCTGCCGTCAGCCCGGAGCAGATGAAGCGGAGAATGGGTTGATTCCTGCCATAAAAAGCATAACCGAGCGCCAAAAAAGGTGCTCGGTTATTTGTTTACCATTTTACCCCATAACCCGCCAGATACTCCTTCAGCGTCTCCAGATTTTCCAGATACGGGTCAATCCTTGCCAGCGTCCTCCATTCCCTGTCATAGAGCACGATCCAACCGATGCTCCTGGAAACGGAAGAAACCTCCCTCACAGAAAACTCCGCCGTTCGTCCCCACCGGGAAACAACCCGCATCTGCTCCCCGTTTATCTCCACTCCGCACCGTTTGCCTATGCGCAGGTAGACGACGCCCATCCCCATCACAACCAGGTCCAGCAGACCGATTGCCCACCGTTCCGCAGCGGTCATCTGTGAAAAGAGCAACATCAGCAGGAGCAGCGCCCCCAACACCAACAGGAACCATCCAATCCCTGTAAACCCGATTCGGGCAGAGCGTTTCAGCCCCAGGGTAAATTTCCGCTGCGCCCCGGCAGCGGATTTCTCCTCCACGGACCCGCTCCCGGATGTATCCGGCCTGCGCCACCCAACAGGGGCCTTGTCTATGGGAACACTCCTTTGGAGCAGCCATAGGAGCAGCAGCTCCGCATGCTCCATGCTAGCCGCGAATTTGGTAAGCACCCGATAGTCCCTGTTGTAAACCACATTGCACCCGCCGGAGGGGCCCAGCACCACACCGGCAATCTCCTGAACCGGGATGACAGCCTCCTTTCGGAGCAGCCTTTTCCATCTTAGGATGTCACCCCCCACAATAATCTGTGTACCATGTGAAAAACGTTCCCGCACCACAAAGCGCTCTGGCGGACTTTGGGCGGGAAGCCTTTCCGGCAACAGGTTATACATAGCGCCCCCGGCATAGGAATACGCCATATGCCAAGGGCCCCTCTTCCAGTCCGCATAAATCAAAAGCCCTTTCCTGGTCAAAAAGAATCCAATCAGCCCCAGTCCAGCGCACAGGAGCAGCAGCTCCCAGCCCATCTCCCACAGGCTGAGCCAGTCCCCCGCCGTCAGGTCCGCCGGAGAGAGCCCGACAGACAGCAGTGCCACCCCAATCACCCATAGAACACAGGCCAGCACAGTGCAGATGCTTACCGTAACATAGGCGGCCGTCTTGGAACGCCGTCCGCGGAACAGCCGGTAAAACCACCCGACTGCCAGCCCCACAAAAAGCTGGAGCATAGCTCCAAGCTCACCTGACCAGAACAGCGAACATACCAGCAGCACAAAAGCACAGACAAGCGCCCCCGCCACTCCCCCGACGATCCCCCTTAGAACTCCGCCCTCCGGCGAATTGAACCGTTCTGACACCCGGCGTCCCTCCTCACCTGTCAATATTTAGCCATTTGGTATATTTCATTTGTTTTTTCAATTTGTTATTGTCTTTTCCCATCCAAAACATCAAAGCAACAGCCAAAACCAGATACACCGCTCTGGAACCAATAACAATCCCCGGATTGTCCTGCAACAGCTCCATCGAATGTCTAATCAACGGAAAGCTTATTAAATCCGCGCCGGGGAAGGGAAGGAAGGACGGAACAAAAAGGAGAAAAAGCAGCAGAAAAAAGTATACAATATCTGTAACAAATATCCGTTTAAAAATCCGGAACATCCCGATATAGATGCCAAACGCCCCGGCCAGCTCCATCCATCCGGTCACCAGGTAAGATGTCCATACTTCCCCAGGAATTTCAAAAAATTGCATCTGAAGCTCTTTGTTGGCCCACACCCCCAGGGAAAGCCAAAAGCCGCACACCGCCGTCAGCAGAACCCACAGGGCGATTGCGGGTAAACGCTTTGAGGGACTGTAGATGCAGAACAGACGGTCGTTTAAATCCTGAAAGCTTTCGTTTAAACAAATGGGAACCAATAGAATCGGTATAAACACCATGGCTGCCTGCTGCTCTGTATACCGGTACATGATATCGTGGAGGGCGTATATCAGCCCCTGGTTGTTGTCCACAAAGGCCATAACGATGAACACAATAAAAAGCGTCCAAAAATAGATTCTCCTATGTAACAACTGCCTGTGAAACAGCCGTATGAATTTGATAAAGACATTCACCGCTTTATTCTCCTTTGCCTGACCATATTCTGAAATCCTGATAAATCTCCGGATAGGATTTCTCTATAATGGCCCAAACCTCATCCTCTTCCAGCCTAGCCTCGTTCACAGCCTCAAATATCTCGCGATACCGTTCCGTCTCATGTTCCAAAAGATAACAGGAAAAAAGCGCAAATTCACTGACCGGGGTATATATGTAATCGTTGATAGGCAGCCATCCCTGCTGTGACGCGTACTGAATGATTCTGCCCTCCACAGCGGATTTCATCTGCAATGTGGCCAGATTCATATTTCTCAGCTGTTCCGACCTGCTGAGCATAACAGAAATGTATCGCTGGCAGACATTTTTCACAAGCTCCGGGTTTTTACTCATTTGTAAGCTGGAGAATACATTAAAGTAAAAGGTTTCTTTTTCTTGATTCCAGCCTACTATCTCCGGGAAAAAATTTCCCAGTGTACAATAGCTTTTATAGAACCGGAAATCTCCTTGATTGATAGGGAAGCCATAATGTTCGCATGCCTTTTTCATCGATACCGCTATTTGAGCTAAATATTGTACATCTTCGACGGGAATTTTGCTGCTGTACCATACCGGTTGGCCGTCTACTGTCATTTCATGATATGTCGTTTGCTGCCGATTGCCGTATACCTCATAACACACCGGCCCCACAGCCACGAATGCCGCCATCAAAAGAGCAATCCTTGCCTGTTTTCCCCTCTGACCCTTCCAGACCAGCAGCAAAACCAGGGCAAGGCAGGTTACAAGCAGGTACAGGCTGCTGATGTGAAAACGCCCCATCTCTATTAACTGTAAATAAGGGGTGAAGTAATGAAAAAATTCCAGTTCCTGTATGTTTGAACCTGAACAATTTACAATCATAAACAGATAATAGCCCAGTACGGCCACCAAATCCAGATGGAAATTAGGAATCACCTTCCCCAGCGTAAAGCCCAGCAATATGGCGAAACAGAGATGGAGCAGCCATGTAGGAGCCAGCAGCAGCGACAGACCGCGGAATATAACCATATGAACCGCAAGAGCCAGAATCGTCCAACAGGTGTCCAAAACCGTTACCGCAAAACAAAGCTTCCACCTTTGCCAGGCGGACAGGCGGGAAATCTCAAAATAAGCCGGATTCGCCCTGCGCTGATGCAGCGTAACCACCCGCAGCGCCGAAAGCGTAAGATAAAGCATCAAAAGAAGATGCCCCAAAATGGATATCTTCCAACCGAAGACGCTCATCACAAAGGCAACAGCAATGCAAGAAAGCTGAAGCCAAAACCCTTTGCCTGCAAAATCCTCCGCATTGCTGATTTTTGCCAATTTTAAAATAAGTTCTTTCATGATTGCTGTTTCCCGCTCATAAACCACAGGTAAGCGTCCTCCAGATTTGGCGTCACCGTCCGGAAGCCTGCGCCGCCGTCCGCTCCCTCATCCCCGTAAAAGCGGTATGTAATGTGGTTCTCCCCACGGGAAATGGAGATCAGGCCCTCCAGAATCCTCGGCTCCACCGGGGCGTCAACCGGCGCGTCCCAGGTAAAAATCCGCCTTTCCGCCCTCTGGACCAGCCCGCCCACCGGCCCGTTATAGCGGACTGTCCCTTTTTTCAGGATAATGCAGTGGTCGCAGAGGACGGAGATATCGTCTATAATATGGGTGGAAAGCAGAATCACCTTGTCCTTTGCCACCTGGTTGACCACGTTGCGGAAGCGCAGCCGCTCCCTGGGGTCCAGACCCACGGTGGGCTCGTCCATCAGCAGCACTCTGGGGTCGAACATCAGGCTCT
>Ga0209064_1004217_pt1 | contig 11050 bp, 7 predicted proteins | sample Inofromicrocosms_FD_187498 | JGI IMG/M metagenome (GOLD analysis project Ga0209064, IMG submission 187498) | Mouse cecum microbial communities from Vienna, Austria - Inoculum for glucosamine and mucus D2O microcosms (SPAdes) (version 2) | ecosystem: Host-associated > Mammals > Digestive system >... | reverse complement strand
TTTGAAATTGTTTTACCCATTTCAATACAGTGTTTGGATTAAGATTTAAATCTTTTCCAATCGTGACGGATCCTTCTCCTTTATTTAAATAGCGGTCAACAACAGATAATTTAAAATCTATAGTGTATTTTGATTTTCTTCCCATATAAAAAGCCCCCTAATAGGACCTCCAAATTTAGTTGTTTGGCGTGTCTACTATTAGGGGAGCTTATCAAATATTCAGCTATTTCTTTTTTTTTTTGATGAAATATTTTTCATAAAAATGGAATATTAAGAAAATATTAAACAAAATTTACAGAAAATATTTTACATTTTTTCTTTATGGGATAATAATGGGAATAGATTCTTTTTTATTGTTTCTGTTAAAGGAAAGGAAAATCGAAATGAATGGAATAACGATGATGGTGATCGCCATCCTATTTCTTGGCGCCGGTTATGTATTTTATGGAAAATGGCTTGCTAAGACGTGGGGAATCGATCCTAAAGAGCCTACTCCTGCGTATACGCAAGAAGATGGTGTTGATTATGTGCCAGCGGATACGAATGTTGTATTTGGTCATCAATTTGCCTCGATCGCTGGAGCAGGACCGATTAATGGTCCGATCCAAGCTGCGATTTTTGGCTGGGTGCCAGTTTTATTGTGGATCCTTTTTGGCGGCGTGTTCTTTGGTGCGGTGCAAGATTTTGCCAGCATGTACGCTTCTGTCAAATCAAAAGGGAAAGGGATCGGCACGATCATTGAAATGTATATTGGCAAGACGGGTAAAAAGTTGTTTTTGCTGTTTTGCTGGTTGTTTTGTATTTTAGTAGTGGCAGCTTTTGCCGATATCGTGGCAGGAACATTCAATGGCTATAGTGATATGGGGGCGACGATCCAAGCGAATGGAGCTGTAGCGATGACTTCGATGATTTTTATCGTTGAAGCAGTTGGTTTAGGGATGATCTTGCGTTATGCGCATTTGAATAAGTGGATCAACACCGCTTTGGCTGTTTTGATGTTGATCGCGGCGGTGTGGCTAGGAATGCATTATCCTATTTATCTCACCCAGACAACATGGCATTATATTATTTTTATTTATATTTTTATCGCCTGTGTCGTTCCTGTTTGGGCGCTTTTACAGCCTAGAGATTATTTGAATTCATATTTGTTGATCTTTATGATCGTTGGGGCTGTCATTGGTGTTTTCGTTTCGAATCCTTCGATCAACTTGGCGGCTTTTTCGGGCTTTGATGTAGATGGACAAATGCTTTTTCCGATCTTGTTTGTCACGATCGCATGTGGAGCAGTCAGCGGATTCCATTCACTTGTCTCTTCGGGAACGGCTTCCAAACAAATCAAAAACGAAAAGGACATGCTTCCAGTATCTTATGGAGCCATGATCATGGAAAGCATGCTCGCGGTGATCGCTTTGATTTGTGTAGCTAGTTTTGCAAGTGGTGAGGCGGCGAGTATGGGTCTTGTCACGCAGCCGCAGATTTTTGCAGGCGCGATCGCCAACTTTCTCGTATCGATTGGACTTCCTTGGGATCTGACATTTACTTTGATCAATTTGGCCGTCAGCGCTTTCGCCCTGACTTCTTTGGATTCGGTGGCTCGAATTGGCCGGTTGTCTTTGCAGGAACTATTCTTGGATGAAGACACGAATTTAGAGGAACTATCGCCTTTTAAAAAGTTGATGACCAATACTTATTTTTCGACTGGACTCACTCTAGTTTTGGCGATCATTCTTGCGCGGATCGGCTATGCGCAGATCTGGCCATTGTTTGGTTCGGCTAATCAGCTTTTGTCGGTGCTTGCTTTGGTGGCTTGCGCGGTGTTCTTGAAAAAGACAAAACGCAGATCCAAGACGCTTTATATTCCAATGCTTTTCATGATGGCGGTTACGTTCACCGCTTTATCGATGACGATCTTTGGGTTAACGGGCAATTTGTTTGCGGGAACGCTCACATTGGGTCTTGGTTTACAGCTTGTCTTTGCCATCTTGCTGCTGGCTCTTGGAATCATCGTGGCTATCCAAGGGCTGCGCGCATTGGCAGGAAAAGAGAAGGTCGATCTTCAAACTGGACCGATGAATAGTTTCGAAGAAGAGATCGATGCTTTAGCGGATTAAGAATAGATTTGGATTTAAAAAGCTCTCTAAAGGAAAGAGAGCTTTTTTCATCGTTATTTTTTACTGGTTTTTTTACGATAGATCGGCATCACGAGCGAGTATACGATTTTTTTGATCGGTAAGTCGAATTCGCCAGCGTATTCTTCGATCATCGGGTCGAAGTTATCTTTAAATTGGGTGAGGCCATCGTTTAGGTCGCCTTCGATCCCGCCCATGCTGACTTTTTTGCAGCCATGTTCCAATCCCCATTGAAAGATCTCGACGTAGTTTTTGTATTGGGCCATGAATTGTTTGAAGCGCTCATCCATTCCTGCATACAACATTTCCATATAGGGGCCATACTTTACGGAAAGCATTCCGGCGATCGGGGTCTTTTCTTTTGGAAGTCCATCTTGGATCATTTGTTCGAATGATTTTAATTTGTTTTCGAGAGAGACTTGGCGTTCTAAGAGGGAATTGCGTTTTTTCTTCGCGTTTTCGGGGCACGTTTCTAGATCGTGCATCACTCCGGCAAGATCGGTTTTTGTCTCTTGCATCAATTCTTCTAAATTGCAGTAGGCGATATGGATGATCGCATCGTTTCCATAGATTTCGAGCAGTCGTTTGAAATACTCTTTATCCCGAAGCGAGATTCCTTTTCTTGCTTCGGTGAATTGTACGAGGTTGGCGAAGGTGTCTAACAATTCTTCATGACCTTCTTCGATGCTTACGCCATGTTTATTGGCGACTTTGATCAGTTTTTTTGTATGGCGTGGCATCGTACTTTCCACTTTTTTGATGTCGGGTTCGAAGAACGCGACGGATTCGAAGCGCGGCTGCACGGTGTCTTCAAGCATTAAGGTATATCCTTTATGTTCTGCGCCGATGGATTCGAGGAGCGAAACAACTTTTTTTCCTTTTTCACTGATTCCTTCAGGCCGATCTTTCGTTTTGAACGATTGGATCGGGTAGGCAGGATCGAATTTGATAAAGATCACATTGTTTTGTTTGGCGAGTTTTTTTAGATGGTCAAAAAATGTTTTGACTTGGTTTGGATTTTCCCAATCAAGGATTGGTCCGCGAGGGATATACCATGTTTTAAAACCGAATGGCAATGTTTTGCTCAAGACAAGACTTGTGGCTGTTAACTGGTCGTTATCGTCGTAAAGTCCAAGTGTCATAGAGTCCCAGTTGTTTTTGATCTTTGCCCAGTTGTAGCTTTGCAGCAGATGGTTGTAAGGCTGCTCTTGGACGAATCGATCGTATTCTTTTTGAGGTATATTCGTTTCAAATCGCATATTTGTCATTTCCTTTTCTGTAATTGCCCATCTATTATACTCCTATCCGTCAAGTATTGTATAATCGCAATCTTTTTCGTAGACTTAAAGAAACAGTTCGGGGAGGATCGTATGTCAATCAATCAAAAGAAGGCTTTGATCTTAGCGTTTAAAATTGGAATAGGTTCGGCGCTTGCTGTTTTTTTGGCGCATTTGTTTTGGCTAGAAAATCCGATGGGGGCAGGGACGATCACTTTGTTGACTCTTTTGACGACAAAAAAAGGGACGTTTAAATTGACGTTTCAAAGAATTTGGACGTTTCTTATTACGGTGAGCTTGTGTTGTTGGATCTATCCTTGGCTTCAGGAAGATTTTATCGCTTTTGGTTTTGTGATCTTTTTGCTCGTTCTGATCACGGAGGCTTCGAAAACGCAGCAGACACTTTCAGTCAATGCTTTGATCGCGATGCATTTTTTTTCGACTCAAACGTATTCTTGGCCTTTTATTTTTAACGAGTTTTTTTTGTTGTTGATCGGAATCTCGATCGCGATCGTTTTTAATTTGTTTCATGATTATCGAGGAGCGACAAGTTCTTTGGTTGAAAAGGTGCGGAAAACGGATGAGGAGCTTTTGATCTTGATTCGAGAAGTAATCGTATATATGGAAAAGATGGAGACAAATTCAAAAGTATGGGGAGAGTTTGGGCGGATCGAAAAGGAGCTGCAGACAGCTTTGTCGCAGGCGATCGAGTTTCAAGACAATACGTTCAGCGATCATCCTCAGTATTTTATTGAATACTTTCAGATGCGGATACGTCAGTTTCATATTCTTCATAATTTGCATTATGAGATCCGTAAGATTCGGAGCATGCCTGCTCAAGCAAAGATCATCGAGCAATTTTTGGATGTTTGCTGCAACAAGATCTATGAGCATGAATTGCCGATCATGCAAAAGGAGATCTTGAGTGAAATCTTTTTGGTCATGAAAAAAGAGCCGCTTCCTTCTTCTCGTGAAGAATTTGAAAGTCGTGCTCTTTTGTATCATATTTTGATGGATCTCGAAGACGCTTTGAGCGCGAAAGTCGATTTTATCGAAAGCTTGAGCGAAGAATCGCTGAAGCTATACCGGAATGAAAAGACAAAACATATCGTTTCGATGGAGGAAGCGCCAGATCGAGCGGTTTTTTAGCGCGCCATCGCTTGAGCGAGTAGCTTAAGGAGCTCGTTTGGATCGATCGAGTGATCGAGTTTAAAAATGTATTGATCGTTCCATGTATCGATCGTCAATGTGTTTTTTTGCAGATTGGCTTGTTGTAGGCTATAGGCTTCGATCTTTGAGACTGGGAAAACATACAGTGTATGCTCGGAGCCGAAAAGTCCTTGCGAATCGGATAAAAGGATCCGTTGGTTTGTAAGTGTGAATATATCTTTTCCATCTTTATAGCTGACTAGAGCGGTTTCGTTGGTATCTAGAACGGCACTGATATTTTGAGGCGTGTCGATCTTTTTGGTCAAGGTCCAGATTGGATGTTGTGTTGCCATATTTATTTCTCGCTTTCTTTGGATGGTTCTCCTTGCTTGAGTATAGCACGGATCGAGTCGAACAAATAGGGCTTAAGCTCCTGGATCGGCATTGGTTTGGATTCGAGGATGCTTGTATAACAGGCGCTTCCGACCATTTCGATGATCAAATATAAAATGATCGTTGGATTTTTGAATGTATAATGATATTTGTGCACGAGTTTGATGAATTGATCGTTTAAATTATACGTTTCATCGTTTTCGAGGGCGGAGTGGAGCTGTTCATGAAATACGCCAAGAGACAGGTTGTTTTTAATGAAGCGAAGCATGACTGGATTGGATTCTAAGGAGAGCAGTACGTTGTTGAGGATAAAGACGACGCTGTCTTCAAAATTGCGGATATCGTTTTTTTGCAGTTCATCATTGGCGCTTTTAAAAAGCTTGGAGACTTCGATCGAGATCAAGTAGTCTCTAAGATGATACTTATCTTTAAAGTAAAGATAGAAAGTTCCTTTAGCCACTCCGGCATTGGATACGATATCTTGGATGCTGACATTTTTGATATCTGTTTTTGAGAAGAGCGAGTAGGCTGCTTTAAGCAGGCTCTCTTTTTTTTTGCGTTTATTTTCGAGTATTTTGCTTTTCATGGCTTAACTATATCACAAGTTGACTAAAAATGACCATTTGTTTAGTTGAAAATCGTGATTATAGTTTCTAAAACAAAAAAAATGTAAAATATTTGACCAATAGTCATTCTAGTGATATATTCACAGGCATGAAAGGAATGTATTGAGGAATATGGAAAAACTATCACAATTTATCGTCAAGTATCGAAAGGTGATCTTGATCATTTCGATCTTGCTTCTTATTCCAAGTGTGTTTGGATATTTGAACACAAAAGTCAACTACGATATTTTATCCTATTTGCCAAAAGACAGTGAGTCTATGAAAGCGCAAGATATTTTGAATGATGATTTTAATTTATCGAGTGTCGACATGCTCGTTGTCAACAATATGAAGGATAAAGATGTTCTCAAGTTAAAAAAAGAGATTCAGGGGATCCAAGGAGTCGACAAAGTTATTTGGAGAGATGATGCCACAGACATCACGGTGCCAAAAGAAGCGATTCCTGAAAATATAAGAAAGATGCTTTACAGTGGCGATTCAACGATGTTGATCATCACGTTCAAAGAGCCGACTGCTTCGGATACGACGATGGATGCGATCGCGAAGATCAAGAAATATGCGGCGATGGATTGTTATTTGGCAGGGTTTAGCGCGATTACAGAAGATACGAAAGATTTAGTGAATACGGAGACGCCAATTTATTCATTGATCGCCGTTATTCTTTGTTTGTTCGTATTATGTCTAGGCTTGAAATCTTGGGTCGCCCCGATCGTTTTCTTGATCGGTATCGCGTTTCCGATCATCTACAATATGGGAACGAATGTGTTCTTAGGTCAGATTTCCTATATTACGCAGGCTTTGGCGTTGATTTTGCAGCTGGCTGTAACGATGGACTATTCCATTTTCCTCTTACACCGTTATCAAGAAGAAAAACAAAAGGTGAGCGATAAAGAATTGGCGATGTCAAAAGCGATCCATGCCACTTTTGTTTCAATCACTTCTTCTTCAGTCACAACGATTGCTGGATTCTTGGCCTTATGTGCTATGCAGCTGACGTTGGGAAAAGATATTGGAATCGTCATGGCAAAAGGTGTCGTTTTGGGTGTTGTTTGTACCGTGTTGGTTTTGCCTAGTCTTTTGATGGCTTTTGATCCATGGATCGAGAAATGGTCACATCCTGTACTGATCCGTCCTTTAAAGAGAACGCCTAAATTTGTAGTGAAGCATTATAAAGCGATTTTGATCGTCTTTGTATTGTTGTTCATTCCAGCTATCTATTGCCAAGCCAACGTAGGTCAATATTACGATTTGACGCAGACGCTTCCTGAAGATTTGCCAAGTGTTATTGGAACGAATCAATTAAAGGAAAAGTTCAATATGACAACGACTCATTTCACGATCCTTTCAGATCAAGTGAAAACGAAAGATATTCAAAAGATCATTGACCGGATCGAAAAGGTCGATGGGGTCACGAATGTGATTGGTTATGAAAAATATATGGGTCCTGGGGTTCCGAGCACTTTTGAACCGAAGGCTGTGCAAGATATTTTGCATAATGGTGGCAAGCGTTTGTTGGTGATCAATTCGGATTACCGGGCTGCCACAGATCAAGAGAATAAACAGCTGGATCAAATCGATTCGATCATTCATAAATACGATCCGGAGGCGAAAATTGCTGGAGAAGGAAGCTTGACGAGAGATTTGATTCATGTTACAAATACAGATTTTCAAATGGTCAATATTGTGTCGATCGTGGCGATTTTGTTGATCATCGCAATCACGTTCAAATCGTTCTCTTTGCCTTTTATTCTTGTATTGGCGATCGAGTTTGCGATTTGTATCAATATGGGTATTCCATTCTTGACGCATACACAGTTGCCATTTATTGCGGGTATTGTTATTGGTACGATTCAGTTGGGCGCTTGTATCGATTATGCGATCTTGATGACGACACGGTTTAAGGAAGAGCTTCAAAATGGCAAAGATCGAAAACGGGCTGCGCAAACGGCGATCATGATGACATCGCCTTCGATCATCACAAGTGGCTTGTCGTTCTTTGCTGCTTGTTCGGGGGTGGCGTTGATTGCCAAGATGGATATGATTGCTTCTTTATGTGAATTATTAGGAAGGGGCGCCTTGATTTCGGTAATCGTGATCTTGACTGTGCTTCCTTCACTTCTGATCTTCTTTTCTAAATTGATTGAAAAAACGACTAAGGGATGGCCAAAAGCCAAGGGAGAAATTGCTCATGAATAAAACAATTAAAAATATTGGATGTTCGATTCTTGCGACAGTGATGGGATGTTCTTCGATTTCGATTCCGCTTTTTGCAAGTGAGGAAGATCATCCGACCGAAAAAACGGAGACAGTATATACAGTGATCGACGCGAATGGAAACGTGGAGGATACGATCGTTTCTTCATGGCTCCATGATGAAGACGGGATCCAGTCGATTCAAGAAACGCTCGATCTTGAAAATGTTGAAAATATCAAGACCGATGAAAAGCCAACGGTCAAAGGGAAAGAGTATACATGGAATGTCAAAGGCAATGATGTATATTATCAAGGCGACACGAAAAAGGATCTTCCGATTTCACTGTCGATCGAATATAAATTGGATGGAAAGACGATTGCTCCAAAGGATCTTGTCGGCAAGAGCGGCCATTTAGAAATGTTGATCCATTTTACAAACAACATTTCAAAAAAAGTGATGGCGAATGGGAAAGAGGTCACGATTCATCCTTCCTATATTGCAGGAGGTTTGATGGATTTGAATACCGATGTATTCTCGAATGTCAAATGCAAGCAAGGCAAGATCGTCAATGATGGCAAAAACGAGATCTTAGCGTTCGCCACGATTCCTGGACTCGCTCAAACATTGGATGAAGCAGGACTTTCTACGGTGGCTAAAAAAGTAGATTTGAGCGATACGATCACGATCAATGCCGATGTCAAAGACTATCAAGAAACGGAAATCATGATGGGGGCTACCAATGAAATGGATGTAGAAGACATCGAAGGAATCGATTCTGTTTCCGATCTTACGGGTGGCATTAATGAGCTTGTCAGCGCGAGCGAGCAGATCAATGAGGGAACGCATCAATTGTCGGATGGAACAGGAGAATTGAAGGCGGGGATCCAGCCATTGACTCAGGCTGGTCCAAAAATCGAAGAGCTAAGTAATGGAGCGTCCCAATTGTATGATGGAAGCAAGAAGCTGAATACTGGCATCGAAGAATATACGAATGGAGTGGCAAAAGTCAACACGGGAGCAGGTCAGCTTGCTCAAGGAACAGATCAATTAAGAGCGGGGATACAGCCATTAGCACAAGTTGGACCTCAGCTTAATCAGCTAGGAAATGGAGTTTCTCAACTGTACGATGGAAGCAAAAAGCTACATACTGGCATCGAAGAATATACGAATGGAGTGGCAAAAGTCAACACGGGAGCAGGTCAGCTCGCTCAAGGAACAGATCAACTTAAAGAGGGCATGAAGCCATTAGAGAGTGCTTATCCTCAAATCGATCAATTGATCGAAGGATCGAGCCAGCTCGCTGAAGGTAGCGAAAACCTTCAAGCAGGTCTAGCACAATATACGGCTGGGGTTGCTCAGTTAAATGAAGGAAATAAAAACTTGTATGCGATCGATAATGGTGTCCGTGAACTCAAACAAGGAAGTTTGACATTGAGTGAAGGCAATCAAAAAGTTGTAGATGGTATTGAAGAGATCAGTCAAAAGGTTTCTAGTCTGGATCCAAACTTGATTAAAAACTTGAATGATAAGATTCAAAAGGCAAAGGCGGCTTTAGACGAGCTCAATACGATTTTAGTCAAAGATACGAACACTCTCGATTCGATGAGCGCGACTGTTGAACAAGCTTCTCAAGGATTAACTGGCATGGAAGCTCTTGTAGCAAATATTCAAACAGAAGCTGGAAAGATGAATGCGATCATTGATCAAAATAACGCGAAGATCGATGCTTATAACGCTTCTGCTAATTCGAGCGTTGCTCAATTTAAATCAGAACGAAATGCCTACATTGCTCAAATTGATTCTGCGATCGCTGCCTTACAGAATGCGCAAGTCAATCAAACTTATGAAGTGCCTGTCACTACGAAAACGGTTGATGAAAATGGACGAGAACAAGACACAGTTACGTATGAAACAAAGACAGTAACGGTTGATCTAAGTTCTCAAATCGCAAGCTTGCAAAGTCAAAGAGATGCTTTGGCTGCGGCAACTTCTCCTGAACAGCTTCAAGCGTTAGAAAAACTCGATCCTTCTCAATTGGCTCAGGATTTTCAAACAATGAGCGCCGGACTTAGTTCGATGCAAGAGACGATCAAATCAGCAAAAGATAGTTTGGCAAGTATGCAAAGCGATATTCAAACTTCAAAAACGATTCTAAATCAGATGCAGTCTTCTTTGAGCGATCCAACTTTGACGCCGGTTATTGGAGATATTCAAAATCAAGTTGCTCAGTTAAAAGAGGGTCTCGGTAAATTAACAAAGGGCTCCCAAAATGTTCAAAATGGAATCACAAGAATGGATCAAGGAATCGATAAACTGGAAGAGAGCACAAATCAAGCGGCTGCTCAATTGAATGCTGGATCTCAACAACTTGTTGATCAAAACGAGGCTTTGAATAGTGGAGCTGCTCAACTCGCTCAAGGTACGAAACAGTTGGCTGATCAAAAAGATAAGTTGAATGAGTTAAAAGCAGGTTTAGGTAAGCTCAGCGGAGGCGTTGATCAATTAAATTCTGGAGCGAATAGCTTAGCCCAAGGAACAAACCAACTCAATGAGAATTCCGGAAAACTTAAAGAGGGAGCGAGTCAATTAGAGGCTGGAACAAAACAATTGTATGATCAAAAAGGTAAACTCTCCGAATTACAAAATGGTTTAGGTATGTTGACGGATGGTGTTGACCAATTGAATTCTGGAGCGAATGGAATAGTACAAGGTACAAATCAACTCAACGAAAATTCTGGAAAACTTAAAGAAGGTGCAAGTCAATTAGAAGCTGGAACGAAACAATTGTATGATCAAAAAGACAAACTCAATGAATTGAAGGCAGGAATCAGCAAACTAGAATCGGGTGTAGATGAACTCGATGCTGGTGCGAAAAAGCTGGCAGAAGGTTCCGATCAATTCCAAGAACAAGGAATGGGTCAATTGAAGAAAAAATTAGATCTGACGACGAATGAAGTGAAGACTTTGATGGATATTGTGGAAGATATTCAAGATTTGAATCAAGAAAACGCGTCGTTTGCCGGAGCTCCTAAGGGTGCAGATTCAAAAGTTCGGTTTGTATTCCGAACAAAGGAAACAAGTGAAGAAGACAAATAATCATCAACTTTAACGAAATGTTTCTTTGAACTGTGGAAGATTAAAATCTTTCGCAGTTTTTTTCTTTTTTGGGACCATTTTTTTGTTTTTTGTCGTATTGAATATAAGAAGGGGGAATCACTATGTACAGCTTTGTTCGAGAAGAAATATTCTCGTATCCTATGCTACAATGGAATCAAGAAAAGA
>Ga0209064_1004215_pt1 | contig 11054 bp, 9 predicted proteins | sample Inofromicrocosms_FD_187498 | JGI IMG/M metagenome (GOLD analysis project Ga0209064, IMG submission 187498) | Mouse cecum microbial communities from Vienna, Austria - Inoculum for glucosamine and mucus D2O microcosms (SPAdes) (version 2) | ecosystem: Host-associated > Mammals > Digestive system >... | reverse complement strand
AGAAGTCGGCATCGAAATTCCTTACAACAAGCTCGACGTCAACCTCATCAGTAAAAAGGAAGAAAAATAACGCCGATCGGCAAAGCTCTTGCGTGTCCCGCGCAGGAGCTTTTTGTCGGTTTTCGGGAAGCGATACGGCGAATCGTTGACAGGCGGAAAAAATCGTGCTATACTCTCCCTGTAAAAAATAAGACAGGGGGCAGAATCATGAAGAAAAAAATGTTGGCTTCGGGCGCTGTTTTTGCCGTTTTTGCTTGCGGGCTTGCGTTTGCCTCCTGCGTCGGGGGACGCGTGCATTCGGGAAACCGAGTCGGGAGAGACGAACCCGCGGGCTTTTACAATGTAAATTTGCTTGACAAGGGGGGGGGTAGTGATATAATAGTATACGGAAACTATTTGCATTCGAGAAAAATATGAACATCATCGAAATCGAACATTTAAAAAAGTATTTCGGCGAGGTGAAGGCGGTAGACGATATTTCCTTTGCCGTGGGCAGGGGCGAATTTTTCGCTTTTCTCGGCGTAAACGGCGCGGGAAAGAGCACTACCATTTCCATTCTTTGCGGGCGACAGCCCTGCGACGGCGGAAGCGTAAAAATCGGCGGTATGCCTCTCGGCGGGCATGCGGACGAAATCAAACGCAAGCTCGGCGTCGTGTTTCAGTCGAGCGTGCTCGACGCGCCCTTGTCCGTTGCGGATAACCTCAAATACCGCGCATCTTTGTACGGTATCCGCGGGGAGGCTTGGCGGGCGCGGCTCGATCGGCTCACCGAGCTCTTCGAACTCGGGGAAATCCTGCGCCGTCCCGTCGGGAAGCTGTCGGGCGGGCAGAGGCGGAGGGTGGATATTGCCCGTGCCCTCGTGCACGAGCCCGAAATTCTCATTTTAGACGAGCCGACGACGGGGCTCGACCCGCAGACGCGCAAAACGGTGTGGAGCATCGTACACCGCTTGCGGAAGGAGCGGGAGATGACGGTGTTTCTTACCACGCATTACATGGAAGAGGCGGCGGACGCCGATCGGGTCGTCATTCTCGACGGCGGGAAAATTCTTGCCGACGCCACGCCTTTGGAACTGAAAAATACCTATACGGGCGACTATATCACCTTTTACGGCGTTGCCGAAAAGGAGCTCGCGCCCCTCGGGGCGGGCGTGGAACGGGTGGGCGACGCCTTCCGTTTGGAGGTGAAAAACACTGCGGAGGCGACCGAGCTCGTACAAAAGCACCCTGAACTGTTCCGCGACTATGAGATCACCAAAGGAAAAATGGACGACGTGTTTTTGCGCGTGACGGGCAAAACCATCGGCGCATTCGGCGGAGAGGAGCGGGTATGAAACTGAAAAATTTGATTGAGCGTAACTGCAAGCTGTTTTTTAAGGACAAGGGCACGTTCTTTACCTCGCTCATCGCGCCGCTCATTCTCTTCTTTCTATTTATCGCTTTTTTGGGGGACGTTTACCGCGACAGTCTGACGGACGTGTTTGAAGGGATAGAAATTCCCAAACGGCTCGTGGAAGGGTTCACGGGCGGTTGGCTGATGTCTTCTCTGCTTGCGGTGAGCGCGGTGACAATCGCGTTTTCGGCGAATTCCGTCATGGTGCAGGATAAGGTGACGGATCGGTTTGCGGATTTCTGCGTTTCGCCCGTTAAGAGCTATCAGCTTGCGCTCGGCTATTTCATCGCCACTGCGCTCGTAACCCTCATAGTTTGCTTTACCGCGCTCGCGGTCGGATTTGTCTATCTTGCGATCGTGGGGTGGTATCTCACCTTTGCGGACGTGATGCTCGTCGTGCTCGATACCGTCGTGCTCGTTTTATTCGGTACGGCGCTCTCCTCCGTCGTCTGTAAATTCATCAAGTCGCAGGGCGGGATCACTGCGGTGGAAACCATCGTGTCGGCGGCTTACGGCTTTTTGTGCGGAGCGTATATGCCTATTGCCTCGCTCGCGAGCGGGATCGGCGACGCGCTTTCCCTTCTGCCGGGGACTTACGGGACGGCGCTCATGCACGAGCATTTCATGGGCGGTGCAATCGACGAAATTTGCGCCGACCTTGCGGGAGGAGAAATTTACGCCCGAAAGACGCGCGAGGGGTTCGATTGCGTAATTTCCTTTTTCGGGAACGAAGTCCCCGCGTGGGCGTGTTATTTAATTATTACGGTAACGGTAATATTGCTTGTCGGACTGTACGTATTGCTTCTTGCAAGACCGTGGTCGCGCAAGCGTCAGAATAAAAAGGAGAAAGTATGACAGAGATATTTCCCGAGATCGGGGAGGAGATCGTACGGGCGGAGGAGCTGAGAAAGACGTTCACACTCTCCCGTAAACAGCAAAAAATCGAAAAGACGGGGCTTTCGCGCAAGGTCGCCGTAGACGGGTTGAATTTTTCCGCTTACCGCGGGCAGATCTACGGATTGCTCGGGCCGAACGGCGCGGGCAAGACGACCACGCTCCGCATTTTATCCACGCTCATTCGCCCCGATTCGGGCGACGCGTTCGTGTGCGGGTGTTCGGTGCGAAAAGAACCGCAGAAGGTGCGGGATAAAATCGGGTTCATGACAAGCGAGTTGAAGCTCGACGGATTTTTCACGCCCGACTATCTCTTCCGCTTTTTCGGAGAGATGCACGGAGTGGGCGCGGACGTCATCGAGAAGCGCAAAAAGGAGTTGTTCGCCCGTTTCGGCATCGACAAGTTCGCCGAAGTGCGCGTGAAGGATCTGTCCACGGGCATGAAGCAGAAAATTTCCCTCGTCGTGTCGATCGTACACGATCCCGACGTGATCATTTTCGACGAGCCGACCAACGGATTGGACGTGCTCACCGCAAAGGTCGTCACCGACTTTTTGTCCGAGCTCAAAAGCATGGGCAAGAGCATTATTTTGTCTACGCACATCTTTTCGCTTGTGGAAAAGCTCTGCGACAGGGTGAGCATCATCATCGACGGCAAGTCGATTGCGGACGGCACTTTGGAAGAAATTTGCGCGGGGGATACGCTCGAACACAAATTTTTCGAAATCTATAAAAACGTGAAGGGGGAAGAAATATGAAATTGCTTGCGCTCATGAAAAAAGAATTTCACCGATTCTTTCACGACCCGCGTTTGATCGTTACCATGCTGATTCCGGGGCTTCTCATCTTTTGCATTTATACCATAATGGGCAGCACCATTTGGGGAGAGGACGACAAAGCGTACTCCTTCAACGTTTACGTGAGCGGGGAATCCGAGCTGCAAACGAGGTTGGAGAAAACGATCGGAGATGACTGGAAAATGACGCCCGCCGAAGATTTGGAGGCGGCGAAAAAAGAAGTGGAGGAGGGAAATGCAACCGCGCTCGTCGTATTCTCCGAGGACTTCGATGAAAAAATGGCGGCGTACGATCCCGCGAGCGGGGAACCTGCGCCCACGGTCGTCATTTTCTACGACGGAGCAAACGAAGAGAGTCTTGCATTTTATAATTTGGCGACCGCCCTGTTCGACGCATACGAGCAGCAGATCAGCAATAAATTCGACGTTTCGGAATTCAATTTTTCATCGGATATTGATATGATGACTTCCATGATGAGCGGATTGCTTCCCTTCCTCGTGGTCATCTTTATATTCTCCGCTTGCATGAGCGTTACGCTCGAATCGGTTGCGGGGGAGAAAGAGCGGGGAACGCTCGCCACCATTCTCATCACCTCCGCACGGCGCACGGACGTTGCGCTCGGCAAGGTCATTCCGTTGAGCTGTATGTCGGCGATCGGCGCAACTTCCAGCTTTCTCGGGGTGGTGCTTTCGCTTCCAAAACTTATGGGAATGTCGATCGGCGGGTTTATGACGAGCTTCGGATTTTTGAGCTATCTCGCGCTGTTCCTGCTCATTCTCAGCGTCGTCCCGCTCATCGTGTCCCTTGTGTCCGTCGTTTCGACGTATGCCAAATCGGTGAAGGAGGCTTCCGCTTATACGAGCGTCGTCATGATCCTCACCATGGTGCTCTCGATCGTGTCCGCGTTCGTGAGCGGTATCGGCGATTGGATCGTCGCCATTCCCGTATTGAACGCGGTGGTGTGTATGCAGAGCGTAATGACGGGCAGTATCATGATTTGGCAGACCTTCGTTTCGGTGGGGATCAATCTCGTTTACACGGCGCTTTTGGTGTTTGCGATTTCCAAAATGCTTTCCAGCGAACGCATTATGTTCGGATCTTAAAACAAAACCCCCTGCGACGCAGGGGGTTTTGTTTTAAGAGGAAAGCTCTCTCCCGAGTAGCAAGTCTACGGAGCACTCGAAATGCTTGGCAAGCTTTAAAAGACTGTCGGTCGCGCGGGAGGTACAAATAGAATAACACGTAAAGAATCAGCCGACAGGGATTTTTCTGTCGGCTGATGACGTTTTTCGGCGGATAAAGGATACGACAATTCTTCACTCCGTAAAGTGGTTCGGAATGACAAGCTTGGACACGGCGGAATGGCGCGGAGCGGAATCATGGAAAAAAATTTCCGTTCCGACAAAAAATTTTTAAAAAAGTAATGCTATTTTTCGCAAAATATGTTATTATAACATATAAGTATGTAATTCAGGGGGGCGCATGACGCCGAAGGAGAAACTCGATCCGAAAATCAATGCGGATAAGGCGTGGTATCTCGCTTTGCTCGACGAAGAGAAACAGACGGCGTACGAAGAGGAGCATCTGTCCGCCGTCCTTTCCTGCTTGAAGTCGTTTTATGTCGCCCGTATCCGCGGGCGCATTCTCGCGCTCAAAGCGGAAGTCGCGGAAATCAAGGCGCGGGAAAATTATTCTGCGGAGGATTACCGTACCATTCTCGAAAAGAATGCGGAAATCGCGGCGGAAACCAAAAAACTCAACGCTTACAAGTGCTTTTTTTCAGAGCCGTATTTTGCCCGCATGGACGTTACGGACGAGAAAGAGGGCTATAACAGTTATTATATCGGCAAGAAGGGGGACGTCAATTTGGAGATCGTGGATTGGCGTGCTCCGCTTGCCGTTCGTTATTATCAGAAGAGCCGCGTCAATTTCGGCATACACGAATACGAATACCGCACCGTGCTCCGTCGGGCGCTGTCCGTGAAGAACGGCAAACTGTTCGGTTTCAAGAACGAATATCTCACCGTCAAAGACTATCTTACGCCCGAGGAAATCGCGGGCAGGGACGAGGAAATCCTCTTCGATCCTTATCTGCGCAGTATCATTAAGAACCGCAAGAACGACGCGCGCGTGCGCGACATCATCGAAACCATTCAGGAAAAACAGTTCGACATCATCACCAAGCCCGAACGGGAGAGCTTTGTCGTGCAGGGTTGCGCGGGAAGCGGGAAGACGATGATCCTGTTGCACCGTTTGAGCTATCTCATGTACAACAACGAGAAGCTTCGCCCCCGCGACGTGCTCGTGATCACTCCGTCCGACTCCTTTAACGCCTTTATCGACGAGCTGTCGCAGATTTTAGAGTTGCAACGGGTGCGCACGGTCACGCTGAAAAACTACTTTTTCGAAGCCCTCGCGGGCGAGGGGATCGACCTGTCCGAAAAGCTCACGGGGGAGAGAGAGACGGAGGAATATCTTAGCTATCTCTATTCGAACAAGTTTCCCGCGGACGTGGGAAAGCGGATCTCTAAGATATACGACGCGCTTTACGGAATGTTCGCGGGGCGGGAATGCCGTTCGGTGGCGGAAAAACTGCTTTCCGACTGCAAGCGCAGAGAAACGCTTTATCTCCGCGTCAAGAACGCGTCCGTACGCATCAGACGCACCGTTATGGGGGAGCTCAAAGAGAGTAAGGAGGGCGGTTTTTACTTCACCAAGCCCTTCCGCACCCTCATGGGAGCGTTTGCGCAGACGGAGGATTTTCTCACCTTCGCGCTCACCGAGAAGGAACGCACGTACGACTATTTCTTCCGCCAATTCGTGGAGTTTTACCGCTCCGCCCGCTTGATCGCGGGGAGCGGGGCAAAGCTGCTTGCGGGGACACGGCAAGACCTCGCGGCGCTGATCCGGACGGTGGAGCGGGAAATCGCCGACTTGAAGCGTTACCGCCGTAAGATCGGCGGTGTGGAAACACTTACCTATGCGGAACGCATCGAACGAAGGGAGGAGCTCAAACGGGAGATCGCGACCATAGACGCCTCGGTCGGGGAGATGTCGGAGGGATTGGAGCTCTTCGGGGAATTCTTTGCAGTCGTTCGGCTCACGGGGCACAGTGCGGAGCTCGGCAAATGCAAGAGTTCGGTGGATATCGCGCGGTGGCTCTATCGGGAAACGGTAAAAAAATACAAGAACAAGTACGGCATGAAGGGAATGTATCCCTCCGACGGGTACGCCCTGTGCGAGGTGCTCTCGCGCGCGGGACGGCAGTTGAAGCCCCGCTACGGGTTGGTATTTGTCGACGAGGGGCAGGACGTGTCGGAAGGGGAATACCGGCTTTTAAAACGCATTCATTCGGACGCGGCGTTTAACGTGTTCGGAGATTTAAAGCAGAATATCACGCCTTATCGGGGCGTCGGGAATTGGAACGCGCTCGATTGCAGCGTCTATTTCCTCAACCAAAACTACCGCAACACCAACGAAATCGTCGATTTCGTCGCAACCGTTTTGGACGCGGATATGCGTTCCATCGGTTTGGCGGGAGAAGAGGTAAAAAAGATCCGTCCGCGCGGGATCACGGGATTTTTCCGCGACAGACAGGGCTCGAAAGCGATCATCGCCAAGGAGGAATTTCTCCCGACGTTCACGAAGCGCGGGTGCAGTTTGCTTTCGCAAAGCGGGAAAATTTCCAAGACGAAAATCAACGTGATGAGCGTGTACGAGAGCAAGGGCTTGGAGTTTTCCACCGTCGCCGTGTACGACAAAGGAATGACGGATAACGAGAAATACATCGCCTACACGCGCGCGCTCGGCGCGCTTGCGGTGATTGCGGAGGAATGAGCCGTGAAAGATATTTTTTTGCTTGATTTGGACGAAACGCTGTTGGACTTTTCCAAAACGGAACGGGAGAATTTAATCTGCTCGCTTCAACAATTCTCCTTCCCCGCAGACGATCGGGCGGTTGCGCTCTTTCATAAAATCAACGACGGGCTGTGGAAGGCGCTCGAACGGGGGGAGATCGAGCGGGAACGTTTGAAGACCGTACGCTTCGAAATGCTGTTTCGGGAGCTCGGCGTTCCCTGTACGGAGGAGCGGGCGCGGGAGGTTTCCGCATTTTATTTTCAAAATTTCCAAAATATATGCCACCCGTTCGAGGGCTCGCTCGCGTTCTTGAAAACCCTTGCCGAGCGGGGCAGGGTCTATATCGTCACCAACGGGGCGGCTGAAATTCAGTACCGCCACGTTGCCGACGCGGGCTTTGCGCCCTATTTGAGCGGAATGTTCATTTCCAACGAAATCGGTTTCGACAAGCCCGACGTGCGCTTTGCGCGGTATGCGGAGGCGCATATCGAGGGGTACGAACGAAACCGCGCCGTATGGCTGGGGGACAGCCTCACTTCCGACATCGCTTGCGCCCGCGCTGCGGGCATCGACGGCGTGCTCTTCGCACCGCACGGCGCGCCCGAAGGCTATGACGGCGTTTCCGTCCGCAATTACAGAGAATTTTTGGAGTTGATCGAAGAATCGGCATCGTAGGCGTGGATACGCTCTTCGGGGCGGTTTTTGTTTAAAAGGGTCGGAAAGGTGGTATATAAATTTTGTAAGCGGCATTGCAGAAGCATAAAATATACAACCGCTTTTCCGTAGCGAACTCCAAGCAAATATCTTTTGACTTATCATGCGTTGCGTTTGTTGCGGGTAGGCAGAAAGGACTGCCGAAGGAGTTTTTACAATGATGATCGGTTTGATCGTCGGCTTTGTTTTTTTGGCGTTGGCGGGCGGCGGCATCGCCGTGGCGATCCTTGCCCACCGAAAAAGAAACAAAACTTATAAATGGGTGGGCGTCGGCGTGAGCGCGGCGTTTGCGGTGTTGTTCCTGTTTATCCCGTTCAGCTTTCACACGGTAAATCCCGGTGAAATCGCGGTGGTAAAGCATTTGGGCAAAGCGACGGACGTGCGAACGTCGGGAACTTATTTCGACTTTTGGATCACCGACCAGTACGACAGGTACGACGCCAAGGTGCAAAACCTTGCCATTACCGCGAATACCTATTCTAAGGATGCGCAGACCATGGACATCGCCATGACGGTGCAGTTCCAAATCAAGTCGGAAAGGGGCATCGAGATCGCGGAGCGTTACGGCAGTATCGCCGCGCTCACGGGAAGATTGGAATCGGTCGCGATCGAAAAGACGAAGGCGACGCTTTCCGCCTATTCGGCAATGGAGATCATCGAGAGCCGTTCTGCCATTTCCCCCAAGGTGGAAACGGTAATTAAAGACGCGGTGGACGAATCTTTTTACGTGACGATCGAGAAGGTCGTGCTCACGAATATCGATTTCTCCGATGCCTTCGAGCAGACGGTAGAGGATAAAATGATCGCGGAGCAGGAGAAGCTCAAAGCGGAGTACGAAAAGGAAACGGCGATCATCAAGGCCGAACAAGAGTTGGAGGTTGCCAAAAAAAAGGCGGAAGCGCGCATCGAGGAGGCTCGGGGCGACGCGGAAGCACGGTTGCTGGTGGCGCAGGCGGAGGCGAACGCCATTCAGGCGAAATCCATCGAGATCGCGCGTGCGCTCGGTTTTACGATTACCGAAACGGAGAAAGAGGGCGGCGGCGTGGAGATGAAAATCGACTTTACGGGAAAAACCGCAGAGGAGATCAAGCTCATTTCCGACTATCTCAAATACGTGGAGTATTTGCAGACTTGGGACGGAAAACTCCCGAACGTAGTCGTAAACGACGGAAACGCGACGCTTTTATTGCCCTCAGGCAATATCGGATCGGGCGGTAACGGTTAAAAAATACAAAGGCATTGCATTTTGCAGTGCCTTTTCTATTTGCCCGCATTCGGGAGTTCCTTCTGCGCGGCGTCGGCGGATAGCGTACGGGAAGGAGGCAAGGGAGCGTCATCTTTTCGCATTCAGGCTTTCCCGAAAAGCGAGGGGAGTCACGCCGCATTCTTTTTTGAAAAAGCGGGAAAAGTTATGCGGGTTTTCGAAATTGAGATAGTAGGCGACTTCCGTTACCGTATAATCCGTATCGGTGAGCAAGCGTTTTGCTTCTTTTACACGCTCTTGCGTTAGGTATCGCTTCAACGGAAGCCCCGCCTCTTTGCGGAATGCCGCGGAAAGATATTTCTCGTGATAGCCGAGCTCTTTGGCGAGCGTGCCTACCCGTACGTCGGAAAAGCGGTGCCAAAGCACGAAGTTTTTAACCTTGTCCGAAACCGTGTTCCGCCCGAGCTCTTCCTGTGCCGTTTTCGCCGAGGCGAGCTCTAAGAGGATCGCCGTTGCGACATAGCGGGAAAAAGCCCCTCTACGGTCGCGCTCCTCTCCCCGAAAAAGCGCTTCCGCAAGCGAGGAGATCGCTTCCCTGTCCGCATACTTTCCGTGCGCGGGCATTTTCAGCGTTGGGTTTTCGGTTTCCGCGCGAAAGTGCAACCAATAAAAACGGCACTTGCATTCCCGCGTGCCGTGCTGAAATCGGGTGGGGGACATCACGAGATACTCTCCCGCGTGAATCTCATACTCCTCCCGCTCGTCCGCGATCCAAAGCGTGCCTTCGGTGATGATCATGAGCTCGTAATCGTATAAAACGCGGGTGAGATGCTTCCACTCCTTGTCGGGGGAGATGAATTTCCCGAACCAAAGCGTTTCCACAGGTTTTTCCAAATTGAAATGCAACATTTCTTACCTTTTGATACTCCCGTATTTCGGAATGAGATTGCTTTATTTATTCCTTGTATTATAATAATTGTAGCATATTCGGACAAAAAATGCAAGTCTGAAACAAAAAGTGCAAACGGGGGAAGAAAATGAAAGGGAAAAGGACGAAGAAACGGTTACTTTTTGTACTATGCACGGCGCTTTGCGCTTGCACCTTGTTCGGTGCGTTTACGGGGTGCGGAGAAAATACCGACAACGGAGGGGATCAGGTGAACAACGGCACATTCGACGGACAACAGTCGCTAATCGGGGACGCAAAGGCGGTTTCCTTTACGGGGCTCAGCGAGGTGAGGATCGACGATCCTTACGCCGTAAACGGCATGGAAAAGGAAGTAGAGTATCTTTTGAAGCTCGACGCGGATAAGCTTCTCTATTATTTTTACAAAAACGCGAAGCTCGACCCCTTTGCGGATTCCTCGTATAAAGGCGGTTGGGAGGGCGCGCTCATCGGCGGACATACGCTCGGGCATTATCTTACCGCGCTTGCCCAAAGCTATGCGAACGCCAACACCTCTGCGGAAAACAAAACGGCGCTCCTTGCGAAAATGAGCATGATCGTAAGCGCATTGCAGGACTGCCAAAACAACGCCGTAAACGCGGGTGCGAAAGCGGGATTTGTTTGGGGAGCTTCCCCTGCGATCGCCGACCGCAATAATCCCGAAGCGCAGTTTGATTTCGTGGAAAAGGGTAAGTCGAATATTACGACCGAGGCTTGGGTTCCTTGGTACACCATGCACAAAATTATTGCGGGGCTCATCGACGTGACCGTGTACACCGAAGGCGCGGCGGGCACGGTGTCGGCAACGGCGAAAGCGGTGGTGACTGCGCTCGGCGATTGGGTGTGCGAGCGCGTCGGCAAGTGGAGTCAGGCGACCCGCCGCACGGTACTCGGCATCGAATACGGCGGAATGAACGACTGCATGTACGCTCTCTTTGCGCTCACGGGGGAGGATAAATACGCCGTCGCCGCGCATCGGTTCGACGAGGATACTTTGTTCGATAAAGTAACGGAAGCGCCCAAGAACTATCTCAACGGTTTGCACGCGAACACGACGATCCCTAAGATTATCGGAGCGCTCAACCGCTACGTTGCCTGCAACGGCAAGGAAATTGCGGGTGAGGTTGTTGACGCGAGCGATTATCTCGCCGTCGCGGAGAATTTTTGGCAGTACGTGATCGACCACCACACCTACGTAACGGGCGGGAACTCCGAATGGGAGCACTTCGGCATGGACGACGTGCTCGA
>Ga0209064_1004212_pt1 | contig 11072 bp, 9 predicted proteins | sample Inofromicrocosms_FD_187498 | JGI IMG/M metagenome (GOLD analysis project Ga0209064, IMG submission 187498) | Mouse cecum microbial communities from Vienna, Austria - Inoculum for glucosamine and mucus D2O microcosms (SPAdes) (version 2) | ecosystem: Host-associated > Mammals > Digestive system >... | reverse complement strand
GATATGCCAAAGGAAATGGGTGCTGACCTCATCATGATTGGTGCTACTGGGCTAAACGCTGTTGAACGAATTTTGATCGGTTCCGTTACCGAATTTGTTACCCGAACAGCAATTTGCGATGTTCTAGTAGTACGGACCGATTTGGATAACAAGCCAATCGAAAATCCAAAGAAGCGTCGGTTCTAAATATCAAGATAAAATCAATCAAATGCTTCATAAGCGTTAGCAGGTTGCTAATTATATGGAGCATTTTTTATTATTCAAAACTACTTTTATTAAGATAGGAGCGCAAAGCATTGGAAGTGAAATATGAAACAGTAAAGCAAACTTTACGAAACGAAATTATTGATGGAAAATATAAAATCAATGAAAAACTGCCAACTGAAAGTGCCTTAATGAAGCGTTTTAATGTGTCACGTTATACAATTCGTCGCGCTGTTGGCGACCTTGAAAACGAGCACTATATTTACCGTATTCAAGGTGGTGGGATGTTTGTTCAAGACTGGCAACGTGATTGGACAAAAAGTGAAAAGAATAAAATCATTGGGGTAATCAGCACTCATATGGCTGACTATATCTTTCCTCCAATCATTTCCGGAATTGATAGTATAGTAACAGAACAAGGTTACTCAATGATCGTTGGGAATACGCTTAATGACCATAAACGCGAACGCCAAACAATCTTAAATATGTTGGATCTTCAAATTGCTGGATTAATTATTGAGCCGACGGAAAGCGCCATGCCTAATCCTAACTTAGACCTTTATCGTCAAGTCCAGAAATATAAAATTCCAACAATCCTATTTCACTCCACTTATCCTGGCTTTGATTTTCCTTCTTTACTGACAAAAGATCGGGAAGCAGAGGAGGGTTTAGTGAAATACCTCTTCAGTCTTGGACACACTAATATTTTAGGAGTATTCCAAATAGATGATCAACAAGGGGTTGACCGCATGGCTGGAATGATCAAAACATATCAAGATAATAATATCCCCACCACTAAATCAAATGTTATTATGTACCAATCGAGCGAAAATTACGAAGATATTATTAAAAAAATCGATATGATGCTTAATAGTAATAATGATATTACTGCTATTGCCTGCTATAATGATCGCCTTGCAACAAGAGTTATTAGTCATCTTCAGAAACAGGGAAAACAGGTGCCGACTGATATTTCAGTAATAGGTTTTGATAACTATGAAATGGCACAAATTATCTCCCCTAGCCTCACTACAGCTAATCACCCCAAACGTCAACTAGGTGAAGATGCTGGGAAAATGATCTTAAAAATGATTGCAGGCGAAGAAGTCACTTCAAAAGTTTATACCCCAACAATAATTAAGGGACAATCGACTGCTCCGCTTATTACAAAGGAGAATACCAATGAATAATGAAGTAAAACAATTATTACTTGCTGATGGTCAATCAATGCCTCAAGAAGGATTTGGCTTATATAAAATCACTGATCAAAGTACGATTACCTCCGCGATAAAGTATGCCTATGATGCAGGCTATCGTCTTTTTGATACCGCGCAATTATATAAAAACGAAGCAGAGGTCGGGAACGCTTTACAGGAGCTTGGCTTACCCCGTGAGGAACTTTTCATTACCACAAAAGTATCGGAACCTAATCAAGGGTTTAAGCAAACAATCACCTCTGTTAAAGACTCCCTTCAAAAGTTGAAACTCGATTATGTTAACCTTCTGCTTATTCATTGGCCAATTGAACGAGCTTTCTTTGACACCTGGGCAGCCCTTGAAGAATTAAAGAAAGAAGGTCTGACTCGTTCAATTGGTGTTAGTAACTACCAAATGATCCACCTCCAATATCTTGCTACCCAAGCACATGAGATGCCCGTCATCAATCAAATTGAACGTCACCCACGCCTCAACCAACAACCCTTGCTCCAATACGATAAGGAACATGATATTGTTACACAGGCGTGGAGTCCGCTTGGGCGTGGAACCATCCTCGATAATCCAACCCTCAATAAGATCGCTGCTAACCATCATAAGTCTGCCGCCCAGGTCGTCCTCCGCTGGCATTTGCAAAGCGGGGTCGCCTTCATTCCGAAGTCAGTTCATGAAGCGCGAATCAAGCAAAATATTAACATCTATGACTTCATATTAAGCGACGAGGAAATGACTGCTATCAATAACTTAAATAACTTTACACGCGTAGGTAAAGAACCAGCACTAGTTTACGAATATAACCTTAAATATTAAGAATGATAAAGGAAACTAAGATAACGGCCGTCACATGACCATATCTTAGTTCCCCTTTTGCGTTAAAAATAACCCGGGAAATAATCAATTATTCTACATATGGATTCTCTTTAATGATCCGTGCTGGATTACCGGCAATAACAACATTATCACCAGACGACTTTGTCACTACACTTCCAGCACCAACAATTACATTATTACCCAAAGTTACACCTGGACAAATAATGGATCCCCCACCAATCCATACGTCATCCCCAATAGTGACATCCTTACTTTGGCCGTAAGCTCCATTGCATCGTAATCGTGGGTCAAGGGGATGATTGACAGTATAAATCTGTACGCGCGGTCCCAATAAACAATGCTTCCCAATCCGAATTGGGCTTACATCAAGCATGACACAATCATAGTTAGCGAAGAAATCATCATCTACATAAATGTTATAACCATAATCGCACTTGAATTGCGGATGAACTTCACACTTTTCGCCAACGTGTCCAAATAATCGACGAATCACTGTATTGCTTGCAGTCGGGTTCATTTCACCAAGAGCATTAAATCGTTCAACTAATTGGCGGGCATATTGACGCTCTTTAACTAATTCAGGATCATAAACATTAAAAACTTCCCCTGCTAGCATTTTCTCTTTTTCAGTTTTCATTATTTCCATCTCCTGATAAAAAATGATTCTACTCGTCTCGAGGTTTGCCGAGTAGAACCATTTTGAGGATTTTCAATTAAAATTAACTATTCAATAAAATCAACCTTAACATCTAACATTCCGAAAAGATCTTTAATTTGTTGTGGCTTCAAACTGAAACTCAAGATTGTGTGGTGACCGCCACCAGCGTGCATCCAGCGTTCAGCACCTTCCTTTAAGCCAACAGTTGGCGTCCATAACTGCTTAGCAACTGGAAGATGAGGCGTTTCAGCTTCTGGCTTGTGACAATCAACTGAGTAACCAATAACCTTGTAACCATCGTTGAAGTATGAAAGGGTAACATCGACAGCCTTACCTTCCCGGCCAGTAAATACTAACCGTGCTGGGTCATCTTTACCACCAATGTCTAATGGGTGAACTTCAACCCGTGGCTTATCTGAAGCAATTGTTGGGTCAACTTCAAGCATATGTGAACCAAGAATTGCTTGGTGACCTGGACGAAGATCTAATGTGTAGTCTTCCATAAAGGCAGTGGCAACATTATCCGCTGCAATCTTCAATAAGCGGTCCATGCCGGCAGACTTCCAATCACCTTCAGCACCAAAACCGTAGCCATCACGCATCAATAATTGAGCAGCTAAGCCAGGCAATTCTTCAAGACCATGTAAGTCTTCAAAGTTAGTGGTAAAGCCAGTGTAGCCTTTTTCATCCATAAACTTCTTCAAACCAAGGTATTCACGAAGTTGGTAACGAACTGATTGTTCATAGTGTTCCTTAGTATTGTCACCTTGGACCATTTCGTAACGACTTGCTAAGTCCTTGTAAGCAGCATCAATTTCATCTTCACTGATACCATTTACATATTCAACCAAGTCACTCACTGGCCAGTAGTCAACAGTCCAGCCAAGGAACATTTGGGCTTCAACCTTGTCACCTTCAGTAACGGCAACATTCCGCATTGTATCACCAAAACGAACAATCTTAATGTTAAAGCTTTCGTTGTAAGCAACCGCAACATTTTGCCAGTCAGCGATTTCTTCTTGAACTTCTTCATCACCCCAGAAGCCATAAACAATCTTGTTATGCTTTTGTAAACGAGCGTTAATGTAAGCATATTCACGGTCACCATGAGCTGATTGGTTTAAGTTCATGTAATCAAAGTCAATGGTGTCATATGGAATCTTGTTCAAGTATTGGGTTGCCAAATGAAGTAGTGGCTTTTGCAAAAGCTTAGTTCCCCGAATCCAGTTCTTTGCTGGTGAGAAGGTATGCATCCACGTCATAACACCGGCAACATTGTCATTATAGTTAGCTTCCTTCATAAACTTAGTGATTCCTTCAGCAGTTGTCATAACACCCTTGAAGACAACCTTGTAAGGCAACTTACCACTTTCATTTAATTTATTAACAATATCTTCAGCATCCGCAGCAACTGATTTTAATTGTTCTTCACCGTAAAGGAATTGACTACCAGTAACAAACCAAAATTCGTAATTCTTAATATCCATGAGATTACACTCCTTTTATCCTAAAAAGTTTTTAAATGTAGCTACCAAATTAATTAAGCGTGAGCTGCATGATCTTTTGAATGCGCATTATTTTGTCCGTAATATGCATTCGCCCCATGCTTGCGGTAATAGTGTTTGTCCAATAAGTATTGTGGTAAGTGAAGATCTTGGTGCGTTAATTGCATTGCATGATAATCTTCTTCTGCCACAACTTCTAACACCTTAGCATTATAAACGGCTTTGTCAGGTGTTGGCCCCCAGGTAAATGGACCATGTTGCATTACTAATGCCGCTGGGGTTGCTTCATAGTCCAAGCCCCGTTCCTTAAATGAACGAACGATTACCTTTCCTGTATTACCTTCATAGTCTTCTTCAATTTCTTCCTTCGTCAAAGCATCAGCGGCTGGGACATCAGTATAGAAAGTATCAGCGTGCGTGGTATTCATTGCTGGAACATCCATCCGTGCAGCTGCAAATGCTACTGCCCATGGTGAATGAGTATGAACGACTCCACCAATCTTTGGGAAATGATTATAAAGGTAAGTGTGAGTAGGAGTATCACTGGATGGATTCAAGTCACCTTCGACTACCTCACCATCCAAGTTGACAACAACCATATCTTCCGGCTTCATCTCTTCATATGGAACTCCAGAAGGTTTAATAACAAACAATCCTTTTTCACGGTCAATTCCTGAAACATTGCCCCATGTAAAGGAAACAAGGCCTAGTTTAGGAAGCCGCATATTTGCTTCATAAACTTCTTTCTTTAACTCTTCTAACATGTACTATTTACTCCCTTTCTCTTCACGTTCATTAATGTCATCACCAGCTAATGCTTCAACAGGTAAGCCTGCTTGGTAACGAGTAATAAAGCTTTCATATCCCTTTACACCAGCAGGTTCTGGTGTAAGCGTCATACTTTCTGGATTCTTAAAGACTTTTTCGTCAAGGTAATCTGCTAGGGATTCTTTTCCGTAAGTCTCAGCGTACTTAGCAAGGACTGCCATTCCCCATGGTCCACCTTCACTAGCAGTATTCATGATTGTAATTGGGATATTTAAGGCATTTGCCAAAACTTGTTGCCCAATAACTGGTGTCCCAAAGAGTCCTCCTTGCGCAACCATAACATCGGTTTGAACGTGTTCTTCATTTAGTAAGATATCCATCCCAATCTTCAATGGCGCAAATGCTGCATAGAGTTGAGTAAGGAAGAAGTTAGCGAGGTTCATCTTACTATTTGGAGTACGGACAAATAAGGGACGGCCTTCTTGAATCTTGGTAATATTTTCACCAGAAAGGTAACTATAGTTAATCAATCCACCCGCATCTGGGTCGGAATGAACCGTTGAATCAAATAGGGTCTCGTAAAGCGCATTAGTATCAATCTTGGCTCCAATTGCATTAGCAAAATCCCTAAATAATCCAACCCAAGCGTTAATATCTGAGGAACAATTATTGATATGAACCATGGCTACTGGATCACCAGTTGGCGTAGTAACAATATCAATATCACGGTGGAGTTTCTTTAATGGAGCATCCAACACATTCATTGAGAAGGCTGAAGTTCCAACTGAAATATTTCCTGTCCGTTTTCGAACACTGTTAGTTCCAACCATTCCAGTTCCTGCATCCCCTTCTGGAGGGGCCATCAAACTACCGGCTTGTAAAGTTCCACTTGGATCAAGTAATTTTGCTCCATCAGCAGTTAAGTGACCTGCATCGCGTCCAGCTACCAGGACTGCAGGCAAAATATTCTTAAGTTGCCATGGGTATTGTTCAACTTCTGGTAATGAGTTGAATTTTTCAATAAAGTCTTGACGATAAGTTAATGTTTGATCATCGATTGGAAATACTCCTGATGCATCTCCAATTCCTAAAACTTTTTCACCCGAAAGCTTCCAGTGAACATAACCAGCTAAAGTTGTAATGAAATCAATATCTTTAACATGCGGTTCCTTGTTCAAAATTGCTTGGTAGAGGTGAGCAATACTCCATCGCTGTGGAATATTAAAATCAAATAAATCAGTTAACTTATCTGCAGATTCTTCGGTAATGTTGTTCCGCCAGGTTCTAAAGGGAACAAGTAATTGGTTATTTTTATCAAACGGTAGATACCCATGCATCATAGCACTGACACCAATTGAACTAATTTCATCCAAGCTCACATGGTACTTACTTTGGACATCTGCTTTAATCTTGGCATAAGCAGTTTGAATTCCTTCCCAAACTTGATCCAGCGGGTATGTCCAGATTCCATCTTTTAATTGGTTTTCCCAGGTATAGCTTCCAGAAGAAATAGTTTCGAAATCAGGATTAATCAAAACTGCTTTAATTCGGGTAGAGCCTAATTCAATTCCAAGTGAAGCCTGACCATTTTTTAACTGTGTCGCTGTTTCACATAAATTCATAGAGTATTCCTCCTAATTTTCAGGATTGCTGGCTTTTACTCGACCACGGTTTGTTCCTTGCTCTTCAATTTCTTCAAGAGTGTGACCACGAGTTTCAGGAACACAGGTCTTAAGAAAGATAACTCCTAAGATACAGATAATTCCGAAGATCGCGAAAACAGCTTCTTGTGGCATGCTTGCAGTCATAATTGGGAAGATAAGACCAACTAACCATGATCCAATCCAGTTAAATGATGAAGCTAAACCAGATGCACGACCCCGGATAGCTAGTGGGAAGATTTCACCAACAAGCACCCATGTTAACGGAGCCCATGTGAAGGAGTAAAAAGCAACATAAATACATAAGAACACAACAATTGTCATCGGATTCATATTTGGCATCATCCAATTAATAACGGCTGGAAGAATGAAAGAAAGTCCCATGACTGCACCACCAACCATTAACAATGTCCGCCGGTTAAATTTATCAGCAATCCACATGTAAACCAGGGAACCAATAACTAAGATGACCCCTTGAACAATTGGCCACATTAAGTTTGAAGAAGCAGCTTGACCAGTTGCCTTTTGAACAATTAATGGAATATAGTAGAAGATCGCGTTTGCACCTTGGAATTGTTGGAAGGCTGCAACCCCAACCCCAGCAATAACTAAGTAACGATACTTTCCACTGAATAAGGTTGACCAACTTGTCTTTTGATTTGCTTGTCGTTCTTCTTTAGCAGTTTCTTTAATACTTGCTAATTCCTGGTCAATATCAGCTGGATTTTTACGAATGTAAGAAAGAACTTTTCGCGCTTGTGCTTCATCACCCTTGCGTAATAAGAACCGTGGAGATTCTGGTAAGCGAAGAACACCAAGGAATAAGATTAAAGCAGGAACAGCTGCCAATCCTAACATAAGACGCCATGCCCATTCACCAGGAAGGTCTTTCAATAAGAAGTCAACGACATATGACAATAACATTCCAGAAACAATCATCGTTTGGTTGAGTCCAGATAAACGTCCACGCGCTTTAGCTGGTGCCATTTCGGACATATAAGCTGGTACTAAAGCTGAGGCAGCCCCTACCGCTAAACCTAAAAGCATCCGAACGATAATTAGATAGTAGGCACTTGCTTCGCCCATGTCTGGTGAAACACCAGATAAAACTGAGAATACCATGAATACAATCGCAGACATTAAAATCATTTTCCGCCGACCAAACTTATCAGAAAGTTGTCCGGCTAATGCGCCCCCGAAGATTGCCCCAAACATAACTGCTGAAGTAATCCACCCAACGAGAGAAGCTGCATTTTCAAGGTGCCAGTCAGCTTGTAAGAAAGGTAAGGCACCAGTCATAACACCGATATCGTAACCAAATAGGATGCCCCCAAATGATCCGAAGAAGTAGATAAATGCACTTGATATTTTCTTCTCGGCTTTAGCCATTACATTCATCCTCCTTAAAAATTAAAAAGTAATAGTTTTTTATGAACATGAACGCGCTTTCATTGAACAACTATTAATATAGAATATTTGTACGTATAAATCAAGTGTATATCCACAAATTAGTCATGACCAATTGTGAAAAGTCATTTTATACATTTAACAATCCTGTGTCTATCTTGTACTTAGAAGCTGTTATGCATGTGAAAAATATTTTTATTTTTTTACTACTAAAAAAGACTAATTCCCGTTTAATGCACACAAACTGGAATTAGCTTTTAAAAATCAATTAAATTTTTATTAATTATTTATACGGATAAATATTTAAGCTTATACTAAAAAACGAAGCTGAGACATATCAATCATCTCTCAGCTTCGTTTTTTAGTTACACATATTTTAATTAAATTTCTAGATTCTTTAATTCTAATAAAATTGTATCTTCCATGACTGATCCATTACGAGCGATACTAAGACTTTCAGCAATCTTTAAGGCTTTTTTAGCTTCTTCCTTATCGTTCTTCAAGATGTAGCTACGACCTATACAAAGATATAGTTCATCTAATAAGAATAATGAGTCGTGTTCTCGACAAAGTTCAATTCCCTTATTAGCAACCTCAATAGCATTATCAGGATCTTCAAGTTGAAGATATAATTCTGCAATTTGACAATCAATTGATGCCCATTGATAAAGGCTTCCAATTAACTTTTTATTATCAATCAATTTTACAGACCGGTTAGTTAAACGTGCTGCTCGTTCTTTATCACCACGTTTTAAGTAAGCAAGCGCCATTCCTACAGTTGTCATAGCCAAATAAATATTAGCACTAGTAGTAGCAAATTGAGTTAGAACAAGTTCAAAATTAAAAATAGCTTCATCAATTTGGTTATTTTCAACTTGAACCATTCCTACTAGATAGTAGTAACGTTGTTTATCAAAATCATTTTCTAGATTTTTTACATGAACCTTCTTCAAAAGCGCTGAAGCATCTTCAAAGTTGCGTGAAATCAAGTTATCAACAATTTGGTTGAATGTTTCATTAATTCCACTAACTTCATTTTCGACAATTCGATCAGAAGAAATATTTAAGCGTTCACATATTACCGTTAAAATATCCATTTTGGGTAAACGATTTTGTTTTTCCATTAGGCTGATTGTCGCTTGAGTACAAATCCCTTCAGCTAAAGCTGTTTGGGACAATCCACGCTTGCGACGAATTTGTTTTAATACATCTCCTCGGAGTTTCATTATTTACCTTCCTTAATCATAATTGTTGAATATAAAATATGTACTCTATGAACTGTACCATTGCCAATCGTATTATACACCATTAGCAACAAAAATTATTTTGGCTTTCTCTAGATCTTTTATTATAGGTCAAAAATAAATGCTTATACCATCTTTACAGTCACCCCTGCGATGGTTAAGTAGCGTGACTGTGAGCTACTCTAGTGCTTACAAAAACTGCGTATCTTCATTATATTATAAATTTTTCTTATTGCAATACTATACCATGGATTTTATATCATTATGATAATATTTACTTTCTGCTATAATTTTAATAATAAAAATAGTTAGCACATTATACTCACAACATTCTAACCATTAAATAATTATTCTTTAGTCTTCGTTATATTTCTTTTGACCAACACGTTCAGTACCAAGCTTACGGAAATCGTACTTAATCTTGCTGTTTCGTTCAAATTCTTGTAATCCTAATTGAATTAATCGATCAATCAAGTCGGAATATGAAATACCAGAAACTTCCCACATTTGAGGGTACAAACTAATGTTAGTAAATCCTGGTAAAGTATTTGGTTCACCAAGATAAGGGACATTATTGCTGTCAACTAAAAAGTCAATCCGAGCCATCCCCTTCATTCCTAATGCCTTGTATGCTTTCAAAGCCATGTCTGTAATTTCATCAACTAAGTATTGTGGTAATTTAACAGGAAGTTCAAAAACAACCCCACTGGCATCCACAAATTTGTTTTCGTAATCATAGAATGGATCATCCTTAGGCACACGTACAGCTCCTAACTTAGAGGCAATTGGGTGTTCATTTCCTAAGATTGAAATCTCAATTTCTTGAGGATTGGCGATCCCTTGTTCCACTAAGATCTTGTAGTCATACTTAAAGGCATCATCTAATGCTTTTTCATATTCTTCAGCGTTAGTAACTCGATGAATACCAACAGAGGAGCCTTGCTTAGCTGGCTTTACAAAAGTAAGATTACCTAATTTTTCTTCAATCCGTCCCCATGAATAGTCAGCCCGGTTTTCTGGCGTAACTACTACATAAGGGGTGTTGCGAATACCAGCTTGACTAATAATCTTCTTAGTAAGATCCTTGTCAAAAGACATTGCACTAGCTGCAATATTTGAACCAACGTAAGGTTTATTAAGGAGCTTAAAGAGACCTTGAATTGTACCATCTTCACCTAAATTACCATGGATAACAGGGAAGAAGAAATCAATTTCCTTTTGTTCGTTTAAGGCCATAATTGGTGCTAATGGACTGCTCATATCCATCTTTTGATATGCTTCTGCTACCACTTGATCTTCAGGTTCGCCATCAAAGATCTTTTGTGAATCTTCGTTACCTAAAAGAATTCCATCCTTTGTAAACATAAAAAGACTTACATCATACTTTTCCTTATCAAGAGCATCATAGATATTATGTGCTGATCGCTTTGACACATCATGTTCAGAGGAGTTGCCACCAAATAATAAAGCGATGTGTAATTTTTGGGTCATAATAAATACCACCTTAAATATTTTTATCTTAGCCGTTTTCCTAGAACCTTAAGTATAACATGAACTGGAAAGATCCGCCAATACTAAA
>Ga0209064_1004208_pt1 | contig 11089 bp, 12 predicted proteins | sample Inofromicrocosms_FD_187498 | JGI IMG/M metagenome (GOLD analysis project Ga0209064, IMG submission 187498) | Mouse cecum microbial communities from Vienna, Austria - Inoculum for glucosamine and mucus D2O microcosms (SPAdes) (version 2) | ecosystem: Host-associated > Mammals > Digestive system >... | reverse complement strand
TATTCACGAATCTCAATTCTGCCGTGTCCAAAGCATTCGTTCCGGTAATACCTGCCTGCCTTTTCCAGTTCCTTTCTGCTCCTGGTAAAAACCTCTTTTTCAAAATATCTGGATATGTCTCCCATCAGTTCCGGCTGGTTCCCTTTTACCTGCAGGATATACTCTGCCTCTTTTTCTTTTATTTTCTTTGCAATCTCTTTCTGTGTCCCCATCGCATCTATGGTTACAATACACCCTTTCAGGCACAGGAGCTCTAAAAGCTCCGGTATTGCCTTGATTTCATTTGTTTTTTCATCTACACGCAGTTGACCAAGGGAAAGCCCGTTTTCAGATGACCATGCGCTTACCCGGATATTTTGAAAAAGAGGTTTTTACCAGGAGCAGAAAGGAACTGGAAAAGGCAGGCAGGTATTACCGGAACGAATGCTTTGGACACGGCAGAATTGAGATTCGTGAATACTATATAGAGAATGACGCAGAATGGCTGAAGGAGAGGCATCCGAAATGGGAAGGCATAGAGGGCATGGGAGCCTGCGTGTCCACAGTAACAGAAAAGGGGAAAACAACTACAGGCACCAGCTATTCTATTTATAGCCAGAGGGGAATGACGGCGGAAGACTATGGAGGGAGCAAAAGAAAACACTGGGGAATAGAAAACGAGCTACACTGGGTACTGGATATCGGTTTCCGTGAAGATGAAAGCAGGATGCGTGCAGGAAATGCTGCTGAGAATATGAATGTGCTCAGACAAATCGGACTCAATCTATTAAAACAGGAAAAAAGCTGTAAAATGGGAATGGCAAGCAAAAGGAAAAAATGTGGATATGATGAAAAATATCTATATAAAGTGCTTTTAGCAGGAAATAGGAGCAGCAAATGATAATATAAATATTTGGAAAAAATATAGAAAGCTTGCGTCTACCGTGACCAGGTATGGATTTATATCTTTTAAAAACCATTTCCACCTGCCAGCGCAGACGGTAAATGCCAAGGATATCTTCTGCTGTAAATGTTTCCGGAAGTGAAGTGGCAACAAACATGTAACGGTGTGAAAATTTTGTATCATCTGAAATTTTTATCTGTTTTCTGCTTTCTTTCCTTTTTAACCTTTTTTCTTCTTTCTTTATTTCTTCTTCCGTTTTTAGAAGTGCACATATCCTTACTGGCTTATAATTTTTCTGGCTGTCCCTGTAATAAAACATGGCACAGGAAGCACCTCCGTCCAGTGTTTTTAGCCAGTCTGTAAGAAATACCTGTTCCCTTTCTGCATTATATAAATTAAATGCCTTGTTCCTTATCCTTAAAATAAAATCCGCTTTACTTTACTTAAGGATAATCCTTCGGGGAACCGCCATAAATGGCACATTCCCCATAGTTTCCGTATCTAATCAATCTTTCCGACAAAACGGTAATAAATCTCAATGTCCCACACCTTTTTGCCATTCTCGTCTTTCCTCCACTGATGGACGACGATTTTCTCAATCAGTTCATTCAAAAGAGGAGCGGTAAGCTCGTCAATGGCACTGTATTTCTGGATTAAGTCCACCCACCGTTTTGCGTCGTCCGTTTCCGCTTTGGCATCCTCAAGCCTTGCGGATACGGTCTTTATCGTTTCATCAAGCTGTTGCTGCTCCGTGCGGTATTTGACGGAGAGCATGGAATAGTTTTCTTCGTCAAGAAGCCCTTTTACCCTGTCCTCGTACATCTTCGCAAAGAGGTTGTTCAGTTCCTGCCTGCGTTTCTGCGCCTTTTTCAGTTCTTTTTCGTCACGGGCATTCTCTGTCCTCCGCTGTTTCTTGCTGCTCTGCAACAGCCGTTCCAGAATGGCGTCCTCATTCTCCTTTACCGCCATCAGCCAGTATTGTAACCGTCCGAGGACAAAAGCATAGAGCAGGTTGTAGGTGATGAAATGCAGGGAACACGCTTCTTTCCCATGTGCGGAATACTGCGTGCAGCGGTAATACCTCGACTTGTTCTTTGTGTTTGCCGCCGACAGGCTCCACCCGCACTCGCCGCATTTGAGCAGCCCTGCGAATATCTGCGGCTCATCGTCCTTTCTGCTGCGTTTGCGGGAATTGATATGCCCCTGCACTAAATCCCATGTTTCACGGTCAACTAATGGCTCATGGGTGTTCTCAATCCGCATCCAGTCCTCTTTCGGTCGCCTGACGTTCTTCTTTGACTTGTAGGAGAGTTTCTGTATCTGGTAATGTACGGTGTTGCCAAGATAGATTTCATTCTGAAGGATTTTGCTTACGGTAACGATGTTCCAGAGGTATTTCTTCCCCTCTGGCTGACCTTCAAAAATGTTCGCCTTGTAGCCGTTTTTCTGCGACGCCCACCATGCGGGTATCGGGACTTTCTCGGCGGCAAGGGTGCGGCAGATTTTGTTCGCCCCGTATCCGTGCGCCGCAAGCGCGAAAATCTTCTCCACAATCCACTTCGTTTCCTCGTCAACGACGAGCCTGTTTTTCTCGGCAGGGTTAATTTTATAGCCGATTGGCACGACAGGGGCGATGTATTCCCCATTTTTAAACTTGGCTTTCATCGCATTTTTTACCTTGCGGCTCGTTTCCTTTGCCTGCCATTCGTTGACGATGTTCTTGAATGGGGCGATGTCGTTGTCCTCCCTTATCGTGTCAACGCCGTCATGGATTGCGATGTACCTTACGCCCTTACTTGGGAAATAAAGCTCCGTATACTGCCCTGTGAGGATATAGTTCCTGCCAAGCCTTGACAAATCCTTTGTGACAACGCAGTTGATTTTCCCATCCTCTATGTCCTCAATCATTCGTTTGAAGCTCGGTCGCTCGAAATTCGTACCAGAAAATCCGTCGTCCACATACTCGTCTACGACTAAAAATCCCTGCTCATTTGCGTAATCCCTAAGGATTTGTTTCTGTGTGGAAATGCTTGCGCTTTCCCCTTCCAATTCATCATCACGGCTTAAACGCATATATAACGCTGTATTGTATTGCTGCTGTTTCACTTGTTTTAACCTCCTGTCTTTGGAAACAGCCCGCCACAATACACTGCTTGCATGAATCTATTATAGCATGGGGCAGGCTGTTTTTCCATCATCATCGGCATTTATTTATGCAGATTTTTTTCTCTCATGCCGCATGACTTTCTCTACAAGCCTTTCCACGGTCTGCTTTTTATCGCTGAAATGCTCTTTAAAACAGATAATTTCTTTGCCGCAGACAAAGAATGCCTGACCGTCTTTTTCTATGAAACAGCCCTGCGGTATGCCCTTCTCCTTTGGCTTTATGCCTGTCTGTATCATCCTGTCAAACAATTTGACCATTCAATCCCTACCTTTCTCTTGACCTGTTTTTATTCGATTTCTGCAATTCCTCCAATACTTCTGGCGGTATTTTTTTCAATAACCGTTCCATCTGCTGATTAGTTTTCTGCAACTCAAATATCCTCTGGTTGGCTTTCTGTACCTTTAATTCCTGTTCGTACTTTTCATCACGCATACGCCCCGCATAATCGGATTCCTGCCCGATTCTCTCTTTCAAGCTGTCGATATAAGCTCTCTGTTTGCCGATTTCCTTAGAGAATTTCTCCACGTCTGGGAGCCACGCCGCAATCAGTTCCAGAGCCTTGTCACGCTTCTTTCCTGCGTTAAAGGCGTTAATGTCGGAGAGGGCAGACACGATTTCTTCATACTGTTTATCAAGCCTGCCGCCTAGTTTATAGAGCCATGTGGGGATGTGCTTGCGCTTTGTATCCATTGAGGACTGCCCCCGTTCAAGCGGATTCCACCGTGCGGACATCCGCTCATGGTAGGCGGTCTGCCACTCGGACAGGCTCTTTTGGTTGCCTAAGATAGACTTCGCTGACAGCTTGTTGTCGGGCGTGAGCGGCACAAAGCACAGGTGCATATGGGGCGTTCTTTCGTCCATGTGGACGACTGCGGAGAGGATATTCTGCATTCCCACACGTTCCGAAATGAAGTCAAGAGCCGTCTGGAAATAGGCTTTTTGTTCTTCTGGCGGTAAGCTGTTCATAAATTCGGGCGAAGCGGTGATGAGCGTTTCCACCATCATCACGCTGTCTTTCCTTACCTTACAGCCCGCTTCATCTACCATTCGGTTTATCTCTTTTTTGTAGGTGTAACGGGGTGGATTCACAAGATGGTAGTTATCTTTGGAGCGTCCCACGTCAATGTCTGGGTTGCTTTTATAGGCTTCTTTCTTCCTCTCGTTGTGGCGTTCACAAGCCGCAACGCCGCCTGCTTTGCGTTTCTGGAAACGCAGGATTGCATAGGGCATAGTTCATCATCTTCCTTTCTTCGGCGGGTAAACTCTTAGCTGCGTGACGGCTGTGACGGTGGTGACGGCGTTTATGGGATACCCCCTGCCGTCTGCATAGCTGTCACTGCTACGCCGACATTCTTCCATCCGAAGCTGCAAGGCGCAGGATGGGGCAGGGCGTATGCCCTGCTTTAAGGGAGTCCAGAGGGAACGTCTGGCACACGGCTCTTTGCAGGGCAAAGTGTAGTGTGTTACACCCTGTAAACGCAGTCGGAAAAATCGGGGGATTTTTCTGACCGCAGGGGTGGCTTTACGAGCCAAAGAGGGCGCGTAATGCCCACGCCTGCATTTTGCGTTTACGGGGTGTTCTCCCGTAGGGGTGACAGCGGCGGGGGTATCCCATAAACGCCGTCACCACCGTCATGACTGTCACCCACTGGGAAAACTGCCGCTTCCCGCTACATGATGGGGGCAGCGGTACATGCAATATTAACTGCCATCACCGTCACAATCGGCATTGTCTTCATCCGTCTCCCTCACAAGCGAAATCATCCTGCCGCTGTTTTTACGGTGGAACTCATAACGGATATGGTTTTCATGCAGGAAGTCCAGACGGTATTCATTCATCCATTTTGTTAAGACGTTCGGGGCGGTTTCCGTTTCCCCCATAGCGGCTAACAGCTCCGTGGCTATGCCAGTCCATTCCTCCCTGCCCCGCATAAAATCCACTAACCGAAAAAGGACGTCTGGTATTGCTTCTTTTGCAAGCTGTTCCTGCTCCTTACGTTCCACCAGTTCCCAACTGCAATCACGGAAACGGAGCGTGAACTCCTGATACGGCGTGTCCCTGCCCGTCACATACAGCTTGGCGGCACTGGACGCGCGTTTCTCCTTTTCCAGAACAAAGGTTGCGTCCGCACTCCCTGTCAGCCCTGTCGTGCCAGACACCTTATTGAATACGTCGCTGTCGTTTTGCTTTCGGATGTGGTGGACGACAATGACCGCCAATGAATGCCTGTCTGCAAAGTCCTTGATGAGGGAAATGTCCTCGTAATCGCTGGCGTAGGTGTTGTCTTTGGATGCCGTGCGGACTTTCTGCAAAGTGTCAATGACAATGAGCCTGCTGTCGGGGCATTCTTTCAGATATTCTTCAAGCTGGATGATAAGGCTGTCTGACAGCTTGCTGCTCGCCACGGCAAAATGGAGCCGCCCGCTCGCTTCATCCGTCAAACGGAACAGCCTGCCTTGTATGCGGCAGAACGTGTCCTCCAGACAGAGATACAGCACATCGCCCCCCAGCGTGGGCATATCCCATAAGGGGATTCCCTGTGACACGCAAAGACAGAGCTTTAACATAAGCCAGCTCTTACCGATTTTCTGTGAGCCGCAGAACAGGGTTAAGCCCGTGGGTATCAGACCGTCCACCACAAAGGACGGCGTTTCAAGCGGCTCATAAAGGAGCGTGTCTGCATTGACTGTCTGTAACTTCTGCATGGCTTTCCTCCTTTCGGGCAGTGGTTTTGTTTTTAATGTGCATAGGCGTTGACCTCCTTAAATAGATTTACCCCCACGAAAAAAGTGGGAGTATGTAATGCCGCCCCCCGCTTTCCTCCCGCCAAAAAGAAGCGGGAGATTCCCCCGTACCTAATAGCCCATAGAAAAGCAGGATATATGAGACGCTCATAAAATTTTCCGCAGCTTCTTCCGCAGATGGTTTAACCTCGCATAGACAGCCCCTGCCGTTAAATGCACAAGTGGGGCAATCTCCTTTGTGGAATATCCCTGCATTTTCAGCAGGATGATTTGTAACGTGCGTTTATCTACCGTGATTAAAGCAAAGTACAGAGTTTCGCTCTCAATCTCGTCCAGTAAATCATCAACAGACTTTACCTCCGTCTGCTTCTCCCTGTCCGCCATGCCCTCAAGGTATTCGCCGAAGTCGCTCGCCCATCGGTAAAACCGCCTGTTGGAATTAAAATCTGCCCTGTCGTCTGTGCGGATTTGCTCAATGGTTGCTTCATCAACGCCGCACTCACGCAGAACCTTTTCCTCGGCTTCTTTCCAGATACGCCATTTCCTGTCCTCCCGTCCGTGGTTGTATGCCATCCTTATTTCCTCCAATCGAATTGATTGAGAGGGCAGGAAAAAGCCCCCTCATTTTCCCAAAGGAAAAAACAAGGGGACTGAACGCCTTAAATTTTGTTTTCGATTATCTTTCTCAGCTTCGCAAGGATTTTGGTTTTGCGCTTGTTGACAACGCTCTGTGTCACACCTAACCGCAATCCGACTTCCCGCTCGGAAAGTTCTTCAAAGAAGATTGCTTGTATCAATGCCTGCTCCCCATCCGACAATAAGGGCAGGGCGGCTTTCAGCCTGTCCACCATCACCGCACGGACAACGGTTTCCGCAACGTCCACCGTTTCATCAATAACGAAGTCAAGCACATTTCCCTCGCTGTCTGTAAATCCCTCCAACGACAGCAGCTTGTGGTTCGTGTCCAGTTTTTGCAGATAACGCCACCGTTCTTTATCTTTGTAAAAATCTGCGTACTGTTCCCGCACTACTTCAAGCAGACAGCCCTGCACGGGGATAAACAGCTTGTCCATGTAACTCTGGTCGGCTTGCCTGCGGCGGCAGAAGTCCGTATAGGATAATTCCACATAGACATTGTTTTCTTTGATATATACTTTTCTTGGTGCATATTTCACCGCTAATACCTCCCATCTGAATTTTTGAAATGTTAAAATCCAGATGGAGAGGGCGGGGAGCGGCAACGAATACCACATACAGCACTGCGGCGGCACATTTTGATAAAAAACGACAAAAGAAAAACCGCAAAGGCTCTGCGGCCTCTACGGTTATAGGAGATACATATTCTGTTAAGTGGAGATTCTACTTCTGGTTTCATGGTGAGAAGTAGCGTTGCATGGACAGGGATTTTTTTAACTGGCTTCCTGCCATTCCCCGATATGCTATGTATAAGTCAAATCTGCGTTGCTTGAGCAGATAGATTACTGCCCGAAAAAAGAACATAAAAAAATCCCTCCAAAAACTCAAAACGAAGTTAGAGAAGGGATTCAAAACATGATTGTGCAACCCGCTGAAACATCGTTTTTTTTATTCAGTGGGTTTTCATACAATCTATTCCCAAAAGCTTTAATCCATTTAATTTAGTAATTCTTTTACTTCATCATCAGTCATTACATCTATCTTCTCGATTTTCTTGGTCTTGTCGCGAACAACCTTTACACTTACACCATTTTTCACGTCGTAATTAACATAAGTCGCACCGTCAGAATCATAGAAAAAATAAATGTCTTTGCCGTCAAACATGAACCTTTTTGTTTCTGCATTATAAGAAACTCCATATTCAGAATATCCTGCAAGGGAGTCGTCTGATGTATCGGGTTCACCAAGTTCAAAACTTCCTGCTTCGCCGATTCCAGAATCCTGTATCTGGCTTTTTAACTCATCATTTTTCTTTGTACGTTCGGCAAACTCTTTATCAGAAGCAATTTCCAATCCTGTTAATTTGCCCGAAGAATTGCGGATAGGTTTCAAGTCAACCGTGCCATCCTCATAGAAAAAGGCGTTTGTACTGTCTTCACTGATAGTGTCGTTAAAATAACGGACGATATTTCCATCATAGAGAAATCGGTCTTTATCCTTGTCGTAACTCAACCCAAACTCGTTATAAATGGAATACTGCTCTGCAATTTCCTCACGCCGAACCTTTTCTTCCTGTGCCCGTTCTTCATCTGAAAGCTCCTGATTTGTTTCCACGGCTTGGGCTGAGCTTTCATAAGCCGCTTCATTTGGTACAGAAGTTTTCGGTACTTCTGCCATAACCGTGCCGCATCCAGCAAGGCAGCAAACCGCAAATAATGTGGGAAGTACATTTGTTATTCTTTTTTTCATTTCTTTATACCATCCTTTCTTTGAATATATCCGAAGTATAGCAGAGGACTTTGTGATAGATTTGGGATTTATTTGTGATTTGTGTGTAGATAGCAAATACGGCAGGATAAAATTATCCCGCCGCATCCAGTATAATATTATATTTTATAAAAGCTCAAAGGAAAAACAAACGCCCTTTTCCGTATTACAAACATCACAAACACTATTATGGTACTGTAATATTTTCTGTACAATATAAAGCCCTAACCCGCTTCCTCCTGTTTTTCGGCTGCGTGACTGCTCTATACGGTAAAAGGGTTCAAATATTTTGTCTATGTTTTCTTTTGCTATATGTGTACCGCTATTTTCTATTTGGAACAAATAATGGCTTTGCGTATAATTGACTGTAATATTAATCACTGCTTCTTGTGGGGAATATTTAATGGCATTCCCTATTACGTTGGAGAATACTTTCCCCAACAGAAGTCTATTTCCATTTACCATTACTGATTGAGGGGCATTTAAGGACACTTGCAAATCCTTGTTTATAATTAAATCTTCTGTTTCTCTTAAATACCTCTGTATGACCTGCATACAGTCAAATGGCTCTTTTTTTAAATCTGCACCAGATGTTTGCAGTCTTGAAATTGTTAATAACTCCTGCACCATGACTTCAAGTGTATTTGCAACTTCTAAGGAACGGGAAAGATATTTTTCTCTGTCTTTATATATTCCTATTCCAAGCAGCATACCTTCTAGCTGCCCTTTGATAATCGTTATAGGCGTTTTTAATTCATGTGAAGCGGCAGAGAAAAAATCCATCTGCGCCTGTTCCAGTTCTTTTTCATGCTCAATATCTTCTTCCAACTTCGCATTGGCATTTTTCAAATCGGAAAGTGCAGTCTGTAAGTTTTGGGACATGATATTTAGACTTTTTTCCAATATCCCTAATTCATCTGTCCGTTTTGCATCTAATTTCCAGTCTAACTGCATTTCCGACATTTTTGTGGCTATACCGCTAATCCTCAACACTGGTGATGTGATTATCCTTGAAAACAGTGTGGAAGCCAATAGCGCAAGGATAAAGGCAGCGATAAATACAATAGGGGAAATTTTTAAGAATACTTGCCTAAGCTCTTCCACTTGTGTTGCCTCGCCATAAACAACAAGCATATACTTTGTTCCAGAGCCGAAAAAGGAAAAGTAAAAACTGTTTGACAAAATAGGGGCATCTGAGGAAGATGCCATTTCTGATGCGCTTGCTTCATTCCCCCGCATTGTTGGTATTGTTATCCCCTGTCCATTATCATCATATAGCTCCACGCTAAAAATATTTATATTTTCTAAAAACTGGTCGAACAGCCCTCCAGAATCCTCTAAGGCAGTCATCTCTAATTCATCAATAAAATTTAATGTCTGACGTGATAACACACTGTTTAGCTCATTGGAATATGTCTGGGGCATTAAAACCGCTACCAACCCAAATACGGATAGACTAACGCATAGCAATAGTATGACCGTAATCATAAAAATCTTTATAAACAGGCTGTCATTAAATTTCTTTATCAATTTTATATCCCACCCCTCTAATCGTCTGAATAAAATCAATTCCTAATTTTTTGCGTAGGTTTTTAATATGCGTGTCAACTACACGTTCATCACCAAAAAAATCATACTTCCATACACTGTCCAATAAATTTTGTCTTGTCATCACCCGTCCTTGATGTGTCAGCAACTCACGCAACACCTCAAATTCACGCTGTGTTAATTCATAGCTGTTTCCGTCTACGGTCGCAATATAACTGTCTAAATCAAGAATAAGGTTACGGTAATTGATAGTCTGGTTTTCTTCATCTTTTCCTTGATTGCTCCGCCTTAGAACTGCAGCAATTTTTCGTATTAGGACGGGCATAGAGAAAGGTTTTGTGATATAATCATCAACCTGCAAGTCCAATCCCTTTATCTGTTCTTCCTCACCATTTAATGCGGTCAGCATGATAATGGGAACTTGTGACTGTTTGCGTATCAATTCGCAAAGCGTGAAACCGTCAATTTTAGGAAGCATAATATCCAATAGTATCAAATCAAATTGACTGTTTGAAAAAATGTCAATCGCTTCCACACCGTCATTTGCAACGTCTACTTCGTAACCAGCCTCTTGTAAGAAACTGTGCAGAAGTTCTTGGATATCAAAATCATCTTCAACAACTAATATTTTTTGCATAATGCCACCTCCACGATAAGCATATCATAGTATTGTGTGATTAAAGTGTAGATTTTATATTTATTATACTTGGCTTAATCAACCGTATCAACCAAACAGATATATGTTTTATACTGTCCGAAAAAGAAAACGGCAGAGATTCCCCCGCCGCCATCGCTGTCTATACAAATATAATTTCTTTCTCTACAATCTCCCTTGCACACGCCCTTATGTTACCTAGCCGTCCTGTCCATTCTAAGGCGTTTTCTTCCTTTAGATGTTCTGTTATACCCTGTGCCTGTTTCATGCCCTCTATGAGCCTTTCAAAGCGTTCCTGTGCCTGCCTGTCTACATCTACAAGATAGGCGTTGAGCCTGCCGCTTGTAAGAAGATTGGTGTATGTAACCTTATGGTACTGTTTCAGATAGTCCAAGTGCCGCTTTCTCGCCTGTCGGCTCGGTCGGTTCGCAGCTTGAGTGCCACTGGCACTCGCTCACCCCCATAAGCCTATTGGCTGTTCTTCTTCGGCGGGTAATCTTAAATCTGGGATAAGATACCCATTTTCTTCGTGGTATGTGCCGCCCAACTGTTCAAATAGTGATTTCATATGCAAAAACTCCTTTTCTGTATGGTTTGGTTTCTGCGGGGTATCTGCAAGCAATGTATCAGCAGGCTGTATGTATATGTTATCTTTAAGTTAAGTAATCCCCGGCTTAATTCATTCCTG
>Ga0209064_1004206_pt1 | contig 11094 bp, 6 predicted proteins | sample Inofromicrocosms_FD_187498 | JGI IMG/M metagenome (GOLD analysis project Ga0209064, IMG submission 187498) | Mouse cecum microbial communities from Vienna, Austria - Inoculum for glucosamine and mucus D2O microcosms (SPAdes) (version 2) | ecosystem: Host-associated > Mammals > Digestive system >... | reverse complement strand
ATTTCCATTTTCATCAATTGCTTTTACCATACCATATGGCGCCGTAAGAAAACTTTCTATATAGATCTGCTTCTTCAAAACATGACTGTTTTCGCCTGTAATATCGCTTTTCTTTTGGAAACAGGCTGTCATCCTCTGTCCTTTTGCATTCTCGTTTTTGTCTGACAAATTTGCATTAAAATAATATCCCGGTATCTTTGTCTTTAATATCCTGTTTAAGTATTTCTGATTATTTCCGTAATAGCCAATATCGACAATTGCACATTCATCGTTTATTCCGAATTTTCTAATGTATTGTAAATAATTATTTCTAACATCCGCAATATTGTTTTCTATCTCCGGTAAATATTGTTCAATATAGTCATCAGTCTGTTTATCTGATTTTATATCTATATTTTTTATGTCAAACCTATCTCGTAACATTTCTGTTTTGTTTCCAGTGTATGGCATAGAAAGGTATTCCATTAAGTCCTGTTTTGTTTCTATGGCCGCCATCATCGCAAGCTGCCTTGATATCCCTATATAGCAGCAGTCACTTTGCGCTCCTGTTAATCTGCATAGGTATTCGAAATCCTCTTTTAGAAAAAAACCGTCCCTTGACATAAATATCAGTTTTTTGATACCGTCTGCCTTACTTTTCTCTTTCAACCACAGTAAAAAAGTGAATATGACCGGTCCAAATATGCAGTACCCCATATCTTGATTGTTGTTAATAATTACATCCCCATCTGTATTATGAAATACAAACGGGTTTTCAAAAATCCTGCTTAATACACATCCCATGACAGCTGTGTCATACGGATTACATATATAGGGAATGGTGTCTCTCAAGGGCGAATGTAAAGCAATATCCCATGTATTTGGAGTCTGATATGTTTTTAAACCATACTTAGCAGGCTCTTTGATGTCGGCTTTTTTATTGTCACCAATATGCAGCGCCTGTCTTCCTCTTACATATTTTTTTGAGTAATACTTCCATATCGTTCCATCCGATTTGTTTTTATCCAGGTCATTCGACAGCAGAATAGATTCATCCGAAACAGATATTCCATATTTTTTTAAAATATTGCGATAAAATGATTTTGGCAGATACATGTCACTAATAATGTAGACTTCTCTGCCCTGTTCAAGTAAGGTTTTCATACAAGATAAAATCTGCCTGCGTGGAACAAGCAGTTTTTGTTCTATTTCTAATTCTATGTTCTTAATTTTTTCAGCCATCCGATGTGAAATATTACCCAATATTTCAATCTGTGAGTAAAGCTCATCCAGTGAATAATTTTCTCTGACATTTTTTTGGGCTTCATCACGGAGCTGCATAAATGAGATACCTGACTGCAATTCAATGAATCGAAATATATCCTGTGGATTGCATACGCTTCGCATAAATAATGTGTCGAAAAAATCAAACGAAAAAACCTCCGCCTTTTCTATTTCTGCGGTCATTTCTACAAAGGATAATTTCCTAAATGGATTACTCTGCTGACGGTTTGTTTTTTTAATTGCCCTTTTACCATTTATATAATAGACTGGTATTTTTATATCCTGAATACGGTCATAAATTACGTTCCAATAAGTTTCAGCAGTGTTGATGATAACCATATCCGCCATGTTTTCAGCAGAAGCTTTATCTATGATAGGAATCCCAAACATCACTTTGCCGATATTATCTGGATCTTTGTCCATCAATCCTACAATACGGAATCCTTCCAGTCCTTCCAACAGTGTAGCCGTATATCTTCCGATGCCATAAAGGACGATACGGAAATTTTGATATCCGTCAAATCTTTGTACAAAGCGGTCAATTTCAAGCTGATATTTTTCGTTCATCCTATGTCATTTCCTCTATCTTTTCTGCTGCATGTTCTGCCGCTTTTCCGTCTTCTAACATTTCTGTGTGAATAAACAATTGCTCTAGTTTCTCTCTATATGCGTCTTCATCAAATCTTTTGATCTGTTCTTCCAGCTCATCATCATTTAAGGCCAGAGGAAACGGAAGCTCTCTTAAGTCCCAAAGCAGTCTACCTCTTTCATTTTCATACTCTGTATAATCATCCGCATAGATAAATACCGGAACCTTCATCACTGCCGCGTCAAATGCCGCACTCGAATAATCCGTCATAAAAGCATCACAGCCTGCCAATATTTCATACATATCATCGACTCTGCTCACATCTGCAAGGCTTCCGCCTGCATCGGTTAATGCAGCTTTGCCAGCCATATTTTTATCCATATTTCTTGCCACCAGTTGTGGGTGAAGCCTTAAAAAGATATACCATGTACCGCCAAAACGCATTTCTAATGTCTCTGTCAAACGCCTGTAATTAGGAAACGCCTGGTTTGTCGATATTCTCCTGTTCGTTCCCTGACTTCCGCCTCGGAATGTTGGTGCATACATTAAAATTTTAGCGTCCATCGGCAGCTTGTAGTTTTTTCTTACCCTTTTTCTGATTTCCGTCCTGTCATTTACAAGAATATCACATCTTGGTGAACCGGTTCTAATTGTGGGCCCGTCATAGATCATACCTGTAGGCAGCGTGTCGTCATACCATTTGGAATTGGACAATACATAATCTATCATTTCTGAATCATGCCTACTGACCAAATATGCAATTGGTGAAAATGAGGCTCCCCTGTCAAGACAAGTTGGCTTAAATCCCAATTTTGCATGCCATGTTTGAAGATACACCTGCCCTTTGCGTTTTCTTACCTCAAGCTGTTTCCTGCTGTTATCGACCCAAAAATGCGCTGTTGTGAGATGATATGCACGATTCCATAAGGTATTACGAACCTTCTTGATTTCCTTTGGAAATTTTTTGGTGGTATCGTTCACAAGCCACACCAATTCGTAGTTCTCTCTCCTGCGGATAAGTTCTTCTGCAATATATTTGGGGTTACAGGTATATCCCGTTGTCCCCTCAATACAGCAGAACACAATCTTTTTTCTCCTGATCGGAAAGATACGGAACACATAAAATGGGATGCTCTGAAATTTTGCTTTCCATATTCTATTTTGGGTATATTTCAGTTCACTATTCATCCCTTTTCATTCCTTCTGCTTACAAATGTATTGTTATCTTTTTCCGCTTCTCTGCTGAAAAGATTCTAATGTGTAACGGAAGGCATCTTTTAGCCCGACCTGCGGCTGCCATCCCAATTCTGCAATTTTGTCTACATTCATAATACCGAGTTTGAAAGGAAGGTATTTTAACTCTTGTTTTTCCTGATCCGCATACCGCACCTTGACTTTTCTTTTTGTATCCAGGTTTGCGATCAGCTCTGCCAGATCACGTATACTGATTAGATTATTCAAATTTGCAATATTGTAATAATGTTCTTTTCCTTTCGTGAATGCCAGCAATACGGCACCAATTGCATCCGCTACATAGGTATAAGTGCGCACTGCGTTTCCTTCCGTCTGCAGGACGATATCTTCTCCCGCTATAACATTCCGAATAAATTCTGAAAACGCACGTCCGTCATCAAGTGATATTCCAGGCCCAAAGGTGTGACACAGCCGGACTCCGATATAGTGGACTTTATATTGCTCCTCATAGGACGCAAGCATTGTCTCACAGAGCCGCTTTGCTTCCGGATAACACGCTCTTGCATGATTACAGAGCAGTATCCCCATATCTTCTTCACGAATGTTATCTTCGCTTTTCCATTCACCATATACCTCAACTGTTGATACATACAGTACTTTTTCGCTGTTCTTTTCTTTTGCAAGCTCTAATATATTATGTGTCCCCAGGACATGTCCCCACAAAGTATCTGCGGGCTGATTTGTAAAATCCTGCGGACTGGCTGCGCCTGCCGTATGAAATATATAATGTACAGCGCCCTTCCAACGAATCGGCTCCGTAATATCCTGTACAAGTGTATATACATTAGGAAGATTCAGTGAATTTCCAAATACTTGCCGCAGCTTTGCCTCACTCCTTGCAAGGGCGATAATATTTAAGTTCAGGTTCCAATCAATATCCGCTTTGCTGATTGCTTCCACGATATACATTCCCAAGCGGCCTGTCGCACCTGTGACCAGGATTGTTTTATTTCGGAATTTTTCCCAGTCAATCGGATTGCTATGTATGATATCTATATCTCTTTGTTCAACCATCATTGCCCCCTATAAACCAAAAACATATTTATTTTCTTCCAGTTCAAGCATGGCTTTTAAAAAATAATAATCTTCAGGTGTTGTTATCTTGATATTGGCGCCTTGCTCTTTTACGAGATGTACTTCCCCGCCAGCTTTAGCATATACCATGGCCGCATCCAGTAACGGCATTCCTTCTTGCTCTGGTTTGTCTAATTTTCGATAAGCTTCTACGATCTCACCTAACTGAAATGTCTGAGGCGATGTCATGGAATAGGTATCTGCTCTTTTCTTAAAATTAGCCATACCAGCTTCGTCTGTATCTGTAATTACAACTGTTTCCGTAACAGGATGCACCGTAACCGCACATCCGTACTGCCTGGCAACGCGTATGTTTTCATGAATTGTAGGAAGATTCAGCAAAGGGCGTACCCCATCGTGTATTACAACAATGTCTTCTGGATGTCCTCCTTCTTCAAAAACTGTATCTAATCCGTGTCGAAGACTGACCTGTCTGTCGTTTCCGCCGACAATCACTTTATCAACCTTGCTGATTTGATATAATCGAATAATTTTCCGCATATGCTCAGTATAACTGCCGTGACATACAACGATTACGCGATCAATTTCTCTGCTTTCCTCAAATTTTTCCAGTGTGTAGATGATAATCGGCTTTCCCATCAGTTTTAAAAATTGTTTCGGCATTCCGCCATTTCTCATTCGCTGTCCTACACCGGCTGCCAGTACAATTGCATAGTTCACTGCTTATTTCACCATCCTGATATATTACGTGTTCTTTTTAGAGATATCTCTCCGGTTCATTTAAAAATACATCTGTAATCCCCTGCTGTTCCAAAGATGTCAGGTTCAGCTTATTTCCTGTTGGCTTTTCCGGATACAGATGTCCACCCAGCCATGCACGAACCACATATCCTTTGAGCCTTTCTGCCGGAAGATCTACCCCACGCCAAAAAGGATGAAGTGCATCCGCTCCGCAACCACCTTTTAGTTTATACATACAGTCCGACACTTTGCCATCAAGAATACCTGTCTCGGCAGCTGAATCAAGCACCTTAATCCGTTCTAATGACAGAGCACTGAATGAAGAATAAATAACACACCTTTGCAAACCAGATTTATGAACCAGATTAATAATTTTTTCTTCTAGCCCTGGATATGGAAAAATACTGTTTTTTAACTCAATATTGAGCTTTAAACCGTTTTTCATACTATCCTCTATCAGGTTAAAAACCTCCTCCATTGTTGGAATCTGTTCAGCCTTTCCGTTTCCGGCATCAATCCGCAGCTTTTTCAATTCAGTCAGTGTATATTGCCTCAACTCACCGCTTCCATTCGTTGTCCGGTCTACTTTTTCATCGTGGAATACAACAATGTATCCGTCTTTTGTAAGCTGGATATCCAGTTCAATTCCGGTAAGTCCGCCTAGCTCTGCAGCTTTTTTGAATGCAGTCAATGTATTTTCAGGGTACATCTGGCTGCATCCCCTATGAGCCCATATTTTCATGATTTTGTATGCCCTTTCTTTAAATGTGTCAACACATTCTTTGTTCCTTCAGAAATTTTTCCATGATCTCAGCCATTGCCGTAGATTCTCCGCGTGTCAGCTTGAAGTCATTCTTATTGCTTCCATTGATCATGGAAAGGAAATCGCTGATCTCATATCTCAGCCCATCCCCGAGGAAACGGTCAGAAAATTTTTCTACTTTTCCAGGGTCTTCATAATGGACTTCAAAGTAGGTGGTTTTCCACCAGGGAGCTTCGGCTACAATATATCCTTTGGTTCCGGCAATCAGAAGCCGTCCTTCCGACTTTACGCCAAGTCCGCAGGTAGCGGTGGCAATCCCGTTCGGATATTGGAAAGAGGCTTTGGTAAAAAGATCAATTCCGTTTTTATCATTGATACTGTGGAACTGAAGCTGTTCATAATCCTTACCGAATAATTTTAGGATCGGGAGCATGACATAGCTTCCAAGTTCCGTAAAACTTCCTCCATATTTGATATTCGTAAGCTCTCTGGATTCCAGATCTTCCAGTTTTGTAAAACAGGTTTCGATATTGCGTATATTTCCAACGATTCCGCTGCAGGCAATCCCAAGCAGGTTTGCAAAGCCAGGGCAATAGGCCGTCTTGATCCCTTCCATGAGGATCAAGTTTCGGGCCTTAGCATAGGAAAACAGTTCCTCAGCCTGTGCCATTTTCAGTACCATCGGTTTTTCGCAAAATACATGCTTTCCATGTTCCAATGCGGATTTGACATATCCATAGTGTGTCTCGTGGGGGGAAGCAACATAAACTGCATCTACTGCCGCAAAAAATTCCTCTGGATTTTCATAGGCATTGATTTCCCACTTTTTTGCAAAACGGGCAGCACTTTCATGGTGCGGGTTATATACGCCCTGTGTGCTGACACCGCTGACCAGCTTGGCCTCCGGAATAAAACGCTCCGCAATCCTGCCGGTTCCGATGACCCCGATCCGCTGGATTCGTTTATTCTGGGTCCGCAGCATGGTGCTGGAAATATTTTTTGTCCGTTCCAGATATATAACTTGACAATAGTCCTTCAGGTAATCGAACTGTCCGGTCCAGTCAGAACCGACCGTAAAAATGTCGATTTTGTATTTTTGGATGTCACGGAACTTCTGTCCGGCAGTTTCTTCAATGATGATCTCATCGGCAAATCCGGTTTTCTTTACATTTTCAATTCTTGTCATTAAAGAATCAATGACATTCAATTTTCCCCGTGTGCGGTCGTATTCTTCTGTAGTGATACCGACTATGAGGTAATCACCAAGCTGCTTTGCCCTTTGCAGAAGCCGGTAATGACCTTCGTGGAATAAATCATAGGTTCCATATGTAATAACTTTAGTCACACCGTCATCCTCCCTGATTTCTTACGATATAGGCAGCAAGAGACTCCTCCGTATCGGGTACTTTCTGCCGCATTGTATGCGTGTGGCGTCCATAAAAGGAAACCTTGCTTCACATATGCTTGCATACATATTGATGTGTTTTCTCTCCGCATGTCCCGTCGTTGTTTGCCGCAATTTTCTCAAAAGCCCGGATTTGTTCCTCACGATCAAATGCATTGCCGGTTATGTTTCCATCGAGAAAATCCGTCAGTGTGTTGAATGCATTTTCCTCACAGGCATACTGCAGCCATTCGGAATTTTCACGGAAGCCTGGCTCGTGTCCTCTTAATTCGCATATGTCAAATTCAATGGGTATCTCTTTATATTCTTCTGTTTCCATATCGATAAGGAAGCGCTTCCTGTCAAAAACAGAGAACAAGAGATACTCATTTTTCTCCTGGTTTCCGGACGGGCGGAGGAAATAGGCCTTTGCCCAGGAAGGGTAGTAGCCGTTCTTCTTCTCCTCCGGAAGTTCAAAAGGCGGCTTCCATTCGGTCATTTCCCCTGTCACTTTATTCAGGCGGATGAACATATTCGCCCACTGGGGCGGGAAGTAAACATAATCTCCGCAAAATGCAGGGACACTGAACGGACGCTCCATGCATTCATAACCGTGTACAATGTGTGCACACGCCAACTGATCCGGATAATCGGAATAATCGCGAATTTCGCCGCTGCTGGGATTCCATCTCGTAATCACATTGCCATGATATGGAAGCAGCCACAGATCCGTACCGTCCGGTATGATTCCCATACAGCCGCAGGAATGGCCTGCGCCTGCTCTTATGAGCTGTTCTTCCCCGGTTTCCGCATGGATGAGCCAAAACTGATCATCCACAGGAGAGGCCAGATACAGGCATCCCTCGTAAAGGCAGGAACCGCCGATTTTCTTTTCTCCATTTACCATTTGAATAAATACATCCAGATGCTGGCTAAAGTATCGAAGTTCATCTGATTCTGTGTCATACCTCACAACTGCCGGATAATTATTGGGAATGAGGAACAGATATTTCCCATAACCAAATGCTCCGGCAAATGCCCCTGACTGTTCGATACACGGCTCCAGTATAATTCGTTTCTTGATTTTTCCATCGCTAACTACAACAATGTCACGTGCATTTGCAGGGCAGACATAATGTTTTTCTCCAATTGTGATCACCTGTGAATAATAATTTCCGTACGCATAATCGGACAGATCACAGAAATAGTGATATTTGTAATCGCCGGCGGGAGAGTAGTAGAGCTTGTTCCCCTGTGCGATGATCCAGTCGTTATCCCCGGTGATGCTGAATCCTGGAATTGCCTTTCCCTTCCAGTCCTCCTCCTCAGGAATTGTATTGATGTTATTATCCAGGATAAACAGCGGCTTTCCGGCAATTCCGAAAAGGGAAGTAACTGAGGTCGCTGAGTCTCCGATGTAGGCGTCACAAAGCGCAATGGTATTTGTAATATCTGGTGTCTCATCATAAATACCCAGATTATATTTCATAAAATAATTCTTCAGCAGGTCATATGCCGGCCGGAACTCCGCGCGCATGGAGTCCAGTGAGGATTCAAACAGCGGATGCGGCCGCCACAGCAGGCATACATCTTCCCGTCCGCGGAAGCAGGAGAAGACGTATTCCATCTTTTTCAGAAAGGACTTTGTATCTCCCAGCATCCCATTTAAACTGGTATTGAAGAAATATACTTTTTTCCCTTCCAACTGTTCCTTCCATTCTGCAGGCGGCTCCGGCGGATTGCTACAGATCCGGATGATCCGGTCGAACTTCGGGGAACCGAAGGGAAGAAGCCTTTCCTTCGGCAGCGCCGGATCAAAAAACTTCCGATATTTTTCAGCTTGTATCACAATATAGTCTGCCTGATAATAAGCAGAACAAGACGCCTGTGCTTCGCTCATCCCGCCTGTCGTTGAGTAGTAAGGAATATAAACTAACTTTTCTGTGCGATTTTTTAACTCGTAAGAATAAAATCTCGGGTCAACACTGGTGACATAATTATACTGATCATAGGGATTATGGATATAAACAATATCCGGCCAGCGCTTTTGGATGTCATAGTTTTCATAATGGGTGATCGGTACGTAGTCCGGCAGTTCATCGCCTTCATAGTGGTATTGGCTGAATGTGCCGTCCGGGTTGCGGTCGTAGTAGGGGATGGGGACTACGTAGGTATCGCAGTTCTTATCCGCATCCGCTGCCATCCAGACACTTTCCAGAGAATCCCACATGGCTGCTTTATATGGAAGAAACACGATTTCCGGTCGGTCGGGAATCTGGTCTCCAACCAGGCTTCTGACCTGTTTTACCTGGCCGATAAGATCGTGCAGGATTTCTCGGCGCTTTTCCGGATTTTTCAGCGCAAGGGTCATCTGATATAAGCTTTCGCAGTATTCTTCCAGCTTAAGTACACTTTCCGTTCCTTCGCCGTACAGCATTTCCAATTCACTGCCGACAGCGATTGCCGTTTCCTGGCAGTCGGACAGGAGCTGCTGGATTCCATCTTCATTTATACGTTTTGCAGTCAGGCTGATCTTCAATGTTCTGTTTGCCTTATCAAGCAGATTGATCATTGTGAGGGCCTGTCTCCTGAATGAACGGCTCATATCATTGACCTCCTTCAATCCGAATTTATTGTTATTCACGCTGGGCAGTACCAGGCCTGATATACAGGACACACGATTCTCTGTACCAAAGGTGTATTCAACTGCCTGGTGAAAATAGTGCATATCTGCGGAAGCTGCTGCCCCTGTGAAAGCTTAACCAGGAAGCTGCTGCAGAACATGCTGCCGCATCCGCAGCAATTCCAGATCCTCCGGAAGCAGAGGTGAAAGCTGCAGGATCACAGACAATGCTTCTCTATATTGTCCATTTACAATCATTAATTCCAAGGTTTGCTTCATCTGCTGTGCAAGCATCTGAAATTCTGCTCCTGTATTTTGTGCCGGAGTGTTGGCCTTTACTGTCATCTGCCGGATTACTTCCCTGATCACGCTGGTCATCGAAGGATAAAACCGGAGGGCAGTCCTGAATGAACGTACGGCTTCTGGAAATTCCGCATGATCCATCTGCTCCAGTCCTTCCCATACAAAAAGCGCAAAACGGCAGTCTTTAGGAAGCAGGATGCGTTTTTCGTTGCTGAACATTTCATCACGATATTGAATCTGGTAAAAACGCAGAACATATCCGCTATATTCTTTCAAGCGGCTGATCAAGGCACTCCCTACAAGAAATCCCTGGATAAGCTCTTTTTCATATAGCAGCTTTTTCAACCAGAGACCGTATGCCGGGGCATCCTGGGCCAGTTTTTCCGCCGCCGCTTTCAATTTTTGCAGGCCATCCGGCTTGACCAGATTCTGCGGTGCATCCTCTGTGGCTTCCAGCTGTTCTGTTTCATCTGTCAGAAGCTTCCAAGTCTGTTCTGCCTGAGACTCCGACGATTCTGTTTCATTCGTTGAAACCAGGCCTTCCAGTTTTTCCACACATTGCTTCCATGTGTCCAGATCCATTGTGCTGACAATCTCAGCCAGATCTACCTGGAGCAGGACGGCTTCTTTTACAGCCTGCTGTTTTAGGTATGCAGATTCCGTTTTTTTCACGCATTGCGCAAATAATTTTCGGCGTTCTTCATTTTCCAGATCGCTGCACTCACGAACCGCAACCTGTAGTTGTTTATAAGGCGAGCCTTCCGGAATATGTTCCATGAGTCGGCTAAAAAGTTCGGCATAGGAGTCCCTCCAATTATCAAAGACGGGATAGTAGCGCTGCATCCAGGTTTCCTCCTCCCAAGGGAGCAGTTCCAGGAAACGTACTGCCTGTGCCATATTGCCCAGCGTTAATGCAGATTCCGTGCAGTTGATCCGAATTTGATACAGCTTAGACGGAAGTTTGATGGACTCCTCTGTCAGATCACCATAAGTCTGCTGTCTCCACAGTTCTGGATGCTCTTCCATATATATCAGGGTTTCTTCAAATTCTGCCCCGTAACGTAAAGTTTCCTCGTGAGCCTTGCGCCGGGTATAGATTGCAAGCAATGTCTCATAAATATTTAGACGAACCAACTCCC
>Ga0209064_1004201_pt1 | contig 11110 bp, 7 predicted proteins | sample Inofromicrocosms_FD_187498 | JGI IMG/M metagenome (GOLD analysis project Ga0209064, IMG submission 187498) | Mouse cecum microbial communities from Vienna, Austria - Inoculum for glucosamine and mucus D2O microcosms (SPAdes) (version 2) | ecosystem: Host-associated > Mammals > Digestive system >... | reverse complement strand
TTTTATTTGAGAGGTTTAATAAAGAAAAATTTTATGAGATTTGTAAATTATTAGGTATAGAAGTTTCTAGTGTAAAAAAGCAGAATAAAGGTTTTAATAAGCTTTCAGATGGGATGAAAATGAAAGTGGTACTTGCAAATGTTTTTGCAAGGGAAACAAAAATGCTTCTGCTTGATGAACCTGCTTCTCCTCTTGACCCTCTGATGCGTGACAAACTTTGCCAGATGATAGGTGAATATCTGGAACAGGGAAATGGTGAGAACAGTGTGCTTTTCTCAACACATAATATTGCGGATATGGAGAATGTAACAGATTATGCAATAATAATGGAAAAAGGAAGAATAGCAGAACAGGGTTTTGTTGAGGACTTAAAGGAAAAGTATATTCTTGTTAAAGGTGAAAATGAAGATGCAGATAAGGTAAAAGATATTTTATTTAGTTTCCAGAAAAATAATTACGGATTTGAGGGGATGTGCCTTGCAGAAAATATTGATAAACTGGCAGGATTTAATATTTCAAGGGAAGTTCCAGAGCTTTCACAGATTAGTATTGCTGTTATGAAAAAATATACACAGCTTATGTAAACAGGATAACAGGAAAGGAGCTGTTTATGAAAGATTATATAGAGAGTTACCATATGTTTTTTCCAGATAAGAAATTCCGCTTTTTATTATATCTGGTATATCCTTTAGCAGTATGGGCATTATTGTATATAGAAAGTATATTCTTTGATGGAAGTTTTATACTGGTTTTTACAGCTGCAGAAATTATTATTGCTGTAGAATGCCTGGCAGACTTTTTTATATTTGCAGGATACGCCAGAAAGGTAAGTAGCAGGAATGAGTATTTAAAAACATCAGTAAAATATACACAATTATTAAAGAAAGCGGTCTTGTCAGATATAACCAGAAGAATATTAAGTACAGTATTAATAATTTCTGTAACAGCAGCAGTCCTAAAAGTGCAATTAAAATTAACTATTTATTTAATAATTTCTGTATATTTTTTTATAACTGTTGCACTCTTTGGTTTAAGGTTTTTTGATTTCTTTGCTGCTTATAACTTTATAACAATTATATTAGTAATGCTTTATATAGGTTTTAATGTATTTATACTAGATAAGAATATTTTTATTATAACCAGTATAATTTTATTTATATTAAGCCTGTTGTTACTGTTACTGCATACCAAAATTTTATTCAGGGTTGTAAAGGAGGAATATTATGATTAAGAATTTAAAGCTTATTAAATATGGATACCAGTTTAAATTAAATGCAATCTGTTCATTGATTTTTTTGTTAATAGGAATTTTAAGTACTATATATGTAGATATTGATAAAATCCCATCAGTTAGTGTATTACTTTATTGTGGTTTCCTGTTCTTTGTGCAGACAGCAAGTACGCTTATGTATTCTAATGTTATTAAATCTTCACCAAGATACAGGGAATTCAGTTTTAAGTTCCAGCGTACAATAAATATATCAAGCTTTGTATGCTTATTTAGCCTGTTATTTATTATAAGGATTATACAGGCAGATAGTATAAACCAGTTTAGTGTGGATATGGGCAGGGAACTTGTAGCAGCGGGTATGGAATATTTTATAATAATATTATATATGGTATTTGTTTATAAATGCTTTATAGTTTCAATGGTGATGTTTTTGGCAGCTACATTTTTTGTTAATTCAATAATTAATTATATATTTGTTCTACATAGTTTTACATTATTGCAGGGAATAGGAGTTGCAGTCCTGTTCTTTATAACAGCTATGGTTTTATCTGAAATTATAATGAGGGCAATATATAAAGTACAGCCATCCAGACTTGCACAATCCGCTTCCATGAGAGGATATATATAAATTTTTCCACCTGTGTGGTTGCAATTCTTTATTTTCTTTTTTATGTACTATTTAAAAAAATATGGATATGATATATAATATATTTAATTTTAAATGGCAGTATAAAGGAGAAATATATATGGCAAAAGATTTTTTAGAAGAATTTATACCTGATTTGGAAGAATTTAAGGAAAAGACAATGGCTTTCCATAACAAGAAGATGACAGTAGCAGAGTACAAAGGATTTTCAGGAGGTTTTGGAAGTTATGCACAGCGTGGCGGAGAAAAGCATATGTTAAGGCTGCGCCTTGCTGGAGGACAAGTTACAAAGGATAAGTTGGAATTTATATCAGAGTTATGTGGAAAATATGATGTCAGCCTGGCTAAACTTACAACATGCCAGTCAATACAGCTTCATAATCTTGAAGCAAAAGATTTATGTGATATGATAGAAAGTGTGTGGAGGGCTGGCATGGTTTCGCGTGGTGGTGGAGGGGATTTCCCACGTAATGTAATGGCATCCCCGCTTTCAGGCGTACAGGAAGGTGAAAACTTTGACGTACTTCCTTACGCCAGGGAAACAGCGGATTATCTTATGAATTTTATTAAAGCAGTAAAATTTCCAAGAAAACTTAAAGTATGTTTTTCTAATTCTTCTACAAATGAAACACATGCAACTTTCAGGGATTTAGGTTTTGTTTCACGTCCTGATGGCAAGTTTGATGTTTATATTGCAGGAGGCCTTGGCAATAAACATAAACTTGGAGTGAAAGCTGCCGAAGGTACAGAACCTTCAAAGGTACTTTATTATGCTAAAGCAATGGTTGACACATTTGTAAGTTATGGCAATTATACTAACAGGGCACAGTCAAGGACAAGGTTCTTGCAGGATACTCTTGGAATTGATGGCCTTAAGAAAGCATTTCTGGAGAAGTTAGATAATGCCTTTAAAAATGAAGAGCTGGATATCTGCCCTGAACCATATATTATTAGTAAAAAAGATGATGGCACAAGGGTTTCTGGCAGAAGGGTAACAGCACAGAAACAGACAGGTCTTTATGCAGTATTTTACCAGCCGGCAGGTGGCAAAATTGCGCCTTCAAAATTCAGGGAACTTTATGATTTAATAAAAGATATGGAAGATGTGGAGTTACGTATTACTCCTGAAGAGGGGCTTTATATAATTAACTGTAATGGCACAGAAGCAGAAAAAGTCTTAGAGGCAACAGAGGATGGGGCTTCTACTATATTTGAAACATCAGTTGCATGTATAGGAAACCAGATTTGCCAGGTTGGTGTTGGGGATTCGCAGGAACTTCTTGGAATGTGTATAGATGCTGTACGTAAAGAAAACTTTGCTGATGGTGTGCTTCCACAAATCCATATTTCTGGATGCCCTTCTTCATGTGCGGCACAGCAGATTGCAGAAATAGGCTTCAGGGGTGCTATAAAGCAGTCACCAGACGGGCCAAAGAAGGCATTTGCTATTTATACAGGAGGATGTCCTTACCAGGGGAGAGAGAACCTTTCAGACTTTGGGAAATCTATAATTGCAGAGGCAATACCACAGTTTCTTGTAGAGCTTGGAAAGATTATATCAGGGCAAAATACCACCTATGACAAATGGATTAAGGATAATGGACAGAAACTTGATGAATTAATTTGTAAATATGCAGAAATGTAATCTATAGAAATATATATTATAAATACCCTTTGCAGTTAAAACCATAAAAAATTTTTAAATGCAAAGGGTATAACAATTATGTAATTATGTTATAGCTAAACCAGTGTAAAGATTTAGGTTTTAGCCTTTAACAGCAAGTGTTGCAGGAGGTTTTGAAAGTATTTTATATACTGGAATTATGCTTATAACTGCATGTGCAATATATATTACTGCTATAAGCAGCAATACAGCCCACCATGGGAATATCATATTAATTCCAAGTGAAGGAATACTTCCTATAAATTTTATAACAGCACTTGTAACAAGGACTGCTGGAAGTGATGTGTATGAAGTAAGCAGTGACATTTCAATTATGTATGACTGTAGTATGCTTTTTTTGGAAATGCCCAGAAGGCTGTATACTGTAAGTTCTTCACTCCGTGATATGGCATTTGATTTAATTGTGAAGTAAACCATAATTACAGATATTACTACTATAACTATAGTTATAAGGCTGCTTGCATTTGTATTGCCTTTATTTGCTTTAATATAAGCTTTCAGTTCTTCATTATGTGGAATTGTAAGCTTCATTTTAAAAACACTATTGCGTGAGGCATCAATTTCTTTTAAGTCCTGGATAGTTTTTTCTGGATTTTCTGAATATATCATACATGTTTTATACTGGTAAATCATTAGGTCACGTATATTTAAACATCCTTTGTCTGATAGTATATAATCCACACCAATATCATCTGGAAATGTACCTGCTATATTATATGTGTTCTCTGCATCATCACCAATCCTGTAGTCTGTATTGCTTTCAAGTTTCAGTGAATTATACAGCCCATTCCTTATAAGTATTTCATTGTCTGCAAGCTGCAAGCTGCCATAAGTTTTATTATCTTCTTTTTTTAATTCATCCAGGTTTGCAATCCTGTATCCTTTTTGTGGAAATCCAAGCAGAATATTCTGCCCACAGTAGATTGCCGGTTCATGGTTATTGCTTATTCCTGTAATTTTTAAGTTAATTTTATAACTTGATGTTTTTAATACTGCACCTATAAAATCCTCTGGTTTTTTAATGCTTGTTGTTACAACACCTTTTGACTGCATAAGGTTATTAATTACCTGCAGGTCAATTACTGTTTCATTCCGTTTTTCTGGCATTTTGCCATAAATAAGGCTGTCTTTATTTAAGCAATCAATAGGGACATATGAAACATTATTAATAACCTGTTTTAAGTTTTTAATCTGTTCAAACCCTTCACCAGCAATGTATAAAGAGCCTTCTGGTGCAAAAAATGTATAACCATATTTGTTATCATAAAGATAGTCCTTGGTAAAGTTAAGGACTTCCAGATGGTCAGAATGGTTAAATACAGAAATATTGTTAAAATCTATTCTTGTAATATGCGAATCTGTTGAAACAATTTTTTCTTCATCTATTGAAACAAGGTTTGAATATCTGGCAGCAGTAATTGAAAGCATTATGGCAGCAGCAACCAGCACTATTGTAATAAATATCTGTTTTTTGCCCATAAGAAGTATATTTGACATTGCAAGACGCCATACTTCATGAAATGGAAGTTTTGCCCTGCCTTTAGATGGAAGCCTTTTAAGGTCATATGATAAATTTTCTATTTCTTCCATTTCGAGCGAAGGACGCTCTGTATCAAGTATTTGTATTCCATTTTCTTCACCTTCCATAATAATATCATAGTCCATAAGGTTCTGGATATAGAGTTTTCCATCTTTCCATGCCATATTTATATTTATTGATGGAGGTACTTCATCTTTTCTATAATAAATATTAAATTTGGAATAACTGTCCTCAAGCCTGTTTTCTTCAAATTCTTTCAGGTATATATTTAAGTCATCGCTGCGCTCATATGTATGTGCTGTATTATTTTCATCCCTTATTACCCTGCCATCACGTATTTCAATAATTCTGTCACCAAAAAATCTTGCAATTCTTTTTTCATGGGTTACAAGCAGCACCAGACATTCTTTTGATATTTTTTTAAGTATTGCCATTGTGCGTATTGTATTTTCTTCATCAAGATTCCCGGTAGGTTCATCTGCAAGAATAATATCAGGTGCTTTTACAAGTGCCCTTGCTATAGATACGCGCTGCTGCTGTCCTCCAGAAAGTTTTGAAACGGGTTTATTCCTGTATTTTCCCATTCCAAGCATATCAAGTATATATTTTGTACGTTCATCTTTTTCTTTTTCAGACAGGTTGTAGCGGTTAAGTGCAATTTTGACATTGTAATTTACACTGTAGTCTTTTAACAGATAATAATTCTGGAAGATATAGCCAAAATGGTCATTGCGTACAGGTTCAACCTGTTTTTGTTTATAACTCTTAAATACAGCATCACCAATTTGTAATGTACCATCTGCGAAATCATCTATTCCTCCTATTGTATTAAGAAGGGTTGTTTTACCTGAACCACTTTCACCAAGTATACAGACAAGGCCTGTATTGCCAAACTCAAGGTTGATATTGTTTAATACATGCTGTTCATTTTTCTTGCCTTTGTTATAGTATTTATTAAGATTATTTACTTTAATCATGCCTGTAACCTCCCTCTCAAAATTTTGTTAAATGCTTTAGCAGCTAATGCTGAAAGCAAGAGATTGTACAGGAAGAACTGCAAGTATGCACCAAATGTATAATACCATATAATTTCAGAAATTATTTCAATATTAAACATTCTTATAATAAACATGGTTACAAGAGCAGCTGCCATTGCAAATATACTGTACAGGCATGTTTCATGGTAACATATTTTATTTATTGCATTAAGTTTCATTCCAATAAATTTAAGTACAAAATAATCTTTTATACGTATTTTAAGTAAAGAACGGAGAATTAGTATTCCAGCAGCAAGCAGTATAAGCAATCCAAGTAAGCATATACAAATTATTACCAGGCGTTCATTAACAAGGTTTTCAATGTAATCCCCAGCACTAACACTGTATGTACTGACAGCTTTATAATTTTTCTTTTCAAGGCTGCGTAATACCTGGCTGGTTTTTGCATAACTTGATATATAGATGGAAACCTGGTTGCTGTTGTCTGTAAGGTATTTATAATAAAATTCTTCACTTGTTTCTAAAAAACTGTAAGAAGATGAGTTAAATTTACTTGGAGAAATATTAACTTCTTCATTCTGGGTTTCATTACTGGTATTATTTTCCTTATCATAATACCTGAAACGGAATAAATTTTTGCCAGTGGCCAGGTTATTACGCTGGTATTTACTGTAAAACTTACGTGAAATACGCATTTCATTGCCTGATAGTTCATTATTAATAACAGGTATTAATGGCAGTTTTTGTTTATAATCTTTTAAAAAATCATTGTATTCAGAGCATATTAAAAATTCTCCAGAATTAATGCTGTTTGAAAGCATACTGCATAATTCTTTTGAAAAATAAACCTGGTCTGTTTCTTTTTTTAATATGCCTGATACTGTTAAATCTGTTTTATAATACTCATCCGTATCCCATATATTTGTGGCAGTAAAATAACATGCCTGGCTTATACCAATAATACCCTGGTCTTCTGAATAAATAACAATTTCATTTCTTGACTTTGGAAGGCTGCCTGCTGCAAGGTCTTTTTCTGTAATGCTTCCAGCAGACATCATAAAACGCTCTGTATTAAGAAATGAAACTGCCTTGCCTCCGTCAGATACACCTTGTCCAAAACCAGTAATTCCTTTCTGGCCATATATAAATTTATAATCTTTGCCTTCTTCAAGATAAAAGTTAATATCATTAGCATAACTACAAGGGTCTGCTATTTCTACATAACGGATTTTTCTTATTTCTTTAAGGTCATTTTCTGTAATATCACTGTCATCAGTATGTGCTGCTATTATTCTTTTTGGTTCTTTACGCAAAAATGCTGCCTGTGAATATTCTTTTGTAAATATATCATCACTCTGGACATGGAGCTCACCAATTAAAAGGAATGAAACAATACTTATTATAAATAAAAATGTAGTAAAAAGTGTTGTCCTTCCAGGTTGTGTCTTTATGTTAAGATGGGAGAACCACATTGCAAGTTTATTATGTTGTCTGGAACTTGTAATATAATTTTTGATTTTTTCTTTAAAAGGAACTTGTGTATACGCATTATCTTCTTGTCTGGTAGTGTTTACAGGTGTATCTGTGCCAGTTGTAGTAATATTGTCTGTATTGCCAGTTACATCTGAAACAACAGTACCTTCATGAAGACGTATTTTTCGTGTAACATAAGGCTCTGCCTGTGAATAATTATGCGTTACCATTATTACAAGGCTTTCTTTAGAGAGTTCTTTAAGAAGTTCTACAATCTGCCTGCCAGTTTCACTATCAAGGTTTCCTGTAGGTTCATCTGCAATAATAATGCCAGTATTTTTAGCTAAAGCCCTTGCAATAGATAATCTTTGTTTCTGTCCGCTTGAAAGTTCTGTTGCAGGATGTGTTTCATAACCTTTAAGCCCTACCCTTTTTAAATATTCCATAGCAGTAGTGCGGGCTTCTTCTTTACTTTTTCCCATTATAAGAAGAGCAGCCGTTATATTGTCAAGGGCAGTATAATGGCCGATAAGGCTGTAATCCTGGAATACATACCCTATCTGGTTACGCCTGTATTCTTCCCAGTCATTTTCTGTATACTGGAATGTAGGCCTGCCATTTACAAGCATTTCACCTTCATCAAAACTGTCCATGCCTCCAATAATATTTAAGAGGGTAGATTTGCCACTGCCACTCTCCCCAGTAATTGCTACAAATTCCCCTTGTACAAATGTAAGGCTTATTTTGCGCAATGCCTGTGTAACAGCAGCTTCAGAATAATAGCTTTTACTTATATTCTGTAACTCAATTTTTGCTTTTTCCATACCTTTCCCCATTTCTAAGTGCAACATATAACATACTAGAATTAAACATTAATGTTTATTCATAAAATCCAGTACCATCTCCATTGCTTTTTTACCGCCAATTGATGAAAAACCATGTCCTTCATTTTCAAGTACTACAAGTTCCGCACTGTTATATGCCTTCTCTGCTTCAAGCATTGCATCATATGGTACAATATTATCTTTATCCCCATATATAATAAGTACATCATTTGGATAAGAACCAATATTATCAAATGTATAGAAATCATGTATTGATAAGAAGAATTCTTTTCCAAGCTGTAATCCCCAGAAATCTGTTACTTCAGGAATTTTATCAGTTTCAGGGTAATTGCGCCTCCAGTCATCAGGGATATTAAGTGCAGGGAAGTATAATATCATGCCTTTTGTCTTCTCCTTTAATTCTTCGGCCACAAGTGATGTTACAAAACCTCCCTGGCTTCCACCAAATAAAAACATTTGCTCTGGATTAACATTTTCAAGACCTTGTATATAATTGAAAACTGTTAATAAGTCTTCCTTTTCGGTAAATATAGTCATATCTGTTGACTTGCCACTGCTTTTTGACCTGGCAGAGCCTCCACAGAAATCATATGCATATGCAACATACCCATTCTCTGCAAAATATGTACATTCTCTTACAAAATCTGAATTAGTTCCATTGTATCCATGACTTAAAATAACTGCTGGGTATTTTCCCTCTTTTTCTGGACAATAAACTTTACCATATATTTCCCTGTTGTTTTCTTTAATAATTAATTCTTTCACCATAATTTTTTCCTTATCTTCATTGGTTTCTGCTGGTGTAGTATCAGCAGGTTTTTTTGTTACTTTTACTTTACATATGTATTTTTTTGAGTTTGTTTTAGCGGTTATTTTACAGTTTCCAGCTTTTTTAGCATTGACTTTGCCTTTTTGGGAAACTGTTGCAATTTTTTTATTGGAAGAAGACCATTTAACAGGTTTTTTGCTTCCAGTAATCTTTAGTGATGCCTGGCTGCCTTCTTCAAGTACCAGTGAGGTTTTATTTAATTTAACTTTCTCTGCTGCATTTATTGTGGCAGCAGCGCATAAAACCCCAAGTGCAGTAATACAGATTTTTTTAAAAATTTTGTTCATAAAAATGTCCTCCTTTACTAATTAGTATACTAATTAGTAATAAATAATACCATTGTGAGGGTGGAATGTCAAGAATGAGGGGGTGGTTTACAGAAAAAACCATAATAATAAGATAACTGTAATGTGAGTGGAAAATAATTTTGCTAGTCACTTATTACATAGTAGAATTATTATGTAATAAAATGATATCCACAATTCAAATTATCTGCAAGCAGATATAGTTATTCTGGTTATATGTTTAAAGGGCTGAATGCTTTATCGTACGTCTGATTCATCTTTCCTAACATAATTTACAGTTATAACAGTAAAGTTGTTATTGGTGGTTTTGGCAAGGTACAGCAGGTTTTGTGTTCAAGCTAATATTATTTCATGACAGGGGTACTTCAGCATATGCACCAACTCACGGAAATCAATTTTCCATAATTTCGCAAATATAAGAAGTATCAAGCAGGCAATCAAACATGATTTTAGAAATAGCACGTTTGGAACCAGAGTTTTCTTTATGTTTTTTAATCAGGTTAATCGCCAGTTTTCTTAGCATATTCAGGTTCTGCTGGATGTTCTTATCCTCCACGCGGCAGCCGTCTTCCCCAAAATGGACATCCAGCAGCCAGTGCATTGTTTCCACGCACCATTCCATCCTGGAATGGTGCAGCAGTTCTCTGGCTGTCAACTCCCTACTGGATATATAATAATGCCATTCGCTGCTTTTCTTTCCCTTTTCTTCAAATTCCGTATGCACTGCCCCTATACATTTCAGCCCTTCCCATTCTTCCCTGCCTGAAAGCCAGCTGATATCTGTTGTGGCATAGGCTGTGCGTTTTTCAATCCTTCCCCTGTTTTTTTCCATTGTAACCGCTGTTTCCATACCTTCCCGCAATGTTTCATCCCCTACATATTCCTCAATGTCATTTTTCAACGTCTCCTGGTTATCTTTGGCACATAGGAGATAATCCCCTTTCCCGGGGATTACGGCTGCTGCGGTTTTCTTCTGGCAGTTCAGGGCATCTGCAACAACCAGGCAGCCACTGATGTCCAGTTCTTCCAAAAGCTCCTGTACCGCTGGTATTTCATTACTCTTACTATCCGTGCATTTCTGTGCAAAAGTCATCCCCAATTCAGAAACATGTGCGCTTACGATATGCATCGGATTTTCATAACTGCCCATTTTCCCTGTGGAACGGATTGTTTTGCCATCTATAGCAATGGTTAGCCCTTCCCTTTCCTCCGGCATCATGCTTTCAACCCATTTCATGAAACAGCGGTTCAGTGATTCCGGTTTTACAAGTTTGAGCAGGCACAGAAGCCAGTAATAACAAGGGACAGAGTCTATTGCGAATTTCTCCTTCAAAAATTCTTTTACCTTACTGCTGTCTGCCCACTGGTGTATCTGGCTGATATTTTTTAAACCGCAGATACTCCCTAAAATAACGATTGTTATTGCCTCTGCAATACTGCAAAAATAGCCATTATATTCTTTTGTTGTTTCTACTTCCTCAAAGTATTGTGTAATTATATTTTCTCTCATAGTGCTATTATACATTATTTTTTCTGTTTATGGAAAATTGATTTCCGTG
>Ga0209064_1004199_pt1 | contig 11112 bp, 9 predicted proteins | sample Inofromicrocosms_FD_187498 | JGI IMG/M metagenome (GOLD analysis project Ga0209064, IMG submission 187498) | Mouse cecum microbial communities from Vienna, Austria - Inoculum for glucosamine and mucus D2O microcosms (SPAdes) (version 2) | ecosystem: Host-associated > Mammals > Digestive system >... | reverse complement strand
GTATTTGCGCACAGTCTCACGGTAGCTTAATCCATGTTCACGCATGTCCAGTATAACACATAACTTGAACTCTGCGCTATACTTCTTGAATGTTTGTCCTTTCTTTGCCATAAAAATGCACCTCCATTAGTTTGTCTAACTTTTGGGGTGCATTTCATGCGATGGCTTTTTCTGTACTTTTTTTCGTGGACGAATTAGGCTACTCGTAGCCTAGTGAGATATAGATACGTTTTATATTTCCCGCAAAATTCAATCGGTTGCGTTCTTTCATTTTTCGTGATATAATAATTGTACGATAAACAGTAATTTAGCGGAGATTAAATGAAAATAACGGTAATAAACGGAACGGAGAAAAATGGCGTTACGTATCGCCTAAAGGAAATTTTTTTGCAAAACTTTCCGAGCGCGAACGTGGTTGAGTTTTATCTTCCGAAAGATTGCCCGTCTTTTTGTATAGGCTGTACAAGTTGCTTTATGAAAGGCGAACAAAATTGTAAAGATTTTGCTTACATAAACGAAATAGAAAAGTCCATTATCGAATCCGATTTGATTGTTATGACGTCGCCAGCATACGTTATGCACGTAACGGGCGCAATGAAATCATTGTTAGATCATTTCGCATATCGGTGGATGCCGCATAGACCCGCGCCCGAAATGTTCGGTAAGCGTGCAGTCATTATTACTCAATGTCTCGGCGCCGGCGCAAAATCGACGGCACAAGATATAAAACACAGCCTATCGTGGTGGGGTATTTCTAAAATCGGAGTATTCAATAGTGCGCTTATGAGTAACCTGATATGGGATAAGCTGCCCGTAAAGAAGCGGAAAAGTCTGACAAGAAAAATCAATAGCCTTGCCCGCAAATTTGCAAGGATAAATTATGCAAAGCCTGCCCACACGAAGATTGCAATGAAAATAAAGTTTATGATATGTCGCTTTATACAAAAGCAAGTACAAAAAAACGGTGTCGCAGGACTTGACTATGAATATTGGCAAACTAATGGTTGGCTTGCTCGAAAGCGTCCGTGGAAGCGTTGACACAGCCGATTTTGTCGAATAAACTTCAATTTGTCATTCTAAATAGTTTGTAGTAAAAAGCTCTCTAACATATCGTTCGAGAGCTTTTGTCCTCGCTTGAAAGTAAAACACTGAAAAATTTAGTATTTAATCCCTATGAGAAGTGCGCATTCGATGGGATTTTTTGTTGCTATACATAACGTCGAACGGATCGGCTTATTCCCCCGCGTCCGCGCGGAAACCTAACAATGCACGACTCGCCGCACGCACACTCGCTCGTCGTCGTATGCACCCGACCGTAACGAACTCTTCGGGTATTACAATCGGAAATACTTAATGCCTCTTGAACCAAAGACAGCCGAATACAATGCGACGCTTCGATTTCTCTATCCTATATAATACGCAATGTTTGCGATACGATCGGTGATCGTGCAAACATACAAATATGCCCGTCGAATCGCCGTTGGCATAATATTAATCCGCCGTCAGTCTCCCCCGCTCGTAATGCGGAATTATCGTGCGGTAATACTCGGATTTACAACATTAAAAAGGGTTTGCAAACGCATGTTTGCAAACCCTTTACACCGATTATTTTATTACTTGGATTACGCTTTAGGTCCGGCATTTACGACAGCCGCATCGAGATCGTACTTCTTGATGTTCTCGGCAAAATCTTTGGCGAGCTTTTTGGCGAGACGGTCGTATTCCTTCTTATCCTTCCAAACGTTTTTCGGATTGAGGATATTGCTGTCCACGTTCGGGCAGGTCTTGGGAATCGCCAAACCGAAGAACGGTTCGGTCTCGTACTCGACGTCGGCAAGCGAACCGTCAAGCGCGGCGGAAACGATCGCGCGCGTGGCGGGCAAGCTCATACGCTTACCTACGCCGTACGCTCCGCCCGTCCAACCGGTATTTATAAGGTACACGTCGGAACCGTGCTTTTCGATCTTTTCGCCGAGCAGCGTCGCGTACACGCTCGAGGGCAGCGGCATGAACGGCGCGCCGAAGCAAGTGGAGAACGTGCTGACTGGATCGGTGATTCCGCGCTCCGTGCCCGCCACTTTGCTCGTATATCCGGACACGAAATAGAACATAGCCTGTTCTTTGGTGAGTTTCGCCACGGGCGGCAAAACGCCGAACGCATCCGCGGTAAGGAATATAACGGTCTTGGGATGCTTGCCTACCGACGGCACTACTTTATTCGGTATGTAATCGATAGGGTACGAAACGCGCGTATTTTCGGTAAGCGAACGGTCTCTATAATCGGGCGCGCGCGTGGCATCGTCCACAACTACGTTCTCGACGAGCGAGCCGAACTTGATCGCGCCGTATATCTCGGGTTCATGCTCTTTGGAAAGATCGATGCACTTAGCATAGCAGCCGCCCTCGATATTGAATATGCCGTCGTCCGACCAGCCGTGCTCGTCGTCGCCGATGAGCCCGCGCTTGGGGTCTGCGGACAGCGTAGTCTTGCCCGTGCCCGAAAGCCCGAAGAACAACGCAGTATCGCCTGAATCGTCGAGAGCCATATTAGCCGAGCAGTGCATGCCGAGCACGCCCTTTTGCGGCAACAAGTAGTTCATGAGCGAGAACACCGACTTTTTCATTTCGCCGGCATACTGCGAACCGACGACGAGTATGACCTTTTTGCTGAGACACAGCAGGATCGCAGCCTCGCTGTTTGTACCGCACTCTTTGGGGTCGAGTTTAAGCCCGGGCGCGGCGATAAGTATGTAATCCTCTTTGAAATTCTTGAGCTCGGCGTCCGTAGGACGTATGAGCATGTTGTGCATGAAAAGATTTTCGGACGCGAGTTCGTTTATAACGCGAACGGAAACGCGATACTTAGGGTCTGCGCCGGCAAACCCGTCGAACAAATACACGTTTTTGCCCGAAAGATATTCGACAGCCTTTTTGTAAATAAGCTCGAACTTATCGAGCGGGAATTTTTTATTTTCACTGCCCCAGCCTATCTTTTCGGATACGCCCGCCTCGTCGACGATGAATCTGTCCTTGGGCGATCTTCCCGTATACGCGCCCGTCTCGACGAGCAACGCGCCCGTATCCATGAGCTTGCACGGCTCGGTCTTAAGCGCTTCCTCGGTGAGCACCGCGGGGCTGTGGTTGCGATCCACCTTTTTGGGGTTTACTATACCGTATTTTTCGATACCGTAAGTTTGCATATATACTCCTTTTGGCTTTACGCCGTAATAATATTGACTGATTTATATTTTGCCGAGCAACCGCCCAAGCTCTTGCAATTTAGCCGCGCCGAGCTGTTCCGAACGCGCCGTAGCCGCAAAGCCGAGCTTTTCGAGCGCCGACTGCACGTCGGATTTGTTTATGCCCGCCGAAGTAAGATTGTTCACGAGAGTTTTACGTTTTTGCGCAAAGCACAGCTTGATAAAATCATTGAGCTTATCGTCGAGCGCCGCGCCGTTTCGCTTATCAAGCCTGATCACCGCGCTGTCCACCTCGGGCATCGGGTTGAATTCCCAAGCCTTGACAATGCGCACGAGCTTAGGCTCGGCAACCGCCTGAACCACTGCCGACAATGCGCCGAAATCTCCGCCGTCGGTCGCGCATATGCGCTCGGCAACTTCTTTTTGAACAAGACACGTTATCGACTTGCATTCGGTCGATTGCAAAAACAGCATGATCAGCGGCGTTGTTATGTAATACGGCAGATTGGCTATCACTCTGTACGGCTCGCCTATAAGCATATCGACGGTTTCTATGCCGAGTTCGGTCACATCGTTACTGAAAAGCCGCACGTTGTCAAGCCCGCCGAGCACGTCATCGAGCACGGGAAAAAGCGTTTCGTCTATCTCGAATGCGCACACGTTCTTCGCACGGCGCGCAATCGCGCGCGTGAGCGTACCCGCGCCCGCGCCGATCTCTACAACGGTCTCACCGTCCGCACCGCCCGCTTCGGCTATGCCGTCGAGCAAGTCGTCGTCGAATATGAAGTTCTGCCCTAACGCCTTTTTATACTTAAATCGGTGTTTTTCGAGCGCAATCTCGTAATCTGTCACGTATACATTATACTATACTTTATATATACTTGTCAAGCCGAAAAAATGCGACCGAGCATATCTCGATCGCATTTTTAATGCTTTTATTTACTTACGGCTCGCAGCGGACATTGCTTTGAGAAGCTTGCTCAATGCGTCGTTGAGCTTCTTTTGCTGCTCGGGATTTTTGTTCTCGGGCTTTGCGCGTTCCTTTTGCAATAACGCCGCAACCTCGCGCATCGTCTCTCTCGGCGCGCCCTCTCTGTCTATCTGCTCTATTCTCGCGATAACGTCGTCAACTGTAGTCGACCCCGTGCTTGCGGCGGCTTGACGCGATTCCGTCCTCGCCTTTACCGCTTGTTCTGCGGCGGCGCGTCTTGCGGCCGATTGTTCGGCGGCATAAGCCTGAGCCGCGGCTTTTCTCGCCGCATCGCGTTCCTCACGCTCCCTGCGGCGTATTTCTTCATCGGACTGACGCGGCGGTTCGGTCGTTATAGGAGTTTCCTGAACAGGCTCGAAATAGTCTTGCTTAGGATCGTACACCGGCTGCTGCTCGGTGAATATGGGCTGCGTTTCCTCGTACTGCTGCGGTTGCTGCTGCGCATCGAACTGCACAGGTTCGCCGCCGAGTCCGTATAAATTGTCTATGGTATTGGGCATTTGCATTTGCAGTTGCTCTTGCGTCTGACCGCGCGATTTGGAATCGCCGTCGAGCACGGGAACGAACTTTGCATAAAGTTTGATCGCACCGGAATACGCCGCTTTGCCGATAATACCCGCGATAAGAGTAAGCACGCTGCCGAAAAGCATCACTATGGCGGGAATAGCATACCCTGCCAATGCGAGCGTTTTTTCAAGCCGAACGATCTCCTCCGCGCTCGCGCCCTCGATCGGTTTGACCGTCGACGCCGCAAGCGGAATGATAAAATACGCGAGGACCGTGCAACTGATAGTCGCAACAAGCGTTACCAACCAAAACTTGTTTATAAGCGCGCTGCGGAACGGCACCGTTACCATCGCATGCTCGGTAACGTACGCGCTCGGCTCTTTATCGGTAGTGCGCGCCAGCTTGTACTGCTTCTTTATAGATACGGGCATTTTTTTCATGAGCGCAACGACGGTGTTCGGCGCGGACACAGCCTTCGCCATCATGAACCTTATCTCGTTGAATCTGCCCGTAACGAGCGATACTACAAGCGTGATAAAAAACGTGAGCAAAATCACGCTCAAAAACACTATAGCCCAATACTCGGGCGCAAGCTTTATATACTCAGTAAACAGTTTATTGAAAATCTCAAGCATAAACACCTCTCCGCAAATTTTTTTATTATAACAGTAAAACGACGTGTTGCACGTCATACATAACATATTATACCATACATTTAGATAAAAATCTATACTTTTGACACGATTTTTTGCACAATTTGAATTTTTAACGTTAAATTTCCTGCTTTGTAAGCGTTGTCGGTATAAAATCCGCATTTAATCAAACAATAAACGTACACGGAGGACACCATGAATAAAGAACAGCAAACCATACGCGAACGCGAAATCGAGTTTTTACAGCAACTACACCAATCCGCACAGATGGGCAGAGACACGCTCGAACACGTGAATAACAATATCGGCGCGGGCACGATGCGCGACGCGGTGGAACGCGATATATTCGACTATTCGGGAATTTGCATGCAGATAAAACGCAAGCTCGACGAGCGCGACGCCGACGTAAAGTCCGTCGGTAAAATACCGAGCTTTATGGCGGGCATGATGATCGACATGAAGATAAACGACGAAACTCCCGAAAGCGAGGTCGCAAAAATGATAATCGACGGCACGACCAAAGGCATTACGGAATGTACGAGCAAGCTCGCGGACTTTTACGACGTGGACGACGACGTTAAAAACATCGGCTATAAGTTTTTGTGGATACAGCAAAAAAACGTCGACGACATGAAACCGTTTTTGCACAACTGAGCGAATACGAAGGATCTCTTCTTTAATGCGGCGAAGCCGCACCCGTAATTCTTAATTCTAAATTCTTAATTTCATCATTCCACGCTCTTGAGCGCCTCGACCATGGAAATCTTTTTGAGCCGAGTGTTCAACAGCATAGTTGCTATCAGGCTGAAAACGAACGTCAACAGCATACAGCCGATAGCTACGTACCATGAAAAAAAGCTCGATATAAACACGTTGAACGACGCTGTTATCGTGCACAGCCAATACAGCAAGCCGTAGCCGAGCGGCAGACCCACCGCACAGCCTATTGCGGTTATGACCATATTTTCCACGATCACCATGTTCGCGGTCTCGTTGCGCTTATAGCCGAGGACCATGAGCGTGGCGATTTCGCGTGTGCGCTCTTTGAGGTTGGTGGCGGTTATATTATATATGACCGCAATTGCGAGCGCCGCCGCGCCCACGACGAATATGACCACGACTATATCGAGCAAAGACATTTGCTTTTCAAGCGCCTCATAGCTCTCGCGAAACGTTTTCACACCGCGCACCGCATCGTAGCTTTTAAGCGCGGCGATCGCCGCATCGCGATCGGCTCCGGGCAGAAACGTTGCGTACGACGTATCGGCGTACAAGCCGACGTCGTTGTTAACAAAAACGTCGTACGAGCAATACGCCTTCTGCTCGAAATACTCGCACACGACCGCAGTCACGGTTATCTCGAACTCTACGCTTCTGTTGTCGAGCGAGTACCCGCTCACCTTAACCGTGTCGCCCGCTTTGCACCCGAGTTTTTTCGCGAGCATTTCGGGTATGACGAATGTATCGGACTCGAACAGCAATCTGTTCTTGCCGCCGAGATCGGTATACAGCTTGATGCAATCGGCGTCGGCATACTTGTATTTCTTTTCGTCGGCATACGTGGGCAGAGCCATGACGGTAAGATCGGACGTCTTGCCGTCGAACTCGAATCGCCCCGAAAAATCGGGCACAAACGTGAGGTTGTGCATATACTCCTCGCCCGACGCATCGGCTATATGCTCGTACACTTCCTCGTTGTCGATGTCGATCGCTATGTCCGTAACGATGGTAAGATCGTAGTCGGACGACGCGTCGTAACTTTTGAACGAAAATGCCATGTTATCTTTCAATCCGATGAGCGCGAGCAGTAACGCCAAGCATCCGATAATGCCGACCGACGAGAGGAATATTTTCATTTTGTGCAAAAACATATTGCGCAAGTTCATTTTAGCGCCGAAGCCGAGCCTGCTCCACAGCCGTTTCCAGCGCTCTACGAGTATGCGTTTGGTATTTTTCGGCGGTTTTTGCCGCATTGCTTGCGCGGGCACGGCGCGGAGCGTTCTGAAACACGAAATAAATGCGGACAGACTCGCAAGCGCCGCGCTTATGAGCACTCCGAGCAGCAAGAACAATCCGCTCATATGCGCAGTCGTGGGCGGCATCGAAAACTGAAACGCATAAATAACGTCGAGCAAAACGGGAACGGAAAACATGCCTACAAGTCCGCCCAAAAACGCGCCTATAACGCTCGCAAACAGCGCGTAGAAAATATACGAAAAATACACGTTGCCTTTGGATACTCCGAGCGCTTGCATGATGCCTATCTGCATGCGCTGACTTTCAACGGTTTTGGACAGCGAAATTACCGTTATAGCCGCCGCCACGCCGAAAAACAGCCACGGCAAAACCGCGGCGATCGCCGACAGCGTGTCGTTTATACCCGTGAACGCCGCGACAGACGGAAAATTTTTGCGCTCGAGCGTGTACATATACATGCCTGCGGGCATGCTCGGATCGTGGAAAATCTCGCCGAGCGTATTCTCGTCGGCAACCGAATATTCGGCGAACAGCTTTTCAAAATCGGCGTTTCCTCGCGCCTTGACGCCCGTGTAAAGATTGATCCCGTCCGGCACGTTTTTATAGCTGAATATAGGGAAAGGCATTCCCTCGAAATACACGTTGGTATCGCTCTTATACGACTTGACCGCGCCGTAATCGATGTATCCCATAGCAAACTCGGCAGGCTGCGCGGCGGTATTCAAGATATTGACTTTGTATATTACGTCCGGCGAATGGTAAATGCCGCACACCGTAAAGTTACGGCTCTCGAGTTCGTACTCGGGCGTATACTGCGGCGTCGGGTTCATGCCGACTGTTATTTTTGATAACACGTTAAATTCGATACGCACCGTATCGCCGAGCTTTATTCCGTGCTCGTCGCAAAACACCTTATCCAAAATTATCTCGTACATTCCCTCGCGCGGCAACATCCCGTCGTCGAGGATCCACGGCTCGTCTATGCCTTGCGTGAGCGTCGTTATCGTCGCGTCGAAACGGCTCTCTATCGACGTAGTACCGCCGAGGTATACGCGAGTATGGAAAGTATCGTATCCCGCTACGGCGTCCACGCCCTCGCTCTCGGCGATCTTATCGACAGCCGCGGAATTGACGTACATATACTCGGCGCGCGCGTCTGCGAGCAAACACTCGTCGTAATAATCGTTCACTTGCGCCGTAATGGCTGTTATGCCGTCGGTTATTCCCGCAAAGAAAAAACACCCGATAAAAATAATGATCAAGATCGAGATAAAACTGCCGATTGTTTCGCGAATATCGCGGAACGTCTTTTTCATTATGTAATTTATATCCCGTGCTTTTATGCGATCACCTCGACGCAATTTTATTGTTCCGCTACCATTCGATAGCGTCAATAGCGACGCGCGTTTCGTTGCGCACTATGCTTTCCGCCTTGCCGCTCTTTACATGTATGACCTTATCCGCCATGGGCGCTATCGCGCTGTTGTGCGTGATAAGCACTACCGTTTTTTTGTATCGTATGTTGACGTCCTCGAGCAGTTTAAGCACCATTTTGCCCGTTTTGTAATCGAGCGCGCCCGTCGGCTCGTCGCACAGCAAAAGCAACGGATTTTTCGCCACCGCACGCGCGATCGCCACGCGTTGCTGTTCTCCGCCCGAAAGCTGGCTCGGAAAATTTGCCGCGCGATCGGACAAGCCGACTGCGTCGAGCGTTTCCGCAGGATCGAGATGGTTTGGCGCGACCGACGCCGCAAACTCCACGTTTTCGAGCGCGTTGAGATTCGTTATAAGATTGTAGAACTGAAAAACAAACCCCACCTTTTCGCGCCTGTACATGGTGAGTTTTTTCTGATTGTACTGCGTTATATCCTCGCCCGCGACCATGACCTGACCGCCGGACGCGCTGTCCATACCGCCCAAAATATTGAGAATGGTGGACTTGCCCGCGCCCGACGCGCCGAGCACCACCACAAATTCTCCCTCCTCGACCGTAAAATCGACGCCGGACAACGCGGGTATCTCCACCTCGCCGAGTTTATAGATTTTACTTACGTTTTTGAATTCGATAAGACTCATGATCACTCCGAAAATAATGCGTAATTCGTAATTAACTTTGCCGTCGCTCCGCCTTTTTATAATCTCGACCTTAATGCCGCGAAGCGGTCAATTCTTAATTCTAAATTCCGAATTCTTAATATCCGAACAACGCAGCCGTCTTTTTTCTTCCGTAATACGAGTACCATTTTTCCGCGAGCGTCTGTCTGTCGGCTATCGCCGTAAGCCCGTCGATAATATCGTCTATAAGCGACTTCAGCTCGATCTCGCGCTCCGTGCTCGCGCCTACGCCGCGCTCGCAGATAAAATCGAAATACACCTTATCCTCGGACGACAGCTCGTCGAACACTCCCTTTATCTCCGCGAATTTCTCGTCCGCGCTCATGTCCGCTTTGGCAATGACCGCAAGTTCGCTCTTTACCACCTTGAGCCGCTCTATGCAAAGCGCGCGCACGATCTCGTCCTTACTCTCGAAATACACGTAAACGGTAGCCTTGGAATAGCCCGCCTCTTTGGAGAGCATATTCATGTTCATACCGTCGTAGCCGTGTTCGGTCAAAAGCCTGTCTGCGGCGGCGAGCATCGTTTTTTTATGATAGCGCGTCGCCGATTCTTTTTTTTCATTCGTCATTACTTATTATTATACTACTTTTCGGCGCGTTTGTCAAGACTAAAATTATACGCACGTCGCCTATTTTCTTGACAATAAACGGCTGTTTTGATAAACTGTATAAAATACCTCTTGAGGACGCAAATGAAAAAAATGATATTGGTGTCTTCGCCGCCCGCATGCGGCAAGACTTATATATCAAAACAGCTCGCCAAGAACCTGAAAAACGCGGTATATCTGGACAAAGACACGCTCATTCCGTTGTCGAAGCAGATTTTTCGCGTTGCAAAAAAACCGTACGATCGCAGTTCGGATTTTTTCGAGGAGAACGTGCGAGATTACGAGTACGAAGCGATATTAGGGCTTGCTTTCGAGGCGTTACGGTACGCCGAACGGGTCATAGTAAACGCACCGTTCACCCGCGAACTTAACGATCTCGACTACGTAAAAAAACTGAAACTCAAACTCGGCGAACTCGGCGCGGAACTTACGGTCATTTGGGTTGTGGCTACCGAACAGGTATGCCGCGCACGCATGAAACGGCGCAACTCCGACCGCGACGGCTACAAGATAAGCCATTGGGACGAATATGTGCAAACTATAGACTTCGCACTTCCCGCCGCGCTGAACGACCCGTCGGTAAAAGACGACGTGATAATGTTCTACAACTCGTCCGAGCCGGAATTTATCAAATCGATGCACGACGTTATGCTTGCATTGGGAGAAGACGGTAACGTATAGAATGACTGATATTTCTCAAAACTTACCCGCCGAATGCGGAATACGCGACGGCGGCACGGGAGCGCACGTTGCGTCAAACGAACGAGACGCTTTTGCTACAGTACACCGCGACGACAGACGCCGCGCGTGTTTTGCGCTGTTATTCGCAGGACTGACGGTGATTTTTCTGTCGCTCACTCGGCTTGTATGGTTGGCGTCTCCTCTGTTCGACAAGATATATTACGGACTGCTCTCAGAAATAATATACTATATCATATTGATATTCCTGTGCGTCGGCTGGGCGATTTTCATGCACTATTTTGCGAAACGCTTTTGCGGAATAAGTCTTTACGCGCGCAAAAAGCAGCCGCTCGGACTATGGCGCACTCTCGCCGCGAT
>Ga0209064_1004197_pt1 | contig 11116 bp, 11 predicted proteins | sample Inofromicrocosms_FD_187498 | JGI IMG/M metagenome (GOLD analysis project Ga0209064, IMG submission 187498) | Mouse cecum microbial communities from Vienna, Austria - Inoculum for glucosamine and mucus D2O microcosms (SPAdes) (version 2) | ecosystem: Host-associated > Mammals > Digestive system >... | reverse complement strand
GCTGTTGAGTTCTTTTACAAAGGCCTTGTAATGCCCATAATAGTCGTTCTCTTTCATAGCTGTAATTTTTCTGCAAAATTACAGCTGTATCAGAATCCAGTCAATGCGTCATCGTGGAGACAGATACGTGCAACGTCCTGTGTATCTGATGGTAAATACCATCCATCGGGTTTGTCAGAAATTCCCTTAAAACCTAATTGGTTAAAGGTTGTAATTTGACCTGTACCTTGTTTGATATTAGGCTCTTTTTCGTCAAAACCAAGTATTTTCTTTGCGCTATCTCTTATTTCGTCTTCTGTCCGAATCATAATATCTTTGCGATTTGGCTATTTGTTAGGTAACAACAACTCCCTGACATCCACATTTAAGATGTCTGCAATTTGATATAAAACAGGAATAGGGGGTTGAATCTTATTAGTCGCATATAGATTTACCATATTGAAACTTTTACCGAGCCTATCTGCCAATTTTGTTTGGCTGATACCTCGTACTTCCAAAACCTCTTTTATCCTATTCATACTCGTATTTGTCTTTCGACGGCAAAGATACACAATTTTATTTGGTAATTGATGTCTATATATAGGAAAAGTTGTACCTTTGTACCAAACAATAGCGTTATTTGAAAAAGCAAATTTGAGAAATACGATGAAGCCTGCAAGTTGGCATATCGTAACCCGTTAGAATGTTGAATTGATGTAAATGCCTTAATATCAGAGTATACAATTAAGCAAAACTCTTTTAAGGACATAATCATAAACTATATGGACGCTTCTATTGACACTATTCTGATCGCATTGGGCCTGACTCTTCTGGCTGGAATGGCCACATCTGCCGGAGCTCTGATGGCCTTCCTTTGCAAGCACACCAATACCCGCTTCTTGTCGTGTGCACTCGGCATTTCGGCAGGAGTTATGATCTATGTATCGTTCATGGATCTAATGCCACAAGCCATCTCAGAAATTTCAACCACGATGCCTGGAAAAAGCGGAATGGTGGCTATAATTGTTTCATTTTTTTCGGGAATCGGGATTATCGCTCTTATCGACTGGCTTATACCCGAAAAGGAGAACCCGCACGAAATGCATATGGTTGAAGAGATGTCACCTGCAGTTACATCCCAACAGGGAACTGCCCACATGCACCGGACAGGATTCATGGTAGGTATAGCTATCGCGATTCACAATTTTCCTGAAGGTGTGGCCACATTTGTCGCAGCCTTGGATGGACTCGATGTAGCAATCCCGATTGTGGTGGCAATCGCGATACACAATATACCAGAAGGAATCGCTGTGGCCGTCCCTATTTACCACTCCACTGGTAACCGTGGGAAAGCGCTGAAATGGTCTATCCTGTCCGGGCTTGCCGAACCTGCCGGAGCGCTGCTGGCCATGCTCGTATTGATGCATTTCTGGAATCCGTCGATTTCGGCCATAGTACTTGCTGCTGTAGCTGGAATCATGGTATACATATCAATCGATGAACTTTTGCCATCTGCCGAAGAATACGGACACCACCACTTTGCGATAGCCGGATTTGTCGGCGGTATGCTGGTCATGGCCGTTTCACTGCTTATGTTCTGATGTCAAATTATAATCCTGCTGCCCAGTAGCATTAAGATATTCTTCAACAGCAATCCGAAATGCCCCATAGGAAGCAGTATAATTGTCAATTGCCTGGCGGTTAAGTGCCTCAGCATCTAGCATATTTGTTACAGTGCACATCCCGGCATCATAATATGCACGGTTAAGCCTTAAGTTCTCTGCACTTTGCACTATTGCCTCATGGGCTATCGCCATCTTACGGTGGGCAGCCGTAAGGTCATTCCATTTGTCTTGCATACCGATTTCAAGTTTCTGGCTAAGGTCTGTAAACTCAGTCTGGGCTATCTCCAATGCAAGTTTCTTTTTACGTATGGCATGCGAACCGCCCCACCATCCGGACAAAGGTATATTTACCGCCACCATAACAGCCCCGAAATTATGGTTTTGACGTAACACATCGTGATAGAACCATCCTGCCCCCAACGCCACCGTAGGCAAGTTCTTCCCTACTTCTATCCTCTTTTCCAGCTTTTTGGCCTCAATATTCTTATCCAGAAGCTGGTAATCTACAGTTTTTGATAGCGCTTCAGAAGGAGGCATGAAAATATCCACCGGAATTTCAGGCAATGAATCCGGAACAGTAGGAGTCACTCTAGGACGTAGGTTCACAGGCAACCCTATGTATTGCCCCAAAAGCGAGCCGAACAGTCCAATACCATTATCAAGGTCCACCATATCCGCACGGTACTGGTTTCGTTTCAACTGCACCTTCAACAGATCATTACGGGTGGCAATACCGGCATCTACAGCAACCTGCACCTGACGGTCCAGCGAATCAAGAGTCTGCAGCGCTTTCTCAAGTGTTCGGCGTGTGGCATGGAGGGTCACCAGTTTCCAATAATATGTGCGGGCTGTAAGGCATACCTCATCTGCAGTCTGGCGGCACTGCAATTCCGCGACAGCCTCACCGACCTTGGCAAGCCTGTTTCCGTTTATAATCTGTCCGCCCATGAACACAGGCTGTAAGGCCTGTATGCTGGCCATTTTACCGCGGTCGATGATGCCCAATGAAACAAGATTGAAAAAATCATATTCCAGCACGTTATTATGAGTCCTGAATGCTGCAGCAGATGCCGACACCTGCGGGAAATATTTGGTAAAAGCCTCACGCCGCGTTTCACTTGATGACTCTACGTTCTTTATCGAATTCTTGACAGATGCGTTATTGGACAATGCCATTTCTGCACACTGTTCCACTGTAAGGAGTGTATCCGACACTTCATGCCTCCATTCTTGCGATGCGGCATGCACCACAGGAAAGGCCATTATTATTAAGGATATTAATGTTTTCATACCAAATGTGTTTCAAGTGGTTTTTCCAACGGCTTGTCCGCATCCTTGGATCTGGACTTTATCTTCCAATATGCAACAGGAATCACCGTCAATATAAATATCATTGTTATCGGAGTGCCATAGAATATGACTACTCCCATAGGTTGCCACAAGGCACTGCTACCTATCACCATAGGTAGGACACCCATGGTTGCAGCTGCCGATGTAAGGAAAATCGGGCGCATCCTTCGTTTGGAGGCATTGAATATGGCGTCTTTCAGCGACTGACCGCTATTTCTCAACTCTTCGGCATAATCAAGAAGTACAATCGCATTCCTTACCAATATGCCCATGAGGGACACTATGCCCAGCACGCATGTCAGCGAAAGCACTGTACCCTGCATCCACATACCAATCCCAGCCCCTGGTATACATAGAAGCAGTGAAAGCAGCAACAGACAGGCTGTATCCACCTGCGAATAATGGAACAATATGATAAAAAATATTATAGCGACCGCCATCGCCAAGGCAGAAAGTATCTGGGGCAATATACTCATTGATGTATCCCATTCTCCGCCACGTTTGACGCTGACGCTTTCCGGGATATCAATCTTGTCAAGCTCCGACATAAGCGCCACTGTACGGTCTATCACATTCACGTTGCGCTCAACCTCTGCGATAAGCGAAATCTCCGGCATGCCGTTGCGGTGCTGTAGCATCCCTGGATGCCAATCAGGACGCACACTGGCTATCTGGCGTAAAGGCACACTTGTTGCACCTGTCAGCCCGACAGGCTCACCCATCAGCCCAGAGATATAGGCAGTATCGGCTGCAGAAGTCTTAAGCACCACTGGAATCCCATAGTCACCCTCCCATAGCGTCGCCACAGGCAGGCCTGTCGAATACCGTAATGCAAGCATCGACTCCAGGATCAAGCTGTTAAGTCCAAGACGCGACGCTTCCGTACGCTCCGGCATCACCAATACGGATGCCAATGGATTATCAAGTGAAGAACGCACCGACCTCAAACCTGGTATCCCACGCATGACTGTAAGGAATGTATCGGCAACAGCCTCCAGCTCAGCCATGTTATGCCCGCTCAACCTCACCTCTATAGGATACGCAGCATTGGAATAGCTCAATTGCTTAAACCTCACAAATGCATCAGGGAATGCATTCTCATATCGGCCTGTATATTCGTCAAGCACCTCAATCGTTGCAGCATTGCTTTTGGTATTCACTATGAACTGTGCAAAATTTGGGCCGCCTACCTGAGGTGCATACGTAGCCTGGAATCTAGGTGACGAACAGCCGTGAAACGACGCTATTGAAACCACCCTGCTATCACTGGCCAATATACGTTCCAAAGAATCAGCCACCTGAGATGTCCGCTCCACCGAAGTGCCTGTAGGCATGGTAATCTCAACAGCAAACTGGTTGCGCTCTGCTATAGGCATAAGCTGGAACGGCCTGGATATAAATATCCACGAACCGACGGCCACACACAGCACCCCCGATACAATAGTGACCTTAGGCCAATTGAAACATATGGCAATGACCTTGTCATACAATCTTTGCATTGAGACGAAAAAGCTGAACTTTTTCTTACCCGAAGCCACTGCTTCCTGTTGGAGCTTATATATCGGAGTCTTTATAAGTGCATATTGCAGATATGGCACCAACAACTCAGCCACCAGCAACGACACGAAAAGAATAATCGTCATACCCCATGGAAAATCAGTCAAAAAGTCACGGAACATGCCAGTAACAGTCAACAGGAACGGGAAAAATGTTATCGAAATGGCCAATGTCGCCGAAAAAATAGCCTTAAAGAACTCCGTCCCGGCACGCAACGTAGCCGACATATGGTCTACACCCTCCGATATCAGCTCCACATAGTCATCAATTATCACCACCGAATTATCCACAATCATGCCAAGTGATACGATGAGGCATGCAAGCGTAACTGTATTCAGTTCAATGTCAAATGCATAAAATAATCCTAGCGATATAAATATGGCTACAGGAATTGTCGAAGCTGCAATTAACGCTACCTTGAACGGAAGCAGCAACATTATCACCACGACCACCGCGATTATCGCAATTATAAGCTCCACAAGGAAATAGTTCACAGAACTGTTTACCACCACAGGCTGATCAGTAATCTTGAAGAGTGTAACACCCGATGGTATTTCTTTTTGGAATTCTTCAAGCTGCCGGTCCACATCAGACCCCATGTCCACTATGTTGTGTCCTGGCTTCATTTGCACACTCAGCAGTATACATTTTTCATAATTATTGGTTATATAGCTTGTCGGGGCTGGGTATTCCTTGGTTACATCGGCGATGTCGCCCAAACGTACGACCGCACCATCTGGCGTGGAAAAAACCACCATATCCTTCACCTCCTGGACAGTGCCAACGGCCCTGTCTACCAAAATAGGCTGCGTATATAGCCCATCACGCAATTCACCGCCTGAAGTCTTGAACCCTTGAGCCAATAAAGTCGCTGCTATTGCATTCTCACCAAGTGCATAATGGCGCAATTTCTCCGGATTGAACCGTACAGCCACCTGTTCGTCCTGCTGGCCGAACACCTGCATCTGGCCGACACTACTGATTGATCGCAATCTGTCCTTAAGCCTATCCATATAGTCTCCAAGCTCTCGGAAAGTCTTATCCTCACTCTGCATTGTAATAAGCAATGCGGATGTATCCCCGAAACTGCTCAAAGTCTCCACTCCAAGAACACCTGGAGGCAGTTTCAGTTTTACATTCTCCATCCCTATCTTGAACCCGTTCCAGAATGAATCAGTATTTTCCACATTGTCATCAAGTTCCACAAAGATTATCAGCGTTCCTGCCGTAATCTGGCTATGTGTTTTGGCTTTATCGACCTCCTTATATGAAAATATATAATCTTCAAGAGGCTTGAGCACCTCGTCATCAATCTGCTCCACAGTAGCGCCCGGATATATCGCCCCCACTACCCCTTCCCTGATTGTAAAATTAGGGAATTCGTTCTTGTCCATTACCTTTAAGGCATAGATGCCAAAAGCTATAAGCACCGCAGTCAGAAGGATTATCTCCTTCCTGTATTTCACCCCTATCGCCACAATTGGCGATGGCTTCGGTCTATCAATCTGGTCTGCCATGACAGCTTGAATTACATGTTATTTAAAATAGATTCCACAGGTGTCCCCGTGCTCACTTTTGGCATACCGGAAACAATGACACTGTCCCCGGAATAAACACCACCAGACACATAAATGCCATCATCCCCAATTCCGCTCACAGTCACATACTTGCGCTCAGCCTTACCATTACGGACAATCCATACAAAATTACGGTTATTCCAATCAAGCAATACCGACTGAGACGGAAGGACTATAGCCTGACTATCTGATATACCTGCACCGCCATATACTATCTTGACAGTTCCCGTCATCCCAGGAAGAATCCTTGTATCTTTGGGGACAGACACCTTGACAGCATAGCTCCTCGTCAACGGATCTGCTTCCACTGCCTTCTGTATGACCTTTCCATCCAGCGTTTCACCATCAATGACAGATAGCCCGACAGAAACCGGGTCTCCCTCATTTATCCTGTCTATCTCTCCTTCAGACACATGTATTGACATCTTTATATCATCAACGCCTACTATGGTAAATACAGGAATACCTGCCATCACATTCTGTCCCACTTCTGCCAGCTTTTTTGATACAACACCCGCAACAGGTGAATACAATGCCGCATCTGAAACCTCCCTGGCCGCAATTTCGGCCGCATTTGAAGCCTGCTTAAGCTTACTTTGCACCTCGACCCACTTGATCTCAGGTAATGCATCCGCATCATGAAGCTTTTTCAAACGTTCATAAGCATCACGCGCCTCCGCCAGTGTAGCCTGCGCGATGTTATTGGCATTGACAAGGCTTCCGCTTTCCACTCTTGCAAGAAGCTGCCCCTTTGTCACTCGCTGTCCTTCGGCCACATACATATGACTGATTGTTCCGGGGACAGAGAAACTCACCGCACTTTTCTGGTCCGACTCAACAATGCCCGAGTAAGTACGGGCATCCGAATCTGAAACAATCCGGGGCACAACCACACCTACACGAACAGGGGCTTGTTCTGTAATAGGCTCGCTACGGTGACAGGATGAAAATGTCACACCCGACAAAGCCAACACAATGACCGGGATATAAAATGGAATATTAAGTCTCATAAACTTTTAGATTTACATAGTGGAACGTGATGTATCATTTTATGATATCATTAAAACTATGTTTAACCATTAAAAGTTTAATTTATTTAACCTCCAGACAGATATTAACAATTAAGTACACCAGAAAAAAACTCCCCTTTATGCCTATTGGAAATCCAATAGAATAAATCACGCCTTACTAGCCATCCGCCAAAGCTCATAATAGCCATATTAACACCATCAACATTTTTATATGGATGATATCCCTTCACATTCTTGCACATGACGGATATTTTTTGTAATTTTGTGCGCTCGAAAAAGCATAACTATAATTTTATTCACCTAAACCATCCGAAAGAATGCATCTCAATTCTGAAGAAAAAGTAGAAATCTTTGAGAAGTACGGTAAGGGCAAGACTGACACTGGCTCACCTGAAGCACAGATTGCATTATTCTCAGTCCGTATTGCTCATTTGACTCAGCACCTGAAGTCAAATCACAAGGATTATACCACTGCGCGTGCTCTTAAGATGCTTGTAGGTAAGCGCCGCCGCCTCCTTGATTACCTGATCAAGAAGGACATCACTCGCTACCGTGCAATCATCGCACAGAAAGAGCTCGGTATCCGCAAGTAAGGCCCAGCCTCTGCTTAACGATTACACCAGGCGATGGATCTCTATGAGAGTCCATCGCCTGTTTTTTATATAGAAATAAAAAAAGGGGACACCGTGGCAGATTTGTCTTCGGCGTCCCCTAACCAGGGAGAGGGAATGAGTAAGGGCTACAAAGAGCCCTGTTAACACATTTCACTGCTTCTTTATGACCCGCCATTACCTGACGGATCAAATATAAGACACCTGCCACTGTAAAAAGTTTAAGGACTAACCCCACGATTCTGCTTTATTTAACACCAGTAGACGCTTGTTAACAGCAACATGCCGTCACACCTTTTCCCTTAAAGGATTCTTTGCAGGACGTATCAGCAGGCGCAATGACGAACTGAATGAGAAATAGCCCCACACCCAGTTGATGAACACGACAATCTTATTGCGCATGCCCATAAGTGAAATCAGGTGCACCACCATCCACATCACCCACGCCAACGAACCGGAAAGATGGAAATTCGAGGTCTGCACCACTGCCTTATTACGTCCGACTGTAGCCATAGTCCCCCTGTCCTTATAACGGAAAGGACGTTCCATCTTACCTCTGTTTAGGTTATAGGCAAGATTCCGAGCCTGCTGTATCGCACCCTGTGCCAATTGCGGCACTCCACGTGGATATCGCTCATCAGCATGCATAGAGATGTCCCCTATCGCATAGACATCATCAAGTCCTTCGATACGGTTGTATTCATCCACAACAAATCTGCGGCCAGCCCCTTGCCTGACATCTGTACCAACCATCGTGAACCCGCATCCTGTCACACCGGCTGTCCATATCACCATCCCTGAAAACAATGAAGACCCATCATCAAACATTATCAGATTGTCCTCATATTTCTTCACCGTGCGTCCAAGCATGACATTAACCATCAATGCCCGGAGATACTCCTCGGACTTCCTCCTGGCAAGGTCTCCCATAAACCCAAGCAGATGCTGCGACCCTTCCACAATGTTTATCGTCACTTCATCTTGCGATATCGAAGGGTATTCACGCGGCACGATGTAGCGTTTCATCTCCCCCAGAGCACCGGCAACCTCTACGCCTGCCGGCCCTCCGCCTACTACAGTGAAAGTCAACAGCCGTCGGCGCGATTCTGCATCATGGCACACAGCCGCACGCTCCAGACGTTCCAGTATATCATTCCGGCAACGTAATGCCTCAGCCGTAGATTTCAACGTATGTACAGAATCCTCAAGCCCCGGTATTCCAAAAAAATTATTTGTAGTCCCTGCTGCAATCACCAGCTTGTCATAAGCAATGGTTTCATATTGTGTAGATACTGTCTTTGAAGCTACATCAACGGTATGTACCTCTCCGATATGGAAACGTGCGCCATGGGCACGTTCCTTACGCATCTCACGCCTCAACGGAAACGATATGCTTGGCGCATCCAGACCAGAAGTGGCTACTTGATAGAACAATGGAGGAAATGAATGGTAATTGTTCCTGTCGATAATCACAATATCCCATAGATTCTTGTCAAGGCGTTTCACCAGATTCAAGCCGCCGAAACCTGCCCCTACTATGACTATTTTCTGCTTATTTCCCATCTAATACTGATTTTTAGTAAAAATATAACGACAAGACTATCGATATTGTTACTATTTAAATAAATTTTGCAGGAAAATATGCATGAAACGCTTGTAGATTCAAAATTAATGCTTACCTTTGCATCGCAAAACAAAAAAAATGGTGAGCATAGCTCAGTTGGTTAGAGCGTCGGATTGTGGTTCCGAAGGTCGAGGGTTCGAAACCCTCTGTTCACCCTACTTAATTTAATAATGGTGTCGGTCTTATGGCTGACACCATTTTTTAATATAGCTACAATATGGACTTGGAACTGTCACATGACGAATTGCGCGGGATGCTCGAATATGAGGCATCGGTTATAAACAATAAGGATTTCATCACCGATGACCCGGTGCAATTTCCACGCATGTTTGATGATCCGCGAGACATTGAAATCGCATCAATCCTGTGCGCAACCATCGCGTGGGGCAACCGCAAGATGATATGCCGCGATTGCTCGCGTATGCTCGCTATGATGGGACATCAGCCACTACGCTACATGATGGAAGAAGGATACATGGACCTGAACCCTGAAGGAAACATACACCGCACATTCTTCAACCGCAACCTGGCCCATTTCCTTAAAGGCCTAAGGTTCATATACAAAAACTTCGGTTCACTTCAAGACTTCGCACGCTCCATAGGCATACAGTCTTCAGAATATCCTGCCTGGCTCCTGGTAGACAGTATCAACCGCATCCTATCAGATGAAAACAACGGCACACAAGACTCCAGATGCCTTCCGCTCAACACAGCAAATTCAGCACTCAAACGCATCAATATGGCCCTGCGCTGGCTCGTACGTAACGACGGCATCGTAGATCTTGGCATATGGGATGTGCTGAATACTTCTCAGCTATTCATCCCACTAGATGTACACGTAGGCAATATTTCCCGCCAGCTCGGACTGCTGTCACGCAAGGCCAACGACCGCAAGTCATGCATCAACCTAACACTAACCTTACGCGAATTTGATCCAGATGATCCCGTCAAATTCGACTACGCCCTATTCGGCATAGGCATCCACCACAAACTCGGATGACATGAGCAGACATCAATCACGATCCTTAAACAACTCGTCACGCCCATCCTTGTGGAAATATCCTGCCAACATGGCAATGAAACGCGAGATCTGACCTAAAGCCTCCTGAGTGTCCTTGCCCACCTCCTGGTTGCGCAAACGCAGCATAAGAATGCCATACAACGCAGTAAAACAGGTCTCAATCTCACCCACCTTATTTTCTCCTGCCTTCGCCCTCAGTTCTACAATATACGGTAACGTCTTATAGAACTCAGCTGAATATTCAGGAAAGCGAGGGTCCTTAAGCAACGCCTGATGCAATTCAGCCAGCTGTATAACAACATTTTTATTCAGCTGAAGATGGCCCGACTCGGTAACACCCTCCAGGCGCATCATATCAATAAGCGACTCATACCAATCCGACATCTCCTTAGCCTTTTCATCGGTCAAACCATAGCGGTCAATGACATTAGCCTTTATCTTATCCATATCAAGGCCATTTGCCCTTATAATATCCTCTATCTGCCACATATAAAGCAGATATTCAGCAATATTCTCTTTACGTTTCATCGATGCGACTATCATAGCTAAAATCTTATCAAGTAATACAAATGCCCGGCCCGGTGGGGCCATAAAAAAAGGAGTCCCCCGGGACTTGTTTGTCCGGGGGACTCCTGTGGAAGGGGCGGTTACCTACTTTCCCACTTTCGCAGTATCATCGGCGTGGTGAGGTTTAACTTCTCTGTTCGGGATGGGTAGAGGTGGGGCCCTCACGCTATGGCC
>Ga0209064_1004191_pt1 | contig 11134 bp, 11 predicted proteins | sample Inofromicrocosms_FD_187498 | JGI IMG/M metagenome (GOLD analysis project Ga0209064, IMG submission 187498) | Mouse cecum microbial communities from Vienna, Austria - Inoculum for glucosamine and mucus D2O microcosms (SPAdes) (version 2) | ecosystem: Host-associated > Mammals > Digestive system >... | reverse complement strand
AAGTTAAAGCCCGGAGGCCATAGCAGGGTGGAACCACTCCTTCCCATCCCGAACAGGACAGTGAAACGCCTCCACGCCGATGATAGTGAGTTGTATTTCTTGCGAAAGTAGGTAGCCTCCGGGCTCAATTATTTAAAACAGACCCTCGAAGTCATTGCGGCTCCGAGGGTTTTGTTTTTGCTGGAAATAAATTTTCGATAACAGCTTCAGAATTCAACAAGGCCCCTCAAGCTCACCGGCCCCTAAATATGCCTGCTTCTGAAAAAAAATTAATTTTTATATACAAAATATGCCAGAATAGGTATAAACACTACTATTTTTTATATCCTTTGAGGCTTAAGGCTTCTATTAGAGTTAAATCCAAAAAACATAAAAAAATTCAGGTAGTTATATATTTTTTAATTAGCTAATAAATCTTTTTAAAGGTATAATCTCCGGGTCGAAACTACCGAGATTAAAAGTGTTTTCAAAATTGCAGAAAAAGACGATCAAGCACATGATGTTTTCCATCGGACTTATCGCACTTGGCTACATCACTGCTGTATGCGGTATTCATTATGATCCTGTTATGTGGTTAGGTTTAATTGTTATGTTGTCTGGTTGGTTTGTTTTAATTAGAACCGGACACGGTGCCTTGACAGGAAAAAGATAGATTTTCAGCACAACAATAAAAATAAGTAAAAAGGGTTTTCCTTAGCACAAAAATCTACAGAAAAACGAGTAAAATTTCCGGGATATCTCCTGATATTTTGCTCGTTTTTCTTTGCCTGCAACCTTTCAAAATAGCAAGTGTGTTAACTAAAGGTAATAACAATGACTTGCTTAAATGACTTTTCCTTATCTTTTAAAGGCAGAGACTTTCTTCCGCTAATGGTTGGCGGAATGGGAACGAATATTTCAACGGCTGAACTTGTTCTTGCTATTGAAAAATTGGGAGGAATTGCTCATCTTTCAGATGCCATGCTGCCCGATGTTGCCGACAAAGCTTTGGGAACACACTTTACAAAGGAAAGAACTGAAAGGCTGAAGTCTTTCATTCCCCAATGGGATAAATCTAACAATTATTTTGACTTGGACAGACTTGCCGATGCCACAAAATCTTATATCTGTGATGTGATGGACAGGGCAAAGGGTAAGGGCCTTGTTCTTGTCAACTGTATGGAAAAGCTGACGATGAACGACAGCCTTTCAACTTTAAAAGTTCGTTTAAATTCCGCCTTAGATGCCGGTATTGATGGAATTACTCTCTCAGCCGGTTTGCATTTGTCCAGCTTTAAATTAATGCAGGAGAATAAAAGATTCAATGATGCCTTGCTAGGAATCGTTGTTTCTTCCACTCGCGCCTTAAATTTATTCCTTAAGAAGACAGCGTCACTGGGAAGACTTCCCGATTACGTCATCGTGGAAGGACCATTGGCTGGAGGTCATTTAGGCTTTGGCGATGATTGGAAAAACTTCAGCTTGGAAAAGATTGTTCGGGAAGTAAAAGAGCTTGTTTCTAAAGACGGACTGCAGATTCCCGTTATCGCCGCGGGCGGTATCTACTCCGGAAAAGAAGCAACTAGGTTTGTTAAGGAAGTAGGCGCAGACGGTATTCAGGCTGCCACCCGGTTTACTATCGTTAAAGAGTCCGGTCTGCCTGATGAAGTTAAACAGGTCTATATCAATGCCGAAGATAAAGACGTTGAAGTCAATCATTTTTCTCCCACGGGATACCCTATGAGAATGCTGAAGTCTTCGCCGGCTCTTTCGAGTGACATCCGTCCCAATTGTGAATCCTACGGCTATCTGCTCAATCACGGGACCTGTTCTTATTTAAAAGAATGGCAGGAAAGACATCAGGAATCCACAGAGGCTCTCCAAACTAAATGTTGTCTTTGCACCCAAATGAGAAATTATAAAGTTTGGACCTGCGGCACAACTGTCTCAAAACTCAAAGAGACTACAAAGAAAGGGGTGGACGGAAAATGGATCCTTCCAACTGCCGAGGAAGTGTGGAACGACTACAAATATGAGTCATTTCCAGGTTAACGAATAACAAAACAATCAGAGAGAGCATTTTTACTTCAGCTGGCGAAAGAACGGAAAATAAAATCCTTCTTTCGCCTTTTTTCTCAATTTGAAATTTTCTTTTGAGTATCAAAAACAACAAAGAATGTTGTTTTTTTCATGAATATGTAGTTTTTTTGAATCACATTTTTAAAACTTGTTGCTTTTTTGCAAATAAAACTAATTCTTTTCTCTTTCCAAGAACCCATCTTGGGTTTTGTAAGGTTATTTAATTTGAACTTATTCTTTTATAACCATTGTATATAAGAATGCATAATAATTTTTAAATATTATTTAAAATTAAATAGTTATATAGAAATCTTAAAGATTTTATATCCCTTAAAAAAGCTATATATTTTAAACAATTTATTCAAAATTCAGGTAAAAACCCTCAATTAATCTAGTTAAGACTTGTCTCTGTTTGGGATCTACTTTGTGCGTAAAGGTTTTCCCGAATATAAACTGACCTCAGTTGTTTAGAAATATTTCTAAATATTTCGAACGTTTAGTTAAATCTAATTTCCATTGGAGAGAGATCATGACGGGATATAAACTTTTGGTGACTGCGATCGCACTTTCATTAACTCCGGCCTTCGCAGCCAATAGTGCCGACAGCACCAGCAGTGCTTCGCAACCTTCCGCTTCTGCGTCCTCTGCTTCTGCCACACCAAGCGTACAGTATCGTTCTGGTCCGACAAAGAGAGGTCGCGGTGTTGCATTTGCTTCAACAAGTTCTACAGAAACAAGCAATACCAGCCACGCTAGTTCTGCTATCGCACAGATTCCTATGGACGCTACAACCAGCTCTATCACCTTGTTCGGTGAATTAGACGGCGGCGTCACAATTGAAAAATTAAGAGGCAAAGACACAACAGTCAAGATGTCCAGCGGCAACTGGTACTGGACAAGCTGGGGTATTAAGGGTGTTGAAGATCTGGGCGGCGGAAATGCGGCCATCTTCACATTGCAGCAAGCCTTCAAGCTTGACAATGGTGAAGGAGTTGGAGGCGGTGCCTTCAATAACCAAGCATTCTTAGGTTTGCAAGGCGGCTGGGGCAGATTGACATTCGGTCACCAAGCCGGCTTGTCTTCCGGCGACGGTGATTACAGTATGCTCGGAGGCAGCGCCCTTGGTACAGGTTTTACCGCCATCGGTAACTTAGCCGGCGTGTTCCTGACAACCGGGTGGTTAGACAATTCCATCGCCTACCGTACACAAAAATACAATGGGTTGCAGTTCACAGCCATGTACTCCAATGGTATAGACGGTGACGATAAAGAATGGTCTAAGAACAGCCACTACTACGGCTTAGGTTTGACATATGACGTCGGAGCATTCAATTCCAACTTCATGTTTGAATTAGAAGACCATAAGGGAACCAAATTGGCAGACGGCTCTCCGGCTAAGCTGGACAAAACTCAGTATTACACCGCCGGTGCTTCTTATGACTTCGGTGCATTTACTCTGTACGGTGCCTATCAGTTTGTAAATCATGGCACAAGAATGCCTAACTACAATATGATTCACCTCGTTGATGCGTCCAGTACGGCAACAAAGCCCGCAACAGAAATTCCGACAAAAGGTGTTCGTCAAAACGCTGCTTCCGTTTCTGTCGCTACTCCGGTTGCCGGCGGTACTTTAATGCTTCAGCTTAATGGAGTGAAAGGTAAGATTCTCAACGACAGCGATAAGTACCAAGCTTGGTCCATTGGTTCAGGTTACACCTACCCGCTCTCCAAGAGAACTCTTCTCTACGGTAGTGTTAACTACGGTCAAGGCGGTAAAGCTCTCAAGCACAGCAACTTGGATGGCTTTACAACAGTGTTTGGAATGGCAACAACATTCTAAGTCGCTTGCCTGATTTAATTTAAGCTCTATTAATAATCTTCTAAGAGGCTCCAGCCAGTGGGCCTCTAGAGGAGGAATAAAATGGCAGAAAGATCAAAATGGTTTATGTTCTGGGTAGTTTGCGGCAGCTTCCTAGCAGGTGTTCTTGCCGTTTGTGGCCTGGTAAGCGGTGTTAATTGGGCCGGCTCTGACAAATTCTGTGGAACATTCTGCCACACTATGAATGGCGTGGCGTATGCATGGAAACAGGGCGCACACGGCCGAAATCCCTCCGGTGTTACTGCTGGGTGTTCCGATTGTCACTTGTACAATGCTTCAGAACCTGTTCTTGGTCCATTAGGCTATATAAGTCTTTTAGGCCATAAGGTGGTTGCAGCTTCTCATAGCGGATTCGGTCAGGTAATTGGCCGTTTCGATACTCCGATGACATGGCTTCAACAGCGACCGGAAGTTGAACAACAAGAAATCGGCTGGTTTAAAGGCAACAATTTCCATACTTGCCGCGGTTGTCATGATTTATCTTTGATGTATGACAAGATGAATCCGTCTATCGGGGCATGGCATGCTCTTTATAAAGATCAGACATTAGATTGTCTGTCTTGCCATAAAGACGTTGGCCATGATTACAAGCAGGTTGATGAATACATTAAGACAAATAATGCATATCCTCCGCTTGACGAAGCTTGGGTATTCCCGATTTCTGCTTCCACAAGCGCAAGTCCGATGCCTCCGCAGAATTTAACTCCTGAACAGCTCAAAAAAGACGCCCAGCCTTGGACTCCTAACAGTACAAGTGCTGCCAGCAACAATCAGCAGCCGAATGTAAATCAGTCTCAAGACGTTCAGAAGATTGCTAAGGAACTTTACGAAAAGACTAAAGAAGGCTTTAACGCTCAAGCACCAGCTCCTGTACCGGCAGCAACCAGCTCGGCATCTACGGCACCTAAGACACAAACAGCTACTCCGGCTCCTGCTCCAGCCTCTAAACCGTCTGCAGCTCTGGTTCCTGCTTCTAAACCAGCTCCAGCTGCAACATCTGCAGCAAGTCAGCAGCCCACAGCTAAAAAGTAGTTAAATCAATTACAGCAACTAAATACCTCCTGATGTTTTCCTCTCAGGAGGTTTCCTTTTGCTTCGGAGAAAGGAGGTCAACAATCCGTGATTGGCTCTTTTTATAAAACAAAAGGAACACCGATTGAAAGTGTTCCTGAAATCTAAAAAAACTTTTTTGGAATCCGGCAGATTATTCTTTACGTATAAAACCAACTTGATACAAAGGCTCAATCACATACAAATCTCCTTTGAGGTTATCTGTTGCAGCAGCATGTTCAAGTTTCTCATCGATAAGGACTGCCTTTAATTCGGGATGTTCGACTAGAAATTTCAATGCACCGTCCCAGCCCATCACAAATAACGCAGTGCAAAGTCCGTCTGCATAGCCGGAATTTCTATTAATGATAGTAACGGAGGAAAGGGTAGCCGGAACCGGTTCACCTGTTTTCGGATTCAAAATATGGTGATATTTTTTCCCATCTTTAATAAAGAATTTTTCATAATCCCCGCTGGTCACAACAGATTCATCCTTGGAGGGAACCGCTGCAAAGTTTCTTCCTCTCTTAAGATCCGGTTCTTGTATTCCGATGAACCATGGGTCGCCTCTGCCGTTTGTGCCTAGGGTGATAATGTTGCCGCCAAGACTTACCAAAACATTATTGCATTCATTGGCACGAAGTTTCTGAGCAATTTTGTCAGCGATAAAACCTTTCCCGGTAGCCCCTAAAGTAATTTCCTGACCTTTTCCGATTTTGGCATAATATTTATCGCCTTCTTTCTTTGTTTGGATTTGCTTATAGTCTACTTTTTTAAGAGCCTCCTCAATTTCTTGAGGAGAAGGGACGCGGTGATTTGGATGGTCAACACTCCACAATTTAACCAAGGTTCCTACCGTAGGATCCAGAGCACCATCAGTTATTTCACAGATATCCTTCGTTAAATCCAGAATCTCTACAGTATCCGGGCTCACTTCTACCCAGTTGCCATTTGAAGTGCCTAATTTTGAAATGTCACTGCTGGGAATATAGGCCGACAAAAGCTGTTCGAGACGGAGGGTTTCGTCTTTAATAACCTTTTGACAAAATTGTGCTTTTTCCTCAGTATCTGCTTTAACTTGACTAGTGATATTAGTTCCTAAAGCCTGAAATTCATCAAGATAAACCTGAGAGGCCGAAGCAGTAAGGGAGAAGGCGCATAAAAGGACTGACGTATAGAGGATTTTTTTCTTTAACATATTTATTTCCTACTTTCTAAGATGACTGCAGGCTAATGTTTCGCCAAGGTCGCAGGCTCTTTGATAAAACCGGATGCTTACCTCAGGATCACGGTTAACGCCTAAACCTTGACGGTAATTATTGGCTAAAGACAAACAGCCTACGGCAAAATTCAATCCGCAGGCCTTTTCATAATATTTATTAGATTCTTCCGGCTTTGATTCCTGCTGGAGCTTGAAGCCGAGGTAAAAACATCCTTTGGCGTCATTATTTTCACAAGCTTGCTTGGCAATTTGTTCTGCCTCTTCAAATTTTCCCTCCCGATGCTTAGCGATAGCTTCGTCACCCGTGGAGGCATGCGAAACTGAGAATGCAAAACAAGATAAAAATAAAAGTGAGAGCAAAGGATTCTGCATAGTTAGCCTTTTTAGAATTTTTTATGCTAGCTATAAGTTTAGAAACTGTGGACTTTTATGGCTGTCATTTGCCTCGCTTGTTACCCAAGTTAAGACAAAGGACCGAAGTTTGAACGGTCCTTTTGAAAATATGCTTTCTTTGAGAGGCAGTTTGAAGCTGGCTACTGTCTATTTAAAACGTATACATCACGGCAAAATAATGAGTCAGACTCCCTCCTAAAACAAACATGTGCCAAATAGCATGGTGATAGGGAAGACGCTGCCAGTTAAAAAAGATTGTGCCTAGAGAATAAAGCAGGCCTCCTGCAACAAGCAATACTAGGCCGGTAAACGGCATTGCATCAAACATTGGCTTGGCCGCAAAAAGGATGCACCAGCCTTGGAGCAAATAAAGACAAGTATTCCATTTATCGCTCATCTTTATGAGCCAGGGTTGAAAGACAATGCCGAAAATAGCGATGGTCCAAACAGCCGCACAAACGGTATAGCCAATCCAATTGTTCAGAACATTTAAGGTAAAAGGGGTATAGCTTCCGGCAATCAGAAGAAAGATCGCAGAATGGTCAAACAATTGAAATATCCTTTTTGCTCTTGGAAATGGTATTGCGTGATACAAAGTACTAGCTAAATAAAGCAGTATTAAAGAAGATCCGAAAATAGTAACGGTCGTAACGACTAGCGGAGAATTAGAGTCCGTGGCATATATTGTCAAGAAGACTAGCCCCACGATAGCTGCCACAGTTGCCAAGGCGTGGGTAATGGCGTTAGCCCATTCTTCGCCTGTCGAATAGAACTTTTCATCCGACCGAAGAAATCCTGAATAGGTTAAATTTTTCATTTATTTCTTCCTCTTTTTTCGTCCTATTATCGTTATTTCTTTGCACGGTAACGACCTCAAAAACGGTCATTTTGTAACAAAGAAGAAAACTGTGTCTGGAATAGGTTTTATTCAAAGTCACATCTGGTTACATATTGATTAATAAGCTCACGTAGCTTGCCCCTCAGCTAACTTTCATTATCTCGGGCCATTTCAAAATATCTTTCTTGATCTTTTCTTAAGTCCCTCTGTTTCAGGACGTATCTAGGAAAAGAAGAGGATTCAAAGAAGAAAAACGACTGTGAAAAGCCGTTATTATTTTCTGCGTCTATATAAGGAGAAATGAATGGCTAACACTCAAACATGGGGAGTCACTGTCCCTTCACTCAAAACCATTTTGACATGTTCCGCAGCCTTTATTGCATTAGTAGCTGCAAGCAAAATGTCTGTTCAGATTGGACCGGTTCCGTTAACAATGCAAACTTGCGCGATTGGTTTAATCGGCGCGGTTCTCGGCGCACGCAAGGGCTTTTTAACCGTTTTGGCTTTTGTATTGGCTGGTTTAGGCGGTTTGCCGATTTTTGCTACACCTTTGTCCGGTCCTGCTGCTTTGGTAGGTCCAACTGGAGGCTATTTAATCGCATTTCCTTTCGGCGCTTTAATTGCAGGACTTTTGGCGGAAAGAGGATGGACAGGAGAGAAGATCGTTAAGAGCACAATCGCTCAGTTCTTATCCAATATCTCCATTGTCGTGTTCGGCGGTCTGTGGCTCATGCTTTTAACTGGTTCCGAGAAAGCCTTTGCAGTCGGTTTGCTTCCTTTCTTCGCACCGGCCATGCTAAAAGCAGTTTTGGCTGCCTTGCTTCTTGCCGGTGTCAAACTAACTTTAAGAAAATAGTAGGAATTAATCCTTGAAGGCTCGGTTAATCGCCGAGCTTTTTTATTGGATGGAAAAAGCCTCTTCTTAAATCTATTGAATTCCGAAATTTCTCATTTTGTCAGGAGAAAGAACATCGCGGATTTCTTCTTCAAGGTTTATCAAAGATGCATTTAGGCAAAAATTCAATATGTATTGGATGTCTATATTTAATATAACTAATTGAATATATTAGATTCTATAAAGATTTGTAATAATAAGTAGAACTACTGATGTCCTTTGGTAGGTATGCCGATCTTCGGACTTGCCTTAAATTTCACTTAACGGATTTAAAACAACTTAAATCCTCAATCCCTACCAAGGAGAAAAATAAATGCAATTTTCCCGCTTACTTAAAATAGCTGCCCTTACTCTTTGCGCAGCCACCATCAGTTTTTCAGCACAGGCTCAGCTGAAAAACTCCCCGATGCATGCAAATCTTCCTGAAAATGCTCAGACAAAAGACTGCTTGATGTGCCATCAGTCTTACGATGCAGTTGCACAAAAAACAGCTAAATTGAATCCTAATCCTCATTCTTCTCACCGTGGCGAACAAAACTGCACTAACTGCCACAGCGTTAAAGGCAAACCACGCCTCGAATGCAATGATTGCCACACTTTCGATATCAAGATGAAAGGAGAATAAGTCATGTCAAAGAATATTTCTCGTCGTTCTTTCTTAGGTGCCGCTGCAGCAGCAGGTGCCTCAGCAGTTGCAGCACCGGCATTTGCCGCTTCTTCAAATTCTTCCGCCCCTGCAAAATGGGATGACGAAGTTGACGTAGTCGTATTAGGCTGCGGCGGTGCAGGCATGATGGCAGCCTGCCAGGCTCATGACGCCGGCGGTAAAGTCGCCGTCTATGACGCAGGCAAGTCTCCATTCCACACTGCTACAAATCTTTGCGGCGGCTTGTTCACAGCTTGGGGTTCAAAGCTCCAGAATGCTGACCCGGAAGGCAAAAAAGACTCTTGGCAGCAATTTGCCGAAGACATTATGGCTTATGGTAACTACATGAGCTTAAAAGAACCTGTTTACTGCTTCGCAAAGAATTCCGGTAAAGCATTTGACTTCTTGGCTGACAACGGTCTGGCAAAACACCATCTGGAACCTTATGCAGGTCATTCTCGCCTGAGAGCCCATAGACAGGATTCTTTCAAAGGCCGTGACTACATCGAAGTTTTGGTTAAGCTTTTAGACCAACGCGGTATCAAGATTAATCACGGAATGGGAGTCACTCGCTTCTACTTTGATCCGGAAACTAATACAGTTCTCGGTGTACAGGTTGGAGAAGGAGACAAGGCTAAGAACGTTAAGGCAAACAAGGGCGTCATTATGGCAACAGGCGGTATCACCGGTACTCCTGAATCCTTAGACTCTTGGGTTCCGAGCGTAGCAGGTAAGGGTGTAGCCATCGGCGGTCCGAAGAACGATGGTACAGCAATGAGAATCGCCGTCCGTGACGTTGGTGTACCTCTTTCTCATATGCAATATATCGCTTCCTACCCATGCGGTATCGTCATTAATGGACGTAACGGCCCGTACTGCCGCTGGTGGTTTATCACCAACAACGGCGGAATCTTGATTAACAAGAACGGACAGCGCTTCATTACAGAAAAAGAAGGTATCTGCCACGTTACACCGCATTTGGCTTTCCAACCTGAAGGATGCCACTATGTCTTGACAGACCAGGCTGGATGGGATCGCACATTAAGCAAGATTAAACTGGGCGCTCTTATCGGTCTTCCAAGCTGGCCAGCTGAAAGAGTTAACTCCGAATTTGCTAAGGGCGAAAACCTTTGGAAGTGCGATACATTGGAAGAACTCAGCAAGAAATCCGGTGTCAATCTTGAAGGCTTGAAGAAACAGCTTGACCAATGGAATAAGGCCGTTGAAACCAAGAACGATACACAGTTCGGACGCACAGATCAGCAGTGGAAACTGAGCCAAGGTCCTTGGTACATGATCAAGATGGAACCTTGGAACAACCTCTCTTGCGGCGGTGTTCGAGTTAACGAAGATCTCCAGGTTCTCGGATGGGATCTGAAGCCGGTTAACCACTTCTATGCAGCAGGCGAAACAGTTGCCGGTGTCCATGGAGCCTTCTACTGCGGCGGTAATGCTTGCGGTTTCGCACATACTTCCGGCTACGTTGCAGGTCGAAACGTAATGGGCAAAAAAGCTTAATTCCTGAGTAAGTAGGAAGAGGCGGAGAGTGAAGAGTTCTCCGCCTTTTTTCTATGTGCGCCCAGCAGGGCGTCCCTCTGTAGGGCGCAAATCCCGAACCTGCCCGATGAGGAGAAAGGTTAGCGACTCGGCAAGGGTTTAACGGTGACGTTAAGCTTGAAGGAAGCTGATAGCAAAATGCATGTTCAACGAACAGGAAGCGGATATGAGGCGGTCTAGACGGGTCTGGGGCATAGCTACCCAACACCCAATACTCATACAGGACCCTAGGACGTAGATCCAATGGACAGGCAGGAAAGAGCGACGTCATACTTGGGGAGTTCTGATTTAATGCCACCGGTTACAAAACTCGAGAGGGAACTGGATGTTAAATCAGAAGTCAGCCGAGGTCATAGTAGTGGCAACTCGAAGGACCGAACATTAACGATGTAAGTAGAGGTGATTACTCTCATGACTATTGCAGGAGCTCAGACTAACGCTCTCAGAGCGTCTGTTACAACACAAGGCGGGCAGCACTGCGCGGTGCGGTAGACAGCCGAAGCAAGAGGAGCTAGTCATGGCGAAATCACAATGGACGAAAGCAGAACCTAAAGGACTTCCGCTAATCGAGATTGTATGTTTAGTTCTCGAGGAAG
>Ga0209064_1004189_pt1 | contig 11137 bp, 11 predicted proteins | sample Inofromicrocosms_FD_187498 | JGI IMG/M metagenome (GOLD analysis project Ga0209064, IMG submission 187498) | Mouse cecum microbial communities from Vienna, Austria - Inoculum for glucosamine and mucus D2O microcosms (SPAdes) (version 2) | ecosystem: Host-associated > Mammals > Digestive system >... | reverse complement strand
CGGCTGTCGATGCCCGTAAGCCAGCAAGCTGGCAACGGGCACAGCCCTTCGGGCTGCCTTCCGGTCGCTGGCGTGGCAATCGCTGCGCTCCGCTGCGCGGCCGCCCGCATCCATGCGGGCGAAGGAGCGTGTGGTGGGTTCTGAATTCTGGCGGTATTTCAAGGACGTCCTGCGCTGGCCTTTAATCCACCGTCCAGGGGCGCTTGCCGCTCTTGTGCGGGGCAAGGCCGGCTTCCTCGATACATCACGGGACGACATCGTCTATTTTCGCAAGCAATGGTTTCCGGAGTTTTGCGAGGACGGCCTTGTGCCGTCTTTTGGCAATTCGCGGGGTCTTGTCCGCCATCCAAAGGAGAATGCCGAGCAGTTTCGCCAGCGCGTGGTTCATGCCTTCGCCTGGCATCTGCTTGGGGGCAAGGTCGAGGGCCTGCCGCAAATCCTGAAGTTTTACGGTTTCGACATCGGCGAAATCGTCAATATGCGCGATTATTCGCCGGAACGATGGGCGGAGTTCCAGATCGGGCTGAAAACGCCAGCCAGCCAGAAGGAGCAGCAGGCAATTCTGGACGATCTGGATATGCTCATCTGGCTGCTCAACGAATACAAGCCGGCGCGCTCGCTCTTGTTCCGGATTTATACAGATACCTACAATATGAAGCCCGGAGTCTGGAGCAGGGGGCACTGGAGCCAATGCCTGTGGTCGTTCTGGTCGGGAGTCCCGTATCCCGATCCGGGCAGCCCGGGAGGAAACGGGAGCGTCGTGGTCTCATTTGGCCTTGTTTGCAGGGCGCAGTCCGAAAACTGGCTTCCAACGGATTTTCTGGCCGCGATCTGGCAGGAAGAGGGGCGGCTATTTGTCATTCCGCGCCGCCGTCTGGAGTGGAGCGGCTGCGACTGGAGCGACATTTTCACCAGGCGGCATGGCTTTTTCGGCGCGGCTATTCTCGTGGGCCATGTGGGAGAGCGCGCCGTCATTTCCGAAATCTGGCCGGACGAACCCTGGAGCGACAAGCCCTGGGGCACTGGAGAAATCTGGGATCGGCGCTTGCCCTCGTGGCGGATGTTCGACTTTGGCCAGGCCAAAAGCCAGGGAGTCTGGTCCGACAAATCGGACAAATCCAATTCGACATGGAGCGGCCTGAACTGCTGCTGGTCGGTTCCATATCACGACATGAGCGTGGGCGAGACGCCGAAGTGGTCGGGCGCGAAATGGGGCGAGAAGCGCCAGCGCGTCATGCGCGTAAAGATTTACGAGCGTTTTCGCCATTTCACGCGCCTTTCTCCCGCGCCCGTGAATCCGGTCTTTGACGGCTCAAGCCGCGCTTTTGGCGAGTCCTTCATGGCTCTTGGCGCGGCAAAGGCCAAAACGCCGGTCTGGAGCGCTGACAAGTGGAGCGGCGGGATTGCCCTGCGCGGGAATTTCTTTTTCGAGAGTGTCCTGGCCACCCTGGCCGGCGGCCCTGTCGAAGGCTCGGAGCCCTGGCCGGACGAAGCATGGCCGGAAAAACCCTGGGGCGAAGTCAGCCGCTACGGACGGGAATATCCAGAATGGAAAATGTGGGCCTGCGGCGATGTTCGGGCAGCGCAAACTGCCCGGATATTGGACGCGCCAAAGCCCGCGATTTGCGCGGCAAGCCTCCTGGCCACGATTGCCGGCGAGACGGTGGAAAGTTCCGGCGACTGGGAGAGCGGCCAATGGCAGGACGCGCCCTGGGGCGGCATTGGCCTTGTGGATTTGGAGCGCGCTGATCCGGCGGCTTCCGTGTCTTCCGTTTCGGCCGCTCTTGTCGAAAACCGCATCGAAGAGTCCGGGCCGTGGCCTGATGACATTGGCTGGCAGGACGCGGAATGGGAGGCGCAGACACTTTCGGGCCTTGGCCACCACGCTTTTGGCGCGGCGATAACGGGTGAAACCGAATAATTTCTTTCCCAAGGCGCGATAGCGCCGCAGGGCAAGCGGGGGTTTGGGGGCCATTGGCCCCCAAGCGGGGGCCCGGGGGCGGCAGCCGCCCGGCGGGGTTTGGGGCGGTAGCCCCGATTGTCAGGAGACAGCCCCGACCAACAACCAACAGGAGCAGAAAATGGCCACATTGGCGACACTGACAAATTCCGGCCGCGCGGCCATAGCGGCGGCGATAGCCGCCCGGCGGATTCATCTTGGCTGGGGCGCGGGCGAGGCGGCCTGGGACGCGCTTGAGGACGGCGATCTGCCATCACTGGTCAAGCGCACGGAGCTTTATGACGAAATAGGCCGGCGCACGGTGGAGATCTTCGGCTTTGTCGAGCCGGACGAGAACGGCGAGATAGAGGTTCCGGTGGGCCTTTTGCCGGACGGCGCGGTCGAGACGGCGCGTTATGCCCGCAGGAGCGAGGAGACGCCGTATCTGTATTTCCGGGTGAATTTCGACTTCGCGGACGCGGCCACGGCGACGATCAGGGAACTGGGCATCTTCATGGATACCGAAACGCTGGACACCCTGCCGCCCGGCCTGCGCTACTTCACGCCGGACCAGCTTGTGAGCCCGGGCAAATTGCTGGCCATGCAGATAGTGCGGCCGAGCATCCTGCGCAGTCCGAGCATCCGGCAGTCAATCGAATTTGTTTTGCCGATATAAGGAGGGGGAAATGGCAAATTTCACCACGCCCAACGGCATGAAGATAGACAACTACTATAACAATTATGATCCGGCCAAGCATTATGAACAGATTTTGATGCGCGACGGGCGGCCGATGATGGCCAGCGAGATCAACGAAATGCAGTCCATCGGGCTTGCCCGGCACAAGGCGCTTGCCTCCTCGCTTTACAAGGACGGCGACATTGTGGCCGGGGCCCAGATTGCTGTCGATGCCGAAACCGGCTTTGTAATGGCAACGGCAGGCAAGATTTATCTGGACGGGCTGATCTGGGATCTGGGCGACGCCCGCTTTGAAATCCCGGTCAAGGGCACCGTGGCCGTTGGGGCGCGCCTTGTCGAGACAGTGATTTCCGAGCTTGAGGACCCTGTTCTGCGCAACCCGGCCATCGGCACGGACAGCGAGGGCGAGGCTGGAGCATGGAGACTGAAGATTGTCGCCGAATGGGGCTTTGACGGCGACGGCAAGGGCGGCCAGTTCTATCCGGTCTATATGGTGGATGACGGCATGCAGAGGCCGAAGGAGGCCCCGCCGGCCCTGGACAGCTTCAATCTGGCCATTTCACGCTATGACCGCGATTCCACCGGCGGCGGCAGCTATGTCTGCGAGGGGCTTCTTGTCACAGCCCTGGATCTGGAGGATGGCAAGGAGATATTCACGGTCGGGGCCGGCAGGGCGCGGGTCAACGGCGAGGGCACGGAGCTTCTGGCCAGCTGGCGAGTGAAATACGAGGCCGCGCCCGATCTGCGCCATGTGGACACCGAGGTGATCACCGCCGACGGCAGCGCAAGCCAGCGAATCAATGTGGCCCATCCGCCAGTGCATGAGTACCTCAACCTGCGCGTGCCCACCCGCAAGACGGTTACCCTCGTCCACGGCAATTATTCCGGCTGCCAGGACGCGCTTCCCGACAGCGCCGTCTTGCAGATCGTGTCTGTTGAGCAGAACGGAACAGCTTTTGCGCCCACGACCGATTATGTGCGCAGCGGCGACACCATAGACTGGGCCCCGGGCGGCAACGAGCCGGCCACGGGCAGCACCTACACCGCGACATACGATTTTCTGAACACGGACGTATTGCCCAAAGATCCCGATTATGACGGCTTCACCGTGGAAAACGCCGTGCCCGGCAGTTCGATCATGATTTCCTACAATCAGGCCCTGCCGCGCATCGACCGGCTTTGCCTCAATCCGGGCGGCACCTTCACCTGGACGCGGGGCGTGGCCAGCGAATACGCGGCCAGGCCGCCGCAAGTGCCGGATTCGGTTCTGGCCCTGGCATCGGTTTACCAGAACTGGCGCGGCATTCCGGATGTGGAAAACGACGGTGTGCGCGTGATGCCGTTTTCGCGCATGCTGGCCCTGGAGGACGGCTACCGGTACTGCCTGGCCGAAGTGGCCCGCAACCGGCTGGAAATGGACGCCGGCACCCGCGAGGCGGGCCAGCGAGCCGGTTTGCTGGTCGATCCATTTCTTGACGACAGCATCCGCGACCAGGGCCTTGAGCAGACGGCCGCCATCGTGAACGGCTGCCTGACCCTGGCCGTCCTTACGCCGGAAACCATGCCCGCCCTTACGGGTGACATCCCGGCCGCTCCGGTCAGCAACGCCTTCATGGTTCGGGATGGCCTTGCCCAGACTTTGCGCACCGGCCAGATGAAGGTCAATCCCTACATGGCTTTCGCCGTTCCCGAGGGCAAGGCCGAAATCTCGCCGTCCATTGACCGCTGGACCGAAAAGCAGACAACATGGGCCAGCCAGATAACCAGAACCTTCTACAGCACAAGCCGGCGCACTGTGCAGCGCAGCGGCGGGACAACAAGCAACTGGAGTTCTGCCGGAACCCGCTATTCAACGTCTTCAAGCACAAGCTCCTCCAGCTCGACCAGCACTCAAAATCTGGGCACGACAAAACAGGCCATCGACTATCTGCGCCAGATCGACATCAATTTCGTGCTTTCCGGCTTCGGCCCGGGCGAGATTTTCGAGAGCGTAAACTTTGGCGGCGTGAAAGTTCCCTTCACTGCCCCGGCCACGGCCGGCCCGGACGGCACGTTGAAAGGCAAGTTCAGAATTCCGGCCAAAACGCCGGCCGGCATCAAGCAGATCGAGTTCAGAGGCAAGGCTTCGGTCGCCTATGCCACTTTCGTGGGCGAAGGCACTCTGGAGGTGACCACCCTGCGCCGCGTCCAGAACATTTACAGGCATACCACAATCACAACCACCGCGACCACGGTCACCTACGTCGCGCCGGTGCGCGTGGTTGATCCGGACCCGCTTGCCCAGACCTTCACCCTTGAGGAAAGCGCCCTCCTGGCCGGCATCGACCTCTGGTTCGCGGCCAGGGGCACGACAAACGCCCAGGTTCAGATCCGCGAGACCGCCAGCGGCTTTCCCACAAGCGTGGTTCTGGCCAATGCCGTGGTAAAGCCGGCCGCGCAGAAGCTGGACGGACCCACCCGCGTTCTTTTCGACAGCCCCGTTCCCCTGGAAAGCGGCACGGAATACGCGGTGGTCATTCTTTGCAATGACGCGACCACGGCCCTTGCAGTGGCCGAAATGGGCCAGTTCGACAAGGAAGTCCAGAAGTGGGTGACGGCACAGCCCTATACCGTGGGCGTGCTGCTTTCCTCATCAAACGCCACAACCTGGACGGCGCACCAGACCACCGATCTGGCCTTCCGGCTGCTCATGGCCGGCTTCACCGAGAATGACAGCCTCGTGGGCCTGGGCGAGATCAACCTTCCGGCCGGAACAACCGACCTTATCCTGGCCGGGCTTGCCGAAACGCCTTCGTCAGCCTGCCGGGTGGAATATGAACTTGTCCTGCCGGACGGCGCGGCCGTCTCACTCTCCGCCGGCCAGGGAGTTTCCCTTGACCGCGCTGTCGAAGGCCGCGCGACCCTGCGCGCCAGGCTCTTTGGCGACAAGAACTTCGCCCCCGTTCTCTGGCCGGGAACCCAGATCATAGCCGGGCTGCTCCAGACAAGCGGCACTTACATAACGCGCTCCGTCGTGGCCCGCGATGCCAGAAAGATAGTCCTGGTTTATGACGCGTACGTTCCAACAGGCTCGTCGGTCGCCGCCGAAATCCAGCTTGACAATGGCTCATGGACAGCCTTGCCCGCCCCGTCCACAAAACAGCAGGGCGACGGCATTGTCGAATACCGCTACGAGCAGGCCGTAAGCGAAATCAACTCCGTCAAGGTCAGGCTGACCCTGGCCGGGACGCCCAAAGCCAGGCCCGAAGTCTATGACCTGCGCCTGATGACGCTGATTTGACGGAAAGGGAAAGCGGGGGTGTTGGGGCGCCGCCCCAAGCGCCGGGCTGCCGCCCGGACCCGCCCGTGGGGACTCGTCCCCCCGGACCCCCCATTATTGTAAGGGAGTGAATAATGGCAATAGACGACAGAACCAGCAATCTCGATCTTCCGCTGCCCAATGTGAAAAACAAAATGGCCGACGACTGCGCCAGATTGCGGACAGCCCTGAATGATCTTGACGGAATCGTCCAGCAAATTGAAACAGCCGCCCAAAATGCCGGAACCGTCGCGGTAACGGCGGCGGAAGCCGCTGCGGAAGCAATGAGCAAGGCCGCAGACGCTATCCGGGACGCCAACAGCGCGGTCTCCGTCGCCACGGCAGCGGCCGAAATCGCGGCCAATGCCAAATCGACAGCAGATGCCGCAAAGACAACTGCGGAGAGCGCGGCCACGACAGCGAGCACGGCCAAATCAACGGCTGACACGGCAAACAGCACTGCCAGCGAGGCAAATACGACAGCGCAAGCCGCCCAAACGGTAGCCAATGCGGCGGTTCCCAAGTCAGGGGCGCGGGGGACATTGGCCGGAAACGAGACTGCTGTGGTCGCAACTGGTAATCAGACCATTACCGCGTCCAGCTCGGATTGCGTAAATCTTACGACTTCCGGCGCGGTTACCCTGACCTTCACCCCGGCAGCCGTCGATGTTCGTGCGGTCAAGGCCATTTGCCTCACTGCATCCGCGGCAACCACGCTTACGATAAGCGGAACCGCAAACTGGGCAAACAAGGGCTCGGCCCCGACCTGGGGAAACGCCGGAACCATTCTCGTGCTGCTTGCCCATTTCGTGGGCGGCAGGGTTGTCTTGAGCGTTGCGGACAATACGCAATAGGGAGGAAGACATCATGTTTGGCAATGCATTGTTGTTATGCACAGCGGGGGGGGGGTAGTCTTTGTCCGGTAATAACAGAGTTACGGGAACTTGAAGGCACAATGTGTGAGTTGGGTGGCTGGTATGATCTTTATAGTGTTATAGCTTTTAAATATAGCGGGAAAATGTTATCCCCATACGCTATTATACAATACCGAAACTACAATGAATCTGCTTCAAGCGCGAAAAATCTGAATTTCAATATTGGTTCTGCCAGGGTATCTGAAGGATATACTATTATCGCAGACCTTGGTGAATGTGGTCCAACCAGTTTGCAATATATTCGTATGTGTTGGGCAGATGCTTCCTATAACCAGATTTCCGGCTGGAGTGACTGGATAACCTGGTAACTATTAAAAAGGACTTACCTCATGAAAAAATACACCTATAAAAACCAGACATACAATTCTTTCTGGGAACTCAACCGGGCCACGCCCGACCTTGTTTTCAGCGAGCAGACCCCGCCCGAGCTTCTGGCGCAGCTTGGCATAACTATTGAGGACATTCCCGACCCCGAACCCACGCCGGAGGAAAAAGCGCAGGCAGAGCTTGAGGCCAAAATCGCCGACATAGATCGCAAGACATCCGCGCTTATCCGGGACGGCTTTGATTACGAGGTTAACGGCGAAACATATCATTTCAGCTACGATATGTTTGACCAGCAAAATTTTGCCGACACAGCCAACGCCTGTTTGCTGGCAAAGAGCGGCGTTCCCGGCCTGCCGCAATCCGTTACCTGGAACGGCTATAAGGCGGACGGTAGCCTGGTCAGATTGACCCTGGACGCCGACCAGTTCCTTGCCCTTTACACGGCAGGCGCGCTTGCCCACAAGGCGGCCTGCATGGAAGCGGGCGGCCAGGAAAAGGCGGCAGTCATGGGCGGGGCGGCATAATGCCTTGCAAGATGCCATATTTGAAGGCCGTGGGCATTGCCTGGGATCAGCTTGTCAACGCGCACTTTGGCGGCTGGCCGGATGAAACGCTATCCAGCCGCGCATACCGTTTGTCGAAAAAAGGCAAGCCTTTGCCGCGCAAGGTGATTGACGCGCTGTTTTTCTGGGATAAGGACAAAAAATCCGGCAAAAGACATTGCGAATTGAGCTTTGAAAGCGAGTGCAAGTTTAAACAGCTGCCGCCGGAAGCAAGGGGGGGGGAATGATGCTGGGTAGGGAATTGCTGTGCGGGACGGCCGGCGGGAATGATCCCTGGTCGATAAATCTTCCTCGTCTGGAAACAACGGGTTCCATGACAACCGCCCCCAGCGGCAGGCGATACGCGAGGCACGTTTCCCAGATGGGAAGCGTCATGTTTTATAGAGATATGGGCAGACAACTGGCAGCTTTGATACTGGATGCAATGTACAGGTTTTCTGCCGTCAATATGTATTCCGAGAAATACATAAAAGATATTTCATTGCCAAAAATAACTACTCCGGCAGTTTATTATTTGAATATGAGTGGCAAAACCAAACCAGGGACATCTGCTGACAGGATGAAAGTGACCGATGATTGGCTTGCGGCGAATATGTTCTTCGATCCAAATCTGCCCCGGGACAACGGAGATGTATGGATGAACATGGGGAGTCCGGCAGTTACCCGTGCAAGAAAACTAAAAGTGTCTGGCTTGGTGTGCGACATCCCGACCATAAATCTGGTCATGCGCATCAGTTCTGATAGAGAAGTGATCAAAAAAATGGATCCTACCGCAGCCAGTTATTCCCAGTGGGATTTTTCGGATTCAAGCGGCTTTTGGAGTTCTACGGTTTCAAATGTGCCGGGTGGCGATTACGGCTATTCGATTTTGGATAATTATAAAGAAACAGGTTATACGCATTATTGTGGATATGGCCTGGACTGCATGATTGAATCTTCCAGTGCTTATAAACTTGTAAAAGATTTTATGTATGTGCCTGTTATTGTAGGTGTGGCCTAATCGGGGAGGATGTGATGCTAAATAACAACCTGTTGCTTATATCCAGCGGGGGGTAATGGATTCCTTGCCGGCCAAATTTTTTACCGCCCCTTCAGGCAGGCGGTACACAAGGCATAGCTCCCAAAAAGGGAGTATAATGATTTATGTCGAGGACAATATTACAAAGTATTTGCTGATTGTTGACGCCTGCTATCGCGCCCATGCTCTGGCCTGGGACACGTCGCCTGTTGATTTGGGCTTGAGAAATTATGACAACGAGTCCATCACAATGACCAGGTATTCTGGCAATGGTTCGGATTCGATTTTGGCCTCACACTTCGGCAACAAAAAGGATGCTTATACAGCCCGATATAATACCAATGTTTTAATGCAGAGAGCAACCACGGACGCAGCCCATTTTTGCAGGAGCATTGTTGTGAACGGTTCGCAATGTGATTTGCCAAATGTGCAGCAATCTTTACGGATGCACATCGATGCCAATTTTATCGACAGCATGGATATGACATCAAAAAACAATCCTGGCACCAAGATGACTGGATTTGATTTCGGCGCCTGTTTTTACGCAAGCACGGAGGCCAGCGCCCAAAAAGCCTGGTATCCTTATAACGGAGCGGTTGCAAACTACAGCAAAGCTCGGGCGTTAGGAGTAGTGCCAGTATTGGAAATTTCCGGGATTGAATAAAATAGGAGAAAAATCAATGCTGAACAACAATTTATTGTTGTGCGTATCAAGCGGGGGGGGGGGGTAATCTTGCCGGCCTTATAGACGAACTTCGCGCCAGGGCCAAAACAGGAGCGCTGGATCCGGGCATATCCGGCGGCACGATAAAATGTACGGGTATGATGGTAACTGTTTCCGCCACAATCAAGCTAAAGGATTTGAGCGCATACAGAGCGGTTATTACGGAAATTCAGCCTTTGATATGGTATGAACTTCATAATTTTAGAAGCACGATGAGGCCAAAAAACAGCTACAAAGCTGGAAGCGCGGAATTTGAACAGGCCATCAAAGGAGGAAACATGAGCGTGGGAGGCCAGGTTTTGGGTTGCAACGGCGATAACAGCGACAACCCCAAAATACTTTGCGGCGGCGTATATATTGGATTTTACGACAAGAGCATCTTGTACATCCCGAATTTGTGGTGATGCCACGCTTGAGCTTGCCGCATAAAAATGGAGAAACAATCATGATTAATAATAATCTTTTGTTGTGTACATCAATCGGGGGGGGTAATCTCCTTGAGGTGCCGATAATTACAGAATGTATCCAGGAAATACGATTAAATTCGGCTTCTGGAGGAGTGGATGTTTTCAATGTGTACGCGAAATATTCTGGAACCGCCCGCGCCTGGTATTTAAAAGCGGAATTTTATGATAACGAGGGCTACGGCACCAAAGAAAGCCCTGGAAGCAAGCTTTTAACAGCGTCAAATCTGTCACCTGATGGCTATGTCAAAGGTTTTGGCGGGGGCGGCCAAACTTCTGGGAGTGCGTTTTGCCTGGGCTGAATCAAGTGATGATCTGGTGTCCGGGTTTTTAGGCTGGATTGTTCCAGCCCACAAGTATTTGTAAAAATTTGGCAGTGGCCGGGGGAATGGTTTGCTGCCCCCCGGCCGACGGGCTCCAAGCCCGCCACGGCCCACGGATGGATTTGGGCCCATCCGCGAGTAACCGCCTGCTTAAGTCCGCTAGGGACGGGCGTTTTGATAGCACGGCGCGTTGCCTTGGGCAAGAGCGAAAGGACAATCTAAAATGGAGCGCAACGAGATCAGGTGCGGAATTTGTGGCAAACTGCTTGGCAAGGGAACGGCGCTGGACTTTGAAATCAAATGCCCGCGCTGCAAGGCCATCAACCATTTGAGGGCGGCAGACAGCCCCTGCTCCGAGACTCCAGAAGACCCGTCGGAGCGCAATCATGCCCGAAAACATTAGTTCGCCGCTCTCTGGCTGGATGGGCGGTAAATCCATTCTTTCCAGGCGCATTGCCGGAATGCTGCCGGAGCATAAATGCTACTGCGAGCCGTTTGCCGGCGCAGCCTGGGTAATGTTCCGCAAACAGGAATCCAGGGTGGAGGTTCTGAACGACATCAACCGGGAAATAGTGACTTTTTACCGGGTGGTGCGGCATCATCTGGAAGAATTTGTCCGTTACTTCAAATGGGTGCTGGTTTCCCGTGATGAGTTTGAGCGCCTCAAGCGCGTTGCGCCCGACACGCTTACAGACATCCAGCGGGCGGCAAGATTTTATTATCTGCAGCAAATGTGCTTTGGCGGCCGCATGGGCGACAAGCCGACATTCGGCTATGCGGCTGTTCGTGGCCCGAAGCTCAATCTGTTAAGAATAGAGGAGCAGCTTTCCGCCGCCCATTTGCGCCTTG
>Ga0209064_1004168_pt1 | contig 11205 bp, 10 predicted proteins | sample Inofromicrocosms_FD_187498 | JGI IMG/M metagenome (GOLD analysis project Ga0209064, IMG submission 187498) | Mouse cecum microbial communities from Vienna, Austria - Inoculum for glucosamine and mucus D2O microcosms (SPAdes) (version 2) | ecosystem: Host-associated > Mammals > Digestive system >... | reverse complement strand
ACGGGCAGGATGTGTTGTTCAAGGCATCGGCGGCGATTCCGAGGATTTACCGTTTGAAGTTCCAGCGTGATATTTATAAGGATTTGCGGATTCTAGAAAAGAGCATAGGCGAGGGCGATGAGGAAAATTCCAACCTCGATTTATTTTCGCTTGAAATGTTCGAGAATATCGCCTACACAATGGCAAAACATGCAGACCCGCAGATTCCCAATGAAGTGGACGAATGGCTGGATGGTTTCAACACCTTTTCCATTTATCAAGTTCTGCCACAGCTTATAGAACGGTGGGGATTGAACGTAAAGACGGATGTGGAGGCTAAAAAAAACTTCGCCCAACTGAGCGGGAAATGACCACGCCGCTGTTCCTTCTGCGGTGTGTGCAGTTAGGGCTTTCGATGGCAGACCTTGACCTGCTTTCCATCGGGCTCATCAATGATATGTACTGCGAGAGCCGCAATGATTCCTTTTCCTACGCTGTACTGGCTGATCAGGCCGCAATGGACGCATTTTGATTGAAAAAACAGCCTTTTTCTGCTATGATTGGTAGTGGAAAAGGGCTGTAAGTATGACTTACAAGTCGTAATTTATCAGAGGAAAACATTCATGAAAAAGATTACTTCAATGATTGGTATTATAATTTTTTTATTCCTTATAACATCATGTAACCATAAAGATGTTGAAGATATTTCTGCTGATACAACTCAGCAGGTAGAAGAAACTAAAAATCAACATATCGAATCGCAGGAAATTATTGAAACAGATTCTTTGAGTTGGCTTGAAATTACAGAGGATGGAGTTAATGAGGAACTTTATTTGGAAAATTTAGATGCAGAAGTATTAGAAGCAGTTGCTACGAAACTTCGAGCATTAGTTGAAGAAGAAGTCGAAGCAGAGCGGGAAAATCCAGAAATAGTGATAACTGAAGGTTGGACAAGGGTATTTGACAGTGAACAATATAATGAAGTGCTGAATATGGGTGAGTCGGCTATGAAGCCGTTATATTGGATTATCTACAAAAGTCCGAATGCGGGAATGTATGAATATATTTGTGCAACTGCATTATATGAATTGTCTGGTTATGATTTCACAAATGAGGATGGGAGTCTTACATGGGTCAATTCCAAGGAATTTCTTGATAGATTCAATGAAAAAATTTTAAGCGATAGAAAAAGATAACTTCTCATTTGCAGGGCTGATACAACAGCAGAAAAATAGAATAGAATTCTTACATAGGCACTTGCCATAACAGCAGGTGTCTTTTTTTACGCATTTTTTCAGGGAGCCTTTTGGCTTCCTTTTTTCGTGGGGAGGTGCTTTGGGTGGGAGCGTCAAGGATACAGGGAATCACGGTGGAAATCGGCGGTGACACCACAAAGCTGACCGCCGCGCTGAAAGGGGTAAACGGGGAGATACGCACCACGCAGTCACAGCTCCGGGACGTGGAGCGGCTCTTAAAACTGGACCCCGGCAACACGGAACTGCTGGCACAGAAGCACCGGCTCCTTGCGGATGCAGTGCGGGAGACGAAGGAAAAGCTGGAAACACTGAAAGCGGCTGCGGAACAGGCAAACGAGGCGCTGGCAAAGGGGGAGATTACCCAGGAGCAGTATGACGGGCTGCAGAGGGAGATCATCGAGACCGAGGAAAGGCTGAAAAGCCTTGAAGAACAGGCGAACCAGTCGGCGGTGGCGGTGCAGAAGATCGCCGCCGTGGGCGAGGACTTGAAGAACCTTGGGGATAAGATTTCCGGTGTAGGGACTACCCTTACCAAAAGCGTGACCACTCCCATTGTAGGGCTTGGCACGGTGGCGGTCAAGACGGCGGCGGATTTCGATACAGCCATGAGCCAGGTAGGGGCGGTTTCCGGGGCAACGGGAAAAGACCTTGATGCCCTCCGGGATAAAGCAAGGGAGATGGGGAGCAAGACCAAGTTCTCCGCATCGGAAGCGGCAGAGGCCATGAACTACATGGCGATGGCGGGCTGGAAGACTTCTGACATGCTTTCCGGCATTGAGGGCATCATGAACCTTGCCGCCGCTTCCGGGGAGGATTTGGCAACTACCTCCGATATCGTGACGGACGCATTGACCGCCTTTGGCTTGACTGCAGCGGACTCCGGGCATTTCGCGGATATCCTTGCGGCGGCAAGCAGTAATGCCAATACCAACGTCTCCATGATGGGCGAGACCTTCAAATACTGTGCGCCCATTGCCGGGGCGCTTGGCTTTTCTGCGGAAGATACCGCAGAGGCAATCGGGCTGATGGGCAATGCGGGCATCAAGTCCACCCAGGCCGGCACCGCCCTCCGCACCATCATGAGCAACCTTTCCGGGGAAGTGAAGATTTGCGGTTCAAGCATTGGCGAGGTCACAATCGCCACCACCAATGCGGACGGGAGCATGAGGGATTTGAGCGCCATCCTCGCTGACTGCCGGACGGCTTTCGGAGGTTTGTCAGAGTCTGAAAAGGCAGCGGCGGCAGAGGCGCTTGTGGGGAAGAATGCCATGTCCGGCTTCCTTGCGCTGATGAACGCCGCCCCTGCGGACATCGAGAAGGTGAGCAGCGCCATAGCAAACTGCGATGGGAAGTCGGCGGAGATGGCGGCGACCATGCAGGATAACCTTGCGGGGCAGCTTACCATCCTGAAAAGCCAGTTGGAGGAGCTTGCCATTTCTTTTGGTGAAATCCTCATGCCCGCCATCCGCCAGATCGTCACATGGGTGCAGGGATTCGTGGATAAGCTGAACGGCATGGATGAAGGCACCAAGAACACCATTGTCACCATAGGGCTCCTTGCGGCGGCAATCGGCCCCGTGCTTATTATTATCGGGAAAGTGGTCTCTGCGGTGGGGAGCATCATGACCTTCATCCCCACGCTGATCGGGGGCATTTCCAGTATCGGCGGCGGGCTTAGTGCTTTATGGGGAATACTCGCTGCGAACCCGGTCACCTTAGTAATCGCGGCCATTGCTGCACTGATAGCCATCTTCGTGGCGCTGTGGAATAATTGCGAGGGCTTCCGGGAGTTCTGGATCAACTTATGGAATGTGATAAAAGATGCTGCCATAGCTGTGTGGAATGGGCTGAAAGACTTCTTTTCCAATATCTGGAACGCCATTACCGGGGCGGCACAGTCCATCTGGAACGGACTAAAGGACTTTTTCAGCGGGCTGTGGGAAGGCATAAAGAACATCTTCCAGACTGTCCTTGACGTGATAAAGACGCTGATTGTGGCGCGGTTCGAGTTCTATAAGACCATCATCACAACCGTGCTGAATGTGATACAGACAGTTGTATCCACGGTATGGAATGCGATTAAAACAGTGATTGAAACCGTTACAAACGCCATCGGCTCTTTCCTGTCCTCCGCTTGGGAAGCGATAAGGAATACCGTCACCACGGTAATGGAGGCGATCCGCAGTGTAATCACATCTGTATGGGAAGCCATCAAGTCCGCAGTGACGGCGGTGCTTTCCGCCATTAAGGACGTGGTGGTCTCCGCATGGGAGGCGATTAAGAGCGCCATCACCACGGCAATGGAGGCGATACGTTCTGCGGTCATTGCCGCATGGGAAGCCATAAAGAGCGCGGTTTCTTCTGCGATTGAAGCGATAAAAAATGTGGCTGTGGCGGCATGGGAGGCCATCAAGTCAGCGGTCATTTCCATTATGGAGGCGATCAAGAGCGCCATTACCGCAGCATGGGAAGCCATCAAATCCGCAGTCAGTTCCGTGGTCAATGCGATCAAAGAGGTCATCACCAGTGTGTGGAATGCCATCAAGTCTACGGTCACTAGTATCGTGGGCGGCCTGAAGGACGCGGTGGTAAATGTATTTAACAGCCTGCTCTTAGGAATCAAGAACGCCATGAGCGGAATCGCCGGGGCGGTGAAGAGCGGATTCGATGCGGCGATCAACTTCATCAAGGGCCTGCCCTCACAGGCATTGCAGTGGGGCAAGGACATCATCGGCGGCTTAATAGATGGCATCAAATCCAAGATCAGCGGCCTTGTGGACAGCGTGAAGGACATTGCGGGAACCATTGCGTCCTTTCTGCATTTCTCCGAGCCGGACGAGGGGCCGCTTTCCAACTTCCACACCTTTATGCCGGATATGATCGATCTGCTCGGAAAAGGCATCCGTGGGAATTTAGGGAAGCTGACCGGCCCCATGAAGGAACTGGCAGGGATGCTCATCCCAACAACAGGGGCAATGGAAAGCATCTCATCAGCTGAGAATGGCGGGAACGGGAATGCTTCACTGGCGGCAAGGCTGGATGCCATGTATGAGGTGGTGACAAAGTATCTGCCGCGATTGGCAAACAGCCAGGTAGTATTGGATTCCGGGGTGCTGGTCGGGGAATTATCTGACGGGCTGAACCGGGAGCTGGGAAAGGCGTATTCATGATAAGGAAATTCAGGCTTATAAACGGGGAAGGGGTGTCATGGGATTTGAACGCCCGGACATCCTTTTTCCATTCCATTGGCGGCTTCGGCTATAAGGACGGGACGCAGTATGAACAGATCGGCACGGACTTCATCCCTCTGGAGGAATTATTCTCACAGGGAGTGATGACCGGGCGGATATTTTTCGGTGGCAGGAATGCCTATGTCAATTATAGAGCTTTTTCCCGGTTCGTCCGGGCGGTACCGCTGACCCTCGTGTACGAGATGGAGGAGGCGTTCCGCGTCCCGGTGCGGATGACGGAGATTGCAAAGAGCGAGCTGATCACTGGCGGGGCGGGGCTGGATTGTGAAGTTGCATTTACGGCAACCGGGCTGTTTTATAAGAATGTTTCCGGCTACAGCGGGACGCTCTCCATCGGCGGGAAGATTTATCCCTACGAATACACCTATGCCTATGCGGACGTGACGCAGAACACGCTGATGATCGACAGCGACAGCCACGGGGACAGCCCATGCAAAGTGACGGTATATGGCCCCTGCACGAATCCCGTATGGAAGCACTATGTGAACAACGTGCTTTACGAGACCGGGCGGTATGAAGGGAATATCCCGGACGGGCATAAGCTGGTCATTGATACCACGCAGATTCCCTACAGCATTACGGAGCGGGGCGTCAGTGACGAGGTGGTGGCTGACCGTTACCAGATGTGCGATTTTACCACGGAGCGGTTCTTCCACCTGCAGTACGGCAGCAACCGTATCTCCGTGGTGCATGAGGGGCTGAACATTCTGAATGTAATGGTAGAGGGGAGGATCAGCTATGAGACCGTATAACGTGGAAATCTTCACGCAGGACTTTGAGATGGTGGGAAATACCAATGTAAATGAGGTTACCTACAAGGAAGATTACCTGTCCTCAGACGGCAATACCGTGACAGTGCTTGCCATGCCCGGTGTGAAAAAGCAGGACTATATCCGCATCAGCCGTGGGGATGAGGAGTATGCCGGAATCGTGACGGAAATAGGGTATGGCACGGATAAATCCAAAAAGCTACAGACTATTTCCTATAAACCACTCATGGAACTGCTGAATACGGATGTGCTTTTCGATGTGGATTTGCAGGGGCAGGGCAGTATGGAGCAGTTCATCTGTGACAGGATACAGGAAATGTTTATCACAAATGAGGACGGGATGCAGAATATCAAAGGATTAAGTGTAGCGGCGGCAACCTCCACAAAGGACTGGAGCCTGCACATCACGCCCTCCGACAAGGGCGGGCATTACAACATCGTGAACCTCATTGATTCGGTGATTATCCCGGCAATGGAGAAGTACAGCATCCTTGTAAAGACAAAGCTGGACATCCAGAACCGGGAAGTGCAGATCATTGTAGGGAAAGCGGCGACAGGCATCATCACCATAGAGAGCGACCTTCCCAACATCATCAAAAAGAGCGTCACCATCAAGCAGGTCAGCGCCGATGTGAATAAACTGGTGATCTATGACGGTTCCGATTATGAAAAGAAAAGGGTGTATTTCCTGCATCCCGATCTTGGCTATGACACGAAAGACCGGGACCGCATCACGCCTGTGGTGTGTGAGATGCAGGCGGTTTCCCATGAGGAGGGGAGCAGCTTTGAGAGTGCTGCGATCAGCGCCGCCCATAACAAGTTCGCAAATTTATCCTATTCCAATCTGATAGAGCTTACCATGATGAACGGTGACGCGCTGGTAAAGCCGGAGGAACTGGAATTCGGACAGGTGGCGGACATCATCTCGGACGGGGAAAGTTATAGGAGCATCCTCACCGGGAGGGAGCGGGGGAAGGACACAAAGCTGGTGTTTGGCACGGTGCGGCTGGATTTGACTAAGATTTTAAGGAGGCAGGAGAATGGCTGACAACATCGTATTAAAGACATACAAAGGCGGCAATGTCACACCGCAGGATGACGCCATCATCTACGAGACGGCGATCCCCGGCAGCGGCATCTTCAAGGGCTGTGAAGTGACCTATGCGAGAGGGAATGTGCTGCACATCTCGCAGGGCTTTGGCATGATTCGTGGCCGGTTCTTTGAGGTGTATGAAACGGAGATTGACGTGCGCCTTGCGGATGTGGGGGAGACATTGCAGGGGCGGGTGTATATCCACCTTGACCTGTCAAATGCGGATGAGCCCATCAAGATACTGGCGCAGGCGGCAGCGGAGCTTCCGCCGCTGGATGCGGATGTGAACATCAATTACAACAATTCCTCTTACGATCTGGAACTTGCCATCTTCACCGTATCTTCCGCAGGTCTGGACGGCCTTACGAAAGTGTTCCCCACGCTGAAAGCCGGGAGCGGAGGCGGCGGGGGAGGAGGGGAAACCCTCACCCGCGCCACATCATACTCAGTGGGTGATGCGGTGACCGCAGTGGGTGCTCCGGGGTGGGCAACGCTGGTCTGCACACAGGCAGGCACCACAGCCGCATCGGAGCCTTCCGGGTATTCGAGGATCACGAAAGTGGGAGACAGGGTTTTAGATGGAACTGCGGTATTTACTGCGAGAAATATCATCGGGGAGCTGGACGGTGTTATTTCCGCAACGGAAACTTTGGAAGAATCCATGCAGACTTTGGATGAAAGAGTGACGGAGATGATGAGCAGCACCGGCCTTGTGATGAAACTGGTGAGCCTTGACGAATACCGGGCATTGGAAAGCTACAGCGCCACCACCATTTACCTCTGTTATGAGGATGAAACCACAAAGCGTGTGACGCGGATTTTCGTGGGAGAGGACAGGGTGTATGCGGCAGGGGTGAAGGTAACGTACCAGATCGACACAGGCTATGCGCTGGAGCGTACCGTGCCGGACAGGGAGGACGCCATTGCCGCCGCCCCGCCCGCCGCGCTGGAGGGCTATACCTTTGTAGGATGGCGGCAGGATGATACTGCGGAAAAGAAAGTGCTTTCGGAATACCTCATCAGCAGTGAGGAACCCGTCACGCTTTATGCGGTGTTCAGAAAGCAGATGACCATCGGTCTGATGCCCAACGGCGGCACCCTTGCAGAAACCGGGGCGGCGGAGTCCTTTATGGCTTATTGCTATTACAACAACGGGAATTCCCAGAGCGAACCCACCACGGTACCGGCAAGCCCCTATACCCGGAAGAATATGTCCTTCTGCGGATGGAGCATTGACTCCCTTTCCACGCCATCGTATAAGCCGGGAGAAAAAGGGGTATTCCCTGCGGAGGCTGCGCTCTATGCCATGTGGGTGACCACGGAGTATGACTTCCCCTACACAGGGAATTATGTGCAGTTTGTTATCCCCCAGGACGGCATCTATGAGTTTGAGGTATGGGGCGCATCCGGCGCTGCGGCGAAGGTGGATTCCCTTACGGCAGAAGGCGGACTTGGCGGGCATTCCAAAGGCTATAAGAAGATGAAGAAGGATGAAGTGATCTATGTCTATAACGGCGGATCACCGAACGGCACATCTTATGGGGCAAACGGAGGCGGGAACGGTTACAATTATGCCAGCAGCAAGCAGTACGGGGCAGGAGGAGGCGGTTCCACCCATGTGGCCACAAAACCTTATGGTCTTGGCACGAACAGTTCCAGCGGGCCGTCCTATGCCAACCGCTCCAGCATACTGATCGTGTCGGGAGGCGGTGGGGGCGGCGGGATAGACAACGGCACAGCCCACAAGGGAGGAGACGGCGGAGGGGAGCGTGGCGGGAACGGCTCCGGCGGTGCGCTGGGAGGCCGGCAGATATCCACAAGCAGCAGCCCTTCTGAAAACTTTGGCATTGGGGATTATTATTCATCAAGCAGTGCCGCTTCTTCCGGCGGCGGTGGCGGATGGTTCGGCGGGAACTATGGAATGTACGGGCAGTCCGGCGCAGGCGGTTCCGGCTATGTGGACGGTGTCGCACCATTCACGCATAATGGGAAATATTACCCCGCAGAGACCGAGGCGGGGGTGAACGAGGGGAACGGCAGGGCATTCATCCGGTATGTGGAATGCGCGTAAATATGTACAGTTTTCCATCTGTATATTTGTGCATCCTATGCTCCGAATCTGCTTGATAATATCCCCATTCAGAGCGAATATGGGTACTACCGAAAGGGAAAACACGAAAAACGGAGGGAATCACAATGACGAGATTTGAAAGAGAGATAAACGGGAGCCTTGGGGATTTTTGGAAAAAGAATGCAGAGGAGGAAGTGAAAAAGGCGGTGGCGCAGGCGGATGAAAAGGCTACGGTTGATGAGGACGGCGCGGTCAGATGGAAGAGCAACGGGCGCTGCCTGATGGATGACTTCTGCGAGAAGCTGGAATACGCAGGATACCCTTTCAGCAGGGAGGCAACAGCAAGAAAACGGGATGCACAGAATGAGGAAAGCATCGCGGAATACCGCAGGAACCACAGGGGGCTTTCCGGGGAGGTGCTTGCGGAGGCAAGGGCAGCATTCGGGGAAGGCGCCACGGTGGTCAATATACTGACGGGAGAGAGGACAAAACTGTAAAAACATTATTTTAGGAACAGGCGGACTGCCCACTGCGGGCAGCCGCTTTTTTCTTACCCAAAACCAGAAGGAGGAATTGGAATGAAGAATTTTATCGAGGGGGCGCAGTATGCGTTCGCGGCGCTCGGCGGTGCGCTGGGTGCGGTCATGGGAGGCTTTGACGGCTTCCTTTATGCACTGGTGGTATTCGTGGTGGTGGACTACATCACCGGGCTGATGGCGGCGGCAGTGGAGAAGAAGCTCTCCAGCGAAGTGGGATTCAAGGGCATCTTCAAGAAGGTGGTCATTTTCAGCCTTGTGGCAGTGGGGCATATCGTGGATACGCACATCATCGGGGAGGGGAGCGTCCTGCGGACGGCGGTCATCTTCTTTTACCTTTCCAATGAAGGCATTTCCATCCTGGAGAATGCCGCCCGGACGGGGCTGCCCATTCCGGGGAAGCTGAAAGCCGTGCTAGAGCAGTTACGGGAGGAAAAAGAGGAATGATATGCTGCACAAATTTTCTGATGATGTTTGTGCAGTTTATGGTTCCATTCCCGCTTGCTATTATGCCCGTCCAGAGCGAACATGTCTGTGACCGGGGAAACCGGAATACAGGGACGGAGGGTTTAAGGATGAGGGCATACGGTGAAAGGGAGATGCACGGGAAGTACACGCTGGAGGATTACAGCGGCTGGTCGAGGAACCACACCAAAGCGGCATCCATCCGCAGATGGAAACGACCGCTGAAAAAGAGGGCAAGGCAGGTGTGCCGCGCCATGCTGAGACGGATGGAAAGATAACAGGATAATTTTTGGAAGGGCATCGCTGCGGCGGTGCTTTTTTCGTGCAGAAAGAGAGGGAAATGGGATGAACTTAAAACAGAATTACCTTACACAGTCCGGCTGTTATAAAGCGGGAAAGCACATCACCGTAAAAGGTCTTATGATCCACTCGGTGGGATGCCCGCAGCCAGAGGCGGATGTGTTTATGAAGAACTGGAACAGGGCGGATGCCAATGCTTGCGTCCACGCCATTATCGAGCCGGACGGGGATGTGTACCAACTGCTCCCGTGGGATTTCCGTGGATGGCACTGCGGAGGCAGCGCAAACAATACCCACATCGGTGTGGAAATGACGGAGCCTGCCACCATTAAATATGCAGGCGGCGCATCATGGACGGAGACCGGGAACGGGGAGAATACGAAGAATCATGTGTTTGCCACCTATAAATATGCGGTGGAATTGTTTGCATATCTGTGCAGCCAGTATAACTTAGACCCGCTTGCAGATGGCGTTATCATCAGCCACAGCGAGGGATGTAAAAGGGGCATTGCCAGCAACCACGGGGACGTGGAGCATTTATGGTCTAAGTTTGGATTGTCGATGGGGCAGTTCCGAAAAGACATCAAGGCGGCGATGGAGGGAAGCACAGCGGAGGATTCCCTTACCGCCATTATGGGGAAAGCGGCGGCAACTGCGGAACAGATGAAATCATACCTCAAAAAGAAAAATCCGTCCGTGCCACAGTCCGTTCTGGATATGCTCCCGCGGTACCTTTCGGAAGGGGAGGCGGAGGGCGTAAGGGGCGACATCGCCTTTGCACAGTCCTGTCTGGAAACGGGGAATTTCACTTTCTCCGGCTCTGCGGTCACTCTTTCGCAGAACAATTTCTGCGGGCTTGGTGTGACGCAGAGGGGCAGAGCGGGGCTGTCCTTTGACACGGCGCAGCTTGGCATCCGGGCGCAGATTCAGCACCTCAAAGCCTATGCCTCCACGGATAAGCTGCGGAACGCACTTATAGACCCGCGTTTCCGCTATGTGAAAAGGGGCTGTGCGCCATATGCGGAATGGCTCGGCCAGAAGGAGAACCCGCAGGGGATAGGCTGGGCGGCAGGAGAAAAGTATGGGGAGAAGATACTTTCCATACTGAAAGCCGTTATGGACGAAGGGAAAGTGCAGTTCATGGAGAGCCTCACCCTTTCCGCACCTTACATGGTGCGGGTATCTATCCCCGATTTAAATATCCGAAAAGGCCCCGGAAAATCATACCCAAAGACGGGCAAGTTTACCGGCGTGGGCGTTTTCACCGTGGTCGAGGAAAAGGACGGCTGGGGGCTGCTGAAAGCCTATCAGGAAAAGCGCAACGGGTGGATTTCACTGGCATTCACCACACGGATTTAGAGGAATGTAAGGCGGCATTTATATAGGAAGAAAGCGGCCAGACCGCTTGACTTTACGGGCTTTCAGAGTGATTAATAGACTACCAAAAAAGGAAAGGAGCGAATGCAGATGCGGATAAGGAAAGT
>Ga0209064_1004165_pt1 | contig 11209 bp, 13 predicted proteins | sample Inofromicrocosms_FD_187498 | JGI IMG/M metagenome (GOLD analysis project Ga0209064, IMG submission 187498) | Mouse cecum microbial communities from Vienna, Austria - Inoculum for glucosamine and mucus D2O microcosms (SPAdes) (version 2) | ecosystem: Host-associated > Mammals > Digestive system >... | reverse complement strand
TGGAGCAGAACGGCTATACGGAAGAATCCTACGAGGCGTGGCGGGATAATGCCTCGGAGGGAGCGGGCATCCCGGACATGGAGCTGCCGGGGGTGGATGAGCTGGTGGAGAAAAAGCTGCTGCTCGGAGTGCTTGCGGATGCGATGGATTCCCTCCTGCCGGAAGAGAGGGAGCTTGCCATGAAGGTGTTCGGGGAGCAGATTCCAGTCACTGAACTTTCACAGCAGATTGGAGGGAGCAGGAGGACACTGGCTTTCCGCAAGGATAAGGTGTTAGAAAAACTGCGTCATTTTTTCCGGGAGCATGGATTTGATGTGTGATTCTTCCCATATTCGACAGGAAAAGATACGTTTGTCGAACGGTTTTCAAAAAAGTTCCATTTTTCATTGCCAGATTTTCAAAAAGTGTCATTACGAAAGGTAGGAGGGTAAATTTCAGGTGCCTTCCAAAACGGCAGGAAAGGAGGAACGGAGCCTATGGAAAAGTCACAGGAGCTTATCGGCATCCTGCAGGCAATCAGCATCGTTGCGAAAAGCCTCGCCGCCAAGCTGATGCAGATCGAGAAGGAAGTGGAAGCCTACGAAGCCGCAAAGGCGGCGCACGACAGGAAAATGAAGAAAGGATGGAGGCGCTGATGCGTAAGAAGGTTTTTATCTGCAGCCCCTTCCGTGGCGACATGGAAGGGAATGCAAGGAAAGCGGCGGCCTACTGCCGCATGGCGTGTGAGCAGGGTTTCCTGCCTGTTGCGCCGCACCTCTTATTCCCACAGTTCTTAAATGAGGGGATAGAGGAAGAACGGCGGCTCGGCATCTCTATGGGGATGGAGCTGCTCGCCCTGTGTGACGAGGTGTGGGTGTTCGGGGAAGCCACCGAAGGGATGGCGGCGGAGATTGCATCCGCCACAGAGCAGGGAAAAGAAATCATTTTTAAGGAAACGGAGGGAATGTAAATGGGAAGTGAATTGTTAAGGATTGCGGAAGGTTTCTCCATCGTTGCGGAAGGTCTGCGGGGCCTTGCCAAAGCGGAGGGCGGCACAAAGGATAAGGCTGTGAAAGAACAGAAGCAGGATACAGTGAAAGAACAGAAACAGGATGCGGTGCAGGCACAGCAGGAGAATCCTGCCACGTTGGAGGGCATCCGTGCGCTGATGGCGCAGAAGACCCAGGAGGGGAAATCGAAGGAGATCAAGGAACTTTTGCAGAAGTACGGCGCGGCGAAGCTCTCGGCGGTGAAGCCGGAGGACTACCCGGCGCTGATGCAGGAAGCGCAGGTGCTGTGATGGGGAAACACGCACTTCTTTCCGCATCTTCCTCAAAGCGGTGGCTCTCCTGCACGCCTTCCGCACGATTGGAGGAGCAGTTCAAGGACGAGCCCGGCGGCAGCGTCTATGCCGAGGAAGGCACCGCCGCCCACGCCCTTGCGGAGCATAAGCTGAAAAAAGCATTAAAAAGGCGGTCAAAGCGCCCGGTGTCGGATTACCACTGTGATGAGATGGAGGAATGCACGGACGGGTATGTGGCCTATGCGATGGAGCAGGTGGAGCTTGCAAGGCAGGAATGTAAAGACCCTGTCGTCCTGATCGAGCAGCGGCTGGACTACTCCGCCTATGTGCCGGAGGGATTCGGCACAGGGGATTTACTGATCGTTGCTGACCATATCCTTACCGTCATTGACTTTAAATACGGGAAAGGCGTGGCGGTGGAGGCGGAGTGGAACCCGCAGATGATGTTGTACGGATTAGGGGCGCTGGAGCTGTTCGATGCCCTCTACGACATTGAAATCATCCGCATGACCATCTACCAGCCGAGGCTGGAATCCGTCAGCACATGGGAGATTTCCGTAAAGGACCTGATGGAATGGGTGGAGATGGAGTTTAAGCCAAAGGCCGTGCTTGCCATCAAGGGAGAGGGCGAGTACCGCTCCGGCGACTGGTGCCGTTTCTGTAAGGCAAAGAACACCTGCAGGGCGAGGGCGGAGGAATATTTAAGGCTGGCGCAGATGGAGTTTAAGGCTCCACCATTACTCTCAGATGAGGAAATAGTGGAAGTCCTGAAAGTGGCGGACGAGCTTGCCAAATGGTCTGCGGACGTTTACGCCTACGCGCAGGACGAGGCGGTCACGAAGGGGAAGAAATGGGCCGGCTTTAAGTTAGTCGAGGGCAGGAGCAACAGGAGATACACGGATGAGGAGGAAGCAGCGCAGGCGGCGCAGAAGGCCGGGTACACGGACATCTACAAAAAGACGCTCATCGGCATCACGGAGATGGAGCGGCTCCTTGGGAAGAAGAGATTTGCAGAGATACTTGGGAAGCTGGTCTACAAGCCCCAGGGCAAGGTGACCTTAGTGCCGGAATCGGATAAGAGGCAGGAGATTGCCGCAGCAACCGCAGAGGCGGATTTTAAGGAGGAATGAATACCATGAGTAATGAAAATGCGAACCTTACAAAAGTGATCGTACCTTGCAGGTTTTCCTATCTGCACTGCTGGGAGCCAAACGCTGTGAGCGACGGGGACCCGAAGTATTCCGTATCGGCCATCATACCGAAGTCGGACACGGAGACCATTGATAAGATCAAGAGGGCGATAGAGCAGGCGAAGAAGGATTCCGTCTCCAAGTGGGGCGGCAAGGTCCCGGCGAACCTGAAACTCCCCTTAAGGGACGGCGACATTGACCGCCCGGAGGATGAGGCGTATGCGGACAGTTACTTCTTCAACGCCAACAGCAAGCAGGCGCCGCAGGTGGTGGATAAGAACGTGCAGCCCATCCTCGACCAGTCGGAGGTGTATTCCGGGTGCTACGGCAGGATCAGCGTGAACTTTTATGGATTTTCCACCAACGGCAATAAGGGAATCGCCGCGGGGCTTGGGAACATCCAGAAACTGCGTGACGGGGAGTCGCTGGGCGGCAGGACGAACGCGGAGGATGACTTTGACGCGGTGGAGGTGGATGACGAGGAAGATTTTCTTGGATAAGGGAATCAGGGCGGCGGGAGACTGCCGCCCGTCATCCAAAGTACGGAAGGAGGGAGCCTTGTCATGGAGCGGGTGCTTGAAATGGATATCGAAAGCTACAGCGATGTGGATTTGATCAAATGCGGGGTATACGCCTATGCGGACAGCCCTGCTTTTGAGATTTTACTGTTTGCCTATTCCTTTGACGGAGGGGAAACACAGATCATTGATCTGGCGCAGGGGGAGAAGCTCCCGGCAGAAGTGGAGGAAGCCATTTTTGATGTGTCAGTGACCAAGACGGCATACAATGCCAATTTTGAGCGCACCTGCTTATCAAAGCATTTCGGGAGGTACATTCCCCCGGAGTCCTGGCATTGCAGTGCGGTACAGGCGGCCATGCTCGCCCTGCCCCGGTCACTGGAGGATGTGGGCAGGGTGCTTGGTCTGGACGAGCAGAAGATGAAGGAAGGGAAGGAACTGATCCGGTATTTCTGCGTTCCCTGTAAGCCCACAAAGGCAAACGGCGGCAGGACGCGGAACCTCCCCTGCCATGCGCCGGAGAAGTGGGAACTGTTCAAGACCTACTGCAAAAGGGATGTGGACGTGGAGAAATCCATCCGCAGGAAGCTGCATAATTTCCCCATCACGGAAAGCGAGATGGAACTGTACCGCTTAGACCAGCGCATCAATGACCGCGGCGTTCTGGTGGATATGGGGCTTGTGGAGCAGGCCATTGCCTGTGAGCGTCTGCATAAGGAAGTGGTGACGAAACGCGCCTATGAACTGACGGGCTTGGAGAATCCCAACTCCGTGGCACAGCTCAAAGGCTGGCTTGGGGACATGGGGATGGAGGCGGAGAGCCTTTCCAAGAAAGCAGTGGCGGAGATGATAGCGGAGACGGACGGGGAAGTGGAGGAACTGCTCAAATTAAGATTATTAATGGCAAAAACATCCGTGAAGAAGTATGAGGCGATGGAGCGGTCTGTATGTTCGGATGGCAGGGTACACGGGATGCTGATGTTCTGCGGCGCAAATCGGACGTCAAGATGGTCAGGCAAAATAGTGCAAATCCAAAATCTGCCAAAAAACTACATCCCCGATCTGGAACTGGCGAGGGATCTTGTGAAGCAGGGGCGTTTTGAAGATATCGAACTATTATACGATTCCACACCGAATGTGCTTTCAGAACTTATCCGTACCGCTTTCATTCCAAAGCCGGGCTGCCGCTTTGTGGTGGCGGACTTTTCTGCCATTGAAGCCCGTGTCATGGGATGGCTCTCCGGCGAGGAATGGGTGCTGGACGTTTTCCGTGGTGACGGGAAGCTGTATGAGATGACGGCATCAAGGATGTTCGGCATCCCGATGGCGGAGATCGGAAAGGGCAGCCCGGAAAGGGCGAAAGGTAAGGTAGCAAGTTTATCTTGCCAATATGGGGGCTCCAAAAATGGGCTCATCTCAATGGGTGCATTGGATATGGGGCTGACAGAAGAGGAACTTCCCCCGCTCGTAGCTGCGTGGCGGAAAGCCAATCCGCACATGGTGCAGTTTTGGTGGGATGTGGATGCGGCGGCAATAAAGGCGGTCACAGAAAAACAGCGGACGAAGGTAGGAAGAATTATTTTTGAATATAAGAGCGGGATTTTATTTATCACACTCCCGTCTGGGAGAAGGCTGTCCTATGTGAAACCACGGATGGCAGTAAATAAATTCGGGCGCGATGGGCTGACCTATGAAGGCATTTCTGAAAACAAGAAATGGAGCCGGATAGAGACCTACGGCCCAAAGCTGGTGGAGAACATCGTGCAGGGGACAGCGAGGGATTTACTGGCGGAGGCAATGCTCCGTGTGGAGAAGAAAGGCTATCCAATCGTCATGCACTGCCATGATGAGATCATAGCGGAAGTGCCGGAGGACAGCGGCTCCGTGGATGAGATGTGTGAAATCATGGCGGTACAGCCAGAGTGGGCGGAGGGGCTGCCGCTCCGGGCTGATGGTTACCAGTGTAGTTTTTATCAGAAAATGTAGAGGGAGAAATATATGGAGAGAAGGAATGCGGAAGGGTACCATGACCCGACTGCCTACGGCGGGATGCGTATGGCGGAGCAGAAAGCGGAAAAGGAAACAGAAACGGTGAAGATGGTTTATAAGAACGGGAGGATGGAGCTATGCATCCATGAGTTCTTCCCATGCAGGTTGGCGGTGGCAAGGAAGGTGTTCCCGCTGATCCGGCGCTTTGCGAAAGAGGATGACAGGGAGAAACTGAAACAGTTCTTACGGATAAAGGCACGGGAGCATTCCGGGAAGGTTAAGGCATTTTCAGAAAAGGCGGAGTCCCTTACTGCAAAATCGGAGGAATGGCATTTCTACAGGAGGAAAGCCAGGGAGGAACAGATCATTTATAACCAGTGCGTGAAAAATCTGAAATTATTGGAGAACGGGGGAAAGAGGGAATGAAACTGTATATTTCAACAGGCAATTCAAGGATGGAGAAGCGGTGGAACAACGTGGAGATGGAGCTGGATGAATTCATAGAGCGCATCTCCCACACCATCCGCACGGCGGAGACCGTGGAGCAGTATATGAAAATGACGAAAGCGAAGCAGGATGCAATCAAGGATGTGGGCGGATTCGTCATGGGGAAGCTGAAAGGCGGCAGGAGGAAGAAGGACTGCGTGGAGTTCCGCTCCGCGCTGACTCTGGACATGGACCATGCCTCGCAGGACATCCCGGAGCAGGTGGAGATGTTCTTTGACTTCCGCTGCCTCATTTATTCCACCCATAAGCACACGCCGGAGAATCCGAGGCTGCGGCTCATCATCCCGCTCTCCCGGAACGTGTCGCCGGATGAATATGTGGCAATCGCAAGGAAGGTGGCGGAGGATATCGGGATTGAGATGTTTGACGATACCACCTACGAGCCGAGCCGCCTCATGTACTGGCCGTCCACCTCCGCTGACGGGGAGTTCCTTTTCCGGGATATCGAGGGAGAGCCGTTAAGCCCAGACGATGTGCTTTCACGGTATAAGGATTGGCGGGATTCCTCCGAATGGCCGGTAAGCAGCAGGCAGCAGAACATCGTCCAGAGGGAGATGCGCAAACAGGCGGACCCGCTTTCCAAAGATGGTGTCATCGGCGCATTCTGCCGGACTTACACGATAGAGGATGCGATAGCCGCATTTCTGTCAGACATTTATCAGCCAAGCGCCATGCCGGGGCGGTATGACTATATTCCGGCTGACTCACAGGCGGGCGTGGTCATTTACGAGGGGAAATTCGCCTATTCCCACCATGCCACCGACCCGGCCTGCGGGAAGCTGATGAACGCCTTTGACATGGTGCGGATTCATAAATTCAGCCATCTGGACGCGCGGGTATCCGAGGATGAGGAACCGGCAAAGCTGCCCTCCTTCAAGGCGATGGGGGAGTTTGCCGTCAGTGACGAGAACGTGAAGGTCACGCTGGCGGGGGAGCGGGCGCAGTCGGCAAGGGAGGAATTTGCCGCAGAGGATGACTGGCGGAAACTGCTGGAGTTTGACCGCAGGGGCGTGGTGAAGGACACGCTGAACAACCTCGTGCTGGTCATGCGCCATGACAGGGGGATGCAGCCCATCGCCTTCAACCTGCACCGGGACGGGATAGATGCCGGGGAGGGGCTTCCGTGGAAGCAGATCAAGCCGGGGTGGAACGACTCTGACTTCGCGTCCCTTAAGGTATATCTCAACAAAGGCTACGGTGTATATGCGCCCACCAAGACGAAGGACGCCCTGCTCGCGGTGGCATCGGAGCGGGCATACCACCCGGTGCGGGAGTACCTTGACGCGCTGCCGGAATGGGACGGCACGGAGCGCATCGACACACTGCTCACGGACTACCTGGGCGCGGAGGATTCCGCGTACACAAGGGCGGTCATGCGGAAAACGCTGGCGGCGGCCGTGGCGAGGATATACCAGCCGGGGGTGAAGTTCGACTCCGTCCTCATCCTGAACGGGCCGCAGGGCATCGGCAAGTCCACGCTCTTTGCGAGGCTTGCGGGGGCGTGGTTCTCCGACAGCCTGACGCTCACGGATATGCGCGACAAGGCAGGCCCGGAGAAGCTGCAGGGCTATTGGGTGCTGGAGCTTGGGGAGCTTGCCGGGATGAAGAAAACGGACGTGGAGACCGTGAAGTCCTTCCTCTCCCGCGTGGATGACAAGTACCGTGCCAGTTACGGGCTGAATGTGGAGAGCCACCCGCGCCAGTGCATCATCGTGGGAAGCACCAACACGGAGAGCGGGTTCCTCCGGGACATCACCGGGAACCGCCGTTTCTGGCCGGTAAGGGTAAACGGGCAGAGCGGGAAAAAGCCCTGGCAGCTTTCCGGGGATGACGTCCTGCAGATATGGGCGGAGGCGAAGGCCGCCTTTGAGAACGGCGAACGGCTCTACCTCGAAGGGGAGGAAGCCGCAGCCGCGGCCTGCGAGCAGGCTGATGCGATGGAGACGGATGACCGGGAAGGGCTGGTGCGGGCGTACCTCGACACGCTGCTCCCGGAGGAATGGGATACCATGAGCCTTTATGACCGCAGGAACTTCCTAAACGGGAGCGAGTTCGGGGAACAGCAGAGGACGGGTACGGTGCGCCGGATGATGGCCTGCAACATGGAGATATGGTGCGAGTGCTTCGGGCGGGATTCCTCCACGCTGAAAAAGATAGACTCCTATGAGATCAGCGGCATCATGCGCAAGATCGAAGGGTGGGACAGGTACACGGCGACCAAGAACGGCACTTCCAGTTTCCCGATCTACGGGAAGCAGAGGGCATATGTGCGGGAACAGCATAAGGAATGACGGGAACAAGGAATGAAAGGATATTCGGAACGAACGGAACAATGGGCGGCTCGTTCTGGACGGTAGTTCCATTTAAGAAATAAAGCAAAATCAATACTCGTGGGGCAGTATGGAACAAGGGAACATGAAATCCTTATTGGGGTATGGGTAATAAGAAAAAAAGTGCTTTTTGCACACGTTATATACACGTATAGGATATATAGGAATTTTGGTCTTGATGTTCCATGTTGTTCCGCGGGCAGGACGGAGGCAGAGGCATGAGGGAAAATGAGATAGAGCGGCGGTTAGCCGTGTCGGTAAAAAAGATGGGAGGCATGGCGGTGAAATTCACCTCACCCGGATTGGATGGGGTGCCGGACAGAATCGTTTTATTGCCTGGGAGGAAAATCGCATTCGTGGAGTTGAAGGCTCCGGGGAAGAAGCCCCGGCCATTGCAGATAAAAAGAATGAGGCAGCTTAAAAGTTTAGGTTTTCCTGTCTATGTGATTGACGGGGTGGAGCAGATTGGAGGTGTGCTGGATGAGATATGTGCCACATGAATACCAGGAGTATGCAAAAGAATTTATTATAAGCCATAAGGTGAGCGCATTGTTTTTGGATTGCGGTCTTGGCAAGACGGTGATCACGCTCACTGCCATATGGGAATTACTGTTTGACTATTTTGACATCCGCAAAATACTGATCATAGGCCCTCTCCGGGTATCAAGGGATACATGGCCTGCGGAACTGGAAAAGTGGGACCACCTTTCCGGGGTTGGGATGTCGGTAGCCCTCGGTTCGGAAAAGGAGCGGCTTTCGGCGCTTGTCAGGAAAGCGCAGGTGTACGTCATCAACAGGGAAAACGTGGAGTGGCTTGTGAATGAGAGCGGCATCCCCTTTGATTTTGACATGGTGGTGATCGATGAGCTTTCCTCCTTCAAATCCCATAAGGCGAAGCGGTTCAAGGCTCTGAAAAAAGTGCGCCCGATGGTGCGGCGCATCGTGGGGCTGACCGGGACGCCCGCGCCGAATGGATTAATCGACCTTTGGGCTGAAATCGGCATCCTCGACATGGGGCAGAGGCTTGGGCGGTTCATCGGCGGCTACCGGGAGCGGTTCTTCGTGCCGGACAAGCGCAGCCGGGAGATGGTGTTTTCCTATAAGCCGCGGGAGGGCGCGGAAGAAGCAATCTATGAACTGATCTCCGACATCTGCATCAGCATGAAGGCCGTGGACTATCTGGATATGCCGGAATGTATTTATAACCGCGTGGAGGTCATATTGAGCGAAAAGGAAATGGCACTGTATGAGCAGTTGGAGCGGGATATGCTCCTTCCCTTTGCGGACGGCGACATTGACGCGGTGAACGCGGCGGCTCTTTCCAACAAACTTTTACAGATGGCGGACGGCGCGGTCTACGATGAGAACGGGAATGTGAAACACATCCATGGCCGCAAGCTGGAAGCATTGGAGGACTCGGTCGAGGCGGCGAACGGCAAGCCTGTGTTAATCGCCTACTGGTATAAGCATGACCTTGACAGGCTGAAAAAGCGAACCGGGGCGGTGGAGCTGGACACGGCGGAGGATATGCAGAAATGGAATGCCGGGGAAATCCCGGTTGCGGCGCTCCACCCGGCATCGGCGGGACATGGGCTGAACCTGCAGGCGGGCGGCTCCACGCTGGTGTGGTTCGGGCTGACATGGTCTTTGGAACTGTATCAGCAGATGAATGCAAGGCTGTGGCGGCAGGGGCAGGAGGAGACGGTGGTGATCCACCACCTTATCGCCAAAGGCACACTGGATGAGCGGGTGATGGCGGCACTGGAGAAAAAGGACTGCGGGCAGTCGGCACTTGTGGATGCGGTAAAAGCGAGGATTGGAGGCGTGGAATGAAAGCAGAGGAAATGTTCAGGAGCTATGCGGCAAGAAAGCAGGAGGTGGATTTATTGAAATTCCGCATCACCAATTTCCGTGGCATCGATGCGGACGAGGTGATAAAGTCCATGTGCCTTGCAAAGCCGGAAGGGGAAAAGGTGCAGGAGGGCGAGACTTCCGACAGGACGGCATCCGTGGCGCTGAATTACCGCAAGACCGCGGACAGGCTGGAGGATGAGATGTTTGACGGCCTTCTGGAGCAGTACCGGAGGAAAAAAGCGGAGATTGAGTTTTTCCATTACTGCGTCAGCCGCTTAAGCGGGAAGCTGCCGGAGGTCATAACGGACATGGTGGTGGAAGGGATGGACTGGCAGGAGCTTTCCGAGAAGTACGGCGTCTCCCATACCATGATCGGGAAATACAGGAGGAAGGCGCTGAAAGAGATGGATGTTTTTTACGAAATACGGGAGAAAAACGACCTGGAAGTGATGCTGAGTTAAAATAAAAAAATTTTTTTGAAAAAATTTTCCCCGTCCCGGAGGACATTTTTTCAAGGGCGGGGTAAGCAGGAATCCAGTGTTTATGCGTGTTTGCGGACAGGGTTTTGCGTGATGGTTTACTGACTGGTTTACTAAGTGGTTTACTGGATGGTTTACCAAGTGGTTTATTGCAAAGGAAAAAATATTGTGCTATGGTTATGATGCGAAGAAGTGTAGGGAGCCCTGATGGAAAATCCACGGGGCTTTTTTCACGTCCTCCGCACGGGGCAGCGGGCTTTATCCTTTCACCGCTGCCTTTTCTTTTGCGGAAAGGATGGAAAGGTGGATGCTATGGACTGTTTCGCTATGAAGGATGGAAAGTGCAACGTGCTGAGATGTGGGAAGTGTGGAGGCGGGACCTGCCACTTCCATAAGACGAGGGAAGAGCAGGCGCAGTCATTGGAGAAAGTAAGTGAACGCCTGCGGAGCCTGCCGGAGTACCAGCAGGAGGCAATCGCTGACAAGTATTACGGCGGCGTGAGGAAGTGGTGACGCCATGCCGAGGAAACCGATGAAACCGTGTAAACATCCGGGATGCCCCAAGCTGACGGACGGGATGTACTGTGAGGAACACGCAAGGCTGCACGCCTCCGACCGTGCCAGCGCATCCGTCCGGGGATACGATGGCAGGTGGGAGAAAGCAAGGACACGTTTCTTAAAGGCACATCCCCTCTGCGTCAAGTGCATGGAGCAGGGACGCTTGGTGAAAGCGACCGTGGTTGACCACATCATCCCCCACAGAGGGGATGCGAAACTGTTCTGGGATGAGGGCAACTGGCAGGCGCTTTGTAAGAGCTGCCACGACCATAAAACCATGACGGAGGACCGCTATCAGGAGTACCGTTACTGACGGTTTCCGTGATGGTTTCTTTTCTTTCATATTCCGACAAGGCACAACATTTCCCGTGGAAATCTGCATGGGGAAGGGGGTCGAGTTATCTCTACAACTGTCGAAAAATATCGACCGCCGCCCCCTCAGACGCGCGTTTTCGCAAATTCGCACAGGGGGGATAGGAAATCGCCCCAAAATCTTACATAA
>Ga0209064_1004160_pt1 | contig 11222 bp, 7 predicted proteins | sample Inofromicrocosms_FD_187498 | JGI IMG/M metagenome (GOLD analysis project Ga0209064, IMG submission 187498) | Mouse cecum microbial communities from Vienna, Austria - Inoculum for glucosamine and mucus D2O microcosms (SPAdes) (version 2) | ecosystem: Host-associated > Mammals > Digestive system >... | reverse complement strand
GGGCACGAGCATCTGCTATCCCGCAAGCGCCATGAGTTGTCACGTTTCCGCTTGCCCCAACCACCAGACCCGCCGTACGACGCCTTTTGCAACGCGCGGCGCGGTGGCTTCCCTCGGGGCGTTCGGCTACGAGCTCGACCTTTCCAAGCTCGGCGGGGAGGAGAAGGCGCTCGTAAAAGAGCAGACCGCTTCCTATCACAAGACGGAGGAGCTCGTGCTTTCGGGCGATCTCTACCGCTTGATAAACCCGTTCAACGAGGATTATTTCTGCGAAATGCTCGTTTCCAAGGATAAGAAACGGGCTTACGTGGCGGGCGAGCGTCTGCGCTGCGTTCCGCTTGATAAGAACAGGTTAGTGCGTCTTACGGGGCTCGACGAGAGCAAGACTTACCGCGTCGAGGAGCTCGGACTCACGGCGAGCGGCGCGTCGCTCGTTCGGTTCGGCTTGTTGCTTCCGCGCATCGCGGAGTACGAAAGCTGGACGTGGCACGTTCAAGAAATATAATGAAACAATGAAAAATATATTATTCGATTTGTACGGGACGCTTATCGACGTTCGAACCGACGAAGAGAGCGGCGCGTTTTGGCAGGAAGTTTCGAAACTTTTACTGCACATGAAGGAGAGGGGTGGCGAGCTGAAAGAGCGGTACGCCTCTCTTTGTTTTCTTCAAAAGGAAAAATTGCCTCCTCTGGCGGAAATCGATCTTCTTGCCGTGTTCCGCGCTCTTCTACGCGAATGCGGGTTGCCCGACTCCCGCGCGGAAGAGTTTGCCGTGCAGTTCCGCAAACTGTCTTTGCGTCGTTGCCGTCCCTTTCGTGGCGCAAAAAAATTGCTCGCCGAACTGCGGGCGCGGGGCGCGGGAGTATATCTGCTTTCCAACGCGCAAGCGTGTTTCACCCGTGCGGAAATTTCCGCCTGCGGGCTTACTCCGTACTTTAACGGCGTGTTGCTCTCGTCGGAAGCGGGTTGGAAAAAGCCTTCCCCGCAGTTTTTCGAGGCGGCGTTCTCCCGCTTTTCCCTTGCGCCCGAACATTGCCTGTACGTGGGCAACGATTTACGCGACGACGTGGGCGGTGCGCACGGCGTCGGCATGAAATGCGTATATATTCACACGAAACAATCGGGAAAATATGACGATGCGCCCGAGCCGGACCTCATAGCAGAAAATCACAAAAATCTCTTGCAAATTTTAACAAAAGAATGCGTCGATGCATAAATTCTTTCTATAAGCGCATAACTACCGATATATAAGGGAATATATTCAACTATAATGTATTCTTATACCCCCTATAAGCAATCGGCACGGGCAAATGCGCTTTTTTCACGCAAACAACACAATGTTTGCTTGACTTACCCTCAAAAAACTGGTAAAATTATGAACCAATAAACGAAAGTATAATCTTGCGTTTATACACATAACGGTTTTTTTCCGCGGATTTTTCTATCCGCGGGCAGGGAAAGCGTACCGCTTTCCCTAAAAAAACTTATTTGTTTCGCAAAGCTTTTTTAAGAGAAAATATATGGAGGTAACAACATGGCAAAATTTAAAAAGTTTGTTGCGCTCGCGTTAGTAGCTGCAATGTCTGCAACTACGGTCGCTATGGCGGTCGCTTGCGGTGGCGACGGAAAGAATCCGGGCAACAGCGGTTCGGGAACGACGAACAAGCGCAATGACGACGGGAAGTATACCTATCGTATTGCTACGCCGATGCTCGCAAATACTTGGAACACCCACACCTATAAGGAAAATACTTCCCAACTCTACGTGCTCGATTATACCGAGGACGGACTGTATGCCTTCGATTATAACGACGAGAAGGACGGCTATCAGCTCGTTCCCTCCATGGCAAACGCGATGCCGCAGGACGTTACCTCGCAGTACGTGGGCGATACGTGGGGAATTGCAAGCACGGACAGCTGGAAAGCGATCCGCGTTACGCTTCGTCACGATTTGAAATATGAAAACGGCGACCCCATTACGGCGCAATGCTTCGTCGATTCCATGCAGCTTCTCTTGAACCCCAACGCGAAGAACTACCGCGCGGACAGTTATTACGACAGGCAGTTCTCCATTGCGGGCGCCAAGAGCTATGCATATTCCGAGAGAACGGCGTATATCGACGCTTCTACGGTATTTGACGAATACAGCGAGAGCATCGACGATCAGCTCATCTTCTCGCTTTGGTATGAAAACGACGACGGGGCGAATTCCAATTTCGTAACGAGCCAATTCGAACCCGCAGGATACAATTTCGATACGTTTATTTCGGCGTTTGCGGCGGGTGCTTTCGGCGTCAGCGCAAGCGAGGCAAAAGACAGGGTAAACGCTTTAAACGGTAAAACGCTCGCCGAAATTAAGGCGGACAGCGCTTTGAAGGCGGATTTCGATACGATATTTGCTTTAATGGGCAAACTTGTAGGGGCAGAGCCCGGACAAGAAATTTACCTCTGCCTTACCAAAAAGACCTTTGATAAATTTGATTTCGACGGCGTCGGGGTCAAGGCGGTAGACGATTACACCCTCGACATCATTCTCGAAAAGTCGTTGCAGGGTTTCTACCTCAAATACAACCTTACCTCCGCATTGTCGCTGGTTCACGTTCCCACCTATAAGGCGTGCGAATCTACGAGCCAAGGCGTATATACCAACGATTACGGTACCTCTAAGGATAAATACGTCGGTTTCGGCCCTTATAAAATTTCCAGCTTCACGGCGGATTCCGAAATCTCCTTTGCCCGCAACGATTATTGGTTCGGCTACGGCGACGCGGCGTACGACAATAAGTTCCAGACTTCTAATATTTCCATTAAGCAGGTGACGGACGATACGCAGAGATTGGAGATGTTTCTTGCAGGCAGTCTGGATTCCTACGCGCTGCGAGCTGAGGATATGGAAGACTATCAGTCGAGCGAATGGACGTACTACACGGAGGGCGACAGCACTTGGTTCATCGCGCTTAATCCCAACGAGAGCGGGTTGAAATCGGCGCAGGACGCGGCTACTCCCTCGCAGGGCTTCAACAGTGTCAATAAGACGGTGCTTACCTTGAAGTCCTTCCGTCAGGCAATGTCCTTCTCCGTTGACCGTGAGGCGTACGAGCTTGCGCTCGATCCTACGGGCAGCCCCGCGAAGGCATTGTTCGGCAACATGATCATTTCCGATCCCGACAACGGTACGGCTTACAGAACGACGGACGAGGCGAAAAAAGTCATCGTGGATTTCTGGGGCTTGACCGATCAAATCGGCGAAGGCAAAGAATATGCGACGATCGACGAAGCGATCGCCCACATCACGGGCTTCGACCCCATGGGTGCGAAGGCGCTCTTCCGGCAAGCTTATGACGAAGCGGTTGCGGCGGGCATGATCGACACGACCAAAAACTGGGAAGTGCAAATCGTCATCGGTCAACCCGGAAGCGGCGGCTCGAACTACTATAATAACGGCTATGAATTCCTGAGAAAGGCGTGGCTGGATGCCGTGCAGGGGACACCCTTCGAAAACCACGTGACCATTACGCAGTCGCAGCCCCTTGGCAACAGCTATGCCGAAGCGTTGCAGGCGAATCGTGTAGACGTGCTCTTCGGCGTCGGTTGGACGGGATCCGCACTCGATCCTTACAGCCTTATGGAAGCTTACGTTTCGCCCGACTATCAGTACGACAGCGGTTGGGACACCAAGAAAGAATATATCGACATTACCATTCCCGCAGACGCGGATGCTACGATCGCAGGCAAAGTGCTTCGAGCCAATTTGTACGCTTGGGGTAAGGATTGCCTCCAAGGAAACGCGATCACCGCGAATATCGTAGTAAACGGCGAAATGACGAACGAAACCGTAACGATCAGTGCGGGTACGGCGCAGGTCGCTTCCGTCCGCCTTGCGATTCTTGCGGCGGTCGAGGGCGCGGTGCTTAAACAATACGACATGATCCCCGTCGGGACGGACGCATCCGCGAGCTTAAAGGGGAAACGCATTAAGTTCTATACCGAAGAGTACGTGTACGGTATGGGCAGAGGCGGCGTTACGTATATGACCTATCTCATGACCGATGCGGAATGGGCACAATACGTTTCCGAGAATAACGGCAGTATCGATTACAAGTAATCAGAAGCCTCATAAGCGGAAAGTTAAGGTAGCGGGGGTAGGAAAAACCCCCGCTATTTCACTTTTGGATGAAAACAGGGATTTTATCCCCAAACAAAATAAGGAGGTGACGCAGTATGTATATGTTCAAATATGTGTTAAAGCGACTTTTACTGCTGTTGCTTACGTTTTTTATCATTATCACGGTGAGCTTCGTACTCGTAAAGCTTTTACCGGATACGCCTATCAAGCAGCTCGGGAAGGATCCGACGCTGATCATGAACATTAAGGTGGCAAGACACCAGTACTATATTAACGAGGCGGGCGAATATATCAGAACGCCCATTATCGAGCAATATATTTACTATTTGGGGTATGCTTTCAAGGGCGACTTCGGCGTGAGCGAGCTGTTATATCCCGGTCAGGACGTTTGGAAGGTGTTTTCGGAAAAAGTTCCTTTTACCGTTGCCGTGAATTTGTATTCCATTTTGTTCAGCATTCCGCTCGGGATCGGGTTGGGCATCGTTGCGGCGGTGAAGAAGAACACTTGGATCGACCACCTTATTTCCACGGGTGTCATGATTTTCGTATCCGTTCCGTCCTTCATTTACGGATTTTTGGTGCAGTACCTTTTATGCTTTAAGTTGCATTGGTTCGAACCTGTTATGAACGCTTCGAACGGTGCGTTCAGCTGGACGGGTTTTTCTACCATGATTCCCGCCGTGCTCTGCCTTGCGTTCGGCTCTATTGCGGGTTTCGCCCGTTATACGCGCGCCGAGCTTACAGAAGTGCTCACGGGCGATTATATGCTGCTCGCCCGCACCAAGGGGCTCACCCGCGGGCAGGCTACGATGCGCCATGCGCTCCGCAACGCCATGGTGCCCATTTTCCCGATGATTCTTTCCGAATTCGTCGGCATCATGAGCGGTTCGCTCATCATCGAAGGAATGTTCACGATCCCCGGCGTGGGTAGTTTGTTCGTGAATTCCATCCGTTCTACTCCGAATCCCGATTATAACTTCTTTATTCTGCTGTCGGCTTTTTATATCCTCATCGGGCTCGTCGCGGGCATTGTCGCGGATATCAGCTACGGGTTTATCGACCCGAGAATCAGAATGGGGGCGAAATAAGATGAAAGACGTAAAACAAACGGTTGTTATCCCTAAGGAAAAATTCGAATTTGCTTCACAGGGCGATATGGTACACGATAAAAAGTTGCAAACCAAGCCCGTGGGGTACTTTAAGGACGCTTTCAGACGGTTCTGCAAGAACAAAGGCGCGGTGGTCGCCGCGATCGTCGTTATTTTCCTCGTATTGTTCGCGATTTTCGGACCTTTGTGCATCAACTCCAACTATACGGACGCATACGTTACCGACGCCGACGTAAAGCTCTATAAATATCTTTCCCCGAAGCTGTTTGAAAACGGTAACTTTTGGTCGGGAACACAAAAGAAAACCGCTGTCAACGAATCCGATTACTATCAGGATCTCGCAATGGGACAAGAGCGCGGTTGCACGACAATCAGTGATTTCATTAAACAGTACGAGGTGTCCGACGTGTTCTCCACGTCTATCAAGTACGATTACCGTGTAGACGCCTATCAAACGATAGGGGCGTTTACCAAAACGCTTACAACGGAGCAGTATCAGGCGCTTATGGCGTGGCAGGACGAAAATCGGTTACAGGTCATTTTGCCCTCCGTCGACCGCAATGCAACGAGCAAGACGGAAAACATTTGGTATAAATGCCAGATGAAAGGAAACGCTTATACGACCAAACCCGAGTTTGACGAAAACGGCGACTTTATCCCCGCGTACCGCACGTATGCGTCGGCGGACGGCAGACGGGACGATTATACGAGCAATATGCGCCTTGCAAAAGATCCTTACGTAAACGGCGATACCGAGAACGGTTGGAGCTATGCGACGCGAACGGGCTCGGCGGATAAGGGATATAACTACGTGGTCCGCGTGAATCCTTACAATTACTTTATTTACAGGTACGGCTTCGAACCGAAATTTACATTCGGCACGGACGCGAGCGGATACGACATCTTTACACGGCTTGCGAGCGGCGCGCGGTTCTCTATGCTGCTTGCCGTGGGGATTTCCGCAATCAACCTTGCTATCGGCGCCATTTACGGCGCGATCGAGGGATTTTACGGAGGCAAGACCGACCTTATCATGGAGCGCGTTTCGGACATTTTGAGCGCGATCCCCACGATGATCGTCGTCATTTTGTTCAACCTGCATTTTTCGGCGACGGTCGGAGCGGTGCCCGCGCTTATATGGGCGTTTATCGTAACGGGTTGGATCGGTATGGCCGGCACGACGCGAATGCAGTTCTACCGGTATAAAAATCAGGAATACGTACTCGCGGCGCGCACCTTGGGCGCAAAGGACAGACGGCTCATTTGGAAGCACATCTTTCCTAATGCGCTCGGCACGCTCATCACCTCGTCGGTGCTCGTCATTCCGGGGGTCATTTTCAGCGAAACCTCGCTTTCTTACCTCGGTATTATCAATCTCGATTCGCCCACCCGTTCCTCTGTCGGCGCAATGCTTTCGGCAGGCAACGGAATGATGACGAAATATCCTTTCCTCGTGTTGTTTCCCGCGCTCTTCATCGGTCTTTTGATGGTGAGCTTCAACCTGTTCGGGAACGGCTTGCGCGACGCGTTCAATCCCAATTTGCGCGGAACGGAGGGTTGATATGGAAAATAAAGAAATCAAGCTCGAAGTAAAAAACTTAAAAATTTCTTTCCGTACCGACGCGGGCAAGGTTCAGGCGGTGCGGGATATCTCCTTCAACGTGTACAAGGGAGAAACGCTTGCGATCGTGGGGGAGAGCGGTTCGGGCAAATCTGTAACCAACCGTGCCATTATGGGAATTTTGGCGGGGAATGCCATTAAAGACGGCGGAGAGATCATCTACGACGGGCAGGATCTGATGAAAATCTCGGAGGAGCAGTTTCATAAGCTCCGCGGCGACAAGATCGCCATGATTTTCCAAGACCCGCTCTCCTCGCTCAATCCCATCATGCGGGTCGGCAAGCAAATGACGGAAGCGATGCTCATTAACGGCAAGCTCTCTCAGCGGGAATCGCGCAAAGATTTCAACGCCATGCTTACCACCCTCAACAAAAACATGGATCTCGCCCGCGGCGCGGACGACGAGCAGGTGAAGAGCGAAAACAGGCTTAAATGCAAGAATTTCGATAAGTTCGAATATAAACACTTGGAGCTCGAAAACGCCTATAACCGCGCGAAGGAGGCGGCGGAGGACGCGCTTGTCGAAATCGACGACATCTTGTTCCGCCTCGAAAACAAGTCGCAGGAGAACGTCGCGCGCGACGCGCTCGAAGCGGCGCGCGTCGCCCTTCACAGTGTGGAAACATACGTAGTGAGTGCGCGCGCGGAGGAGCTTGGCGGACTGTTGGATCAAATAGTCGCGCTAGCAAGAGTGCCTTTTAAGGAGAAAGTTACCGACTTTGCTCGTCTTTTGTTCAACCGCGGTGATAGTAGCGCCGTCCGTAAACTCGATTACGAAAAGCTTGCCGAGCTTCTGCGGTCGGTGAAGGAAATTCTGGAAGAAGCGGTCGCGTTTCCCATGCCCAACTTTTTTGCAATGGGGTACTATCTCACCTTTTGCGAAGATCCGCTCCCCGCGTCGGAAGTGCCCGAATTCAACAAGTTTTTGCGTAAATACCTCGACGATCATTTTATGCTCGACTTCATCGCGCTTGCGAAGGAGGGGATCGCGTACTCCCGCGGTCAGTCTTTGGAGAATAAACGCAAGGCGATCGAAAAAATCGACGGGCTTTTGCCCGTGTTCCGTGCGGAAACATTGGACAAACGGCAGATAAAGGAGGCGGCGCGGGAGCTCGTTCACGCCGTAGAGGGCGCGATCGATCGGTTGGAGATCGTAAAGGACAACGTTTCCTACACCTTCGCTTCCAGCCTGAAAGCGGCAATCAGAATGTATTTCGAGGGCGCGGAGCGCAACGCGAACGAGGAAAAGCGGTTTGCGGCGCAGACGGCGAAATTCGAAAAGCTGACCGCGAAGGGGAAAACGCCTTCTTGGCAGGTTGCCGATAAAAACCTTGTGGATATGGGCGCGGCGAAGGAGGATATTCTCCACATCATCGAGCGGATAAAAGGGCGTTTCGAGCGTGATATCGCCGAAAAAGATAACGTCGATTACGACGCGAAAACGGTGGCGATGATCGACTATCTCAAAGAAAAGGCGAGCGGGGTCGCCCATAAGGTGACGCGCCGAATGGCAAAAACGCGCGCGTTGAAGCTCTTGGAGGAAGTGGGTATTCCCAATCCGAGAAAGCGGTTCAAACAGTATCCGTTCGAATTTTCGGGCGGCATGCGTCAGCGTATCGTCATCGCGATCGCGCTTTCCTCCAACCCCGATCTGCTCATTTGCGACGAGCCAACGACGGCGCTCGACGTTACCATTCAATCGCAGATCTTGGAGCTCATCAACAAAGTAAAGGCGCAAAGACAGCTCTCCGTCATCTTCATCACGCACGATTTGGGCGTGGTTGCAAACATGGCGGACAGGGTTGCCGTTATGTATGCGGGCAAGATCGTGGAAGTGGGTACGGCGAACGACGTGTTCTATGCTCCCGCGCACCCCTACACTTGGGCGCTTCTTTCTTCCATGCCCGATTTGGACACTAAGGAAAAGCTTGAAGCGATCCCCGGCACTCCGCCGAACATGATTTATCCCCCCAAGGGCGACGCGTTTGCCGAGCGCAACAAGTACGCGCTCAAAATCGATTTCGAACAGCAGCCGCCCATGTTCCGCATTTCCGACACCCATTTCGCGGCAACCTGGCTGTTGCATCCCGACGCGCCCAAGGTAGAACCGCCTAAGTCGGTTACGGATCGTATCCAAAGAATGAAACGGGCAAGGAGGAAGAGCGATGAGCAGTAACGACGTGCTCTTGAAGGTAGAACACCTTTGCCAATACTTTAAAATGGGTCCCGGTCAGGAGCTCAAAGCGGTGGACGACGTCAACTTCGAAATCAGGAAGGGCGAGGTGTTCGGGCTTGTGGGCGAGAGCGGCTGCGGAAAAACGACCACGGGACGCTCGATCATTCGCCTTTACGACGTCACGGGCGGAAGCGTGTACTTCAAGGGACAGCGCATTTGCGCGGGGATCCGCGCGTATAAGGATGCGATCCGCGCGGCGCGCGCGGAATATAAGGCGGAGGTGTCCGCCGTCCGCGCGCTCGTGAAAGAGGATAAAAACAACGGCATCGAGGGCGTGCGCCCCGAGTATGCCGAGCGGTTGAAGGCGGCGGACGAAAAGCTCGGAGCAATCGTTTCCGAGCAAAACGCCCTGATCGCCTCGGCGAAGGACGATCATAAAAACTGCAACAAAAAGTACGCGCAGGCGCAGATGCAAAAGGTTCGGGAAAAGTACGAACCCCTTCTTTCCGCAGAAACGGACGGGGAGAAAAAGTCTGCGCTCGAAAAGCAATTTCGCCGCGATTTGCGCCTTGCGGGAAAAGACCGCATCATGAACAAGATGCAGATGATTTTCCAAGACCCGATCGCGAGCCTCAACCCCCGCATGACGGTGCGCGAGATCATCGCGGAAGGACTCATTATCCGCGGAATCCGCGATAAGAAATATATCGACGAGCAGGTGTATAAAATGCTCGACTTCGTCGGGCTCGTTCCGGAGCACGCGGGCAGATATCCGCACGAGTTCTCGGGCGGACAGCGCCAGCGCATCGGTATCGCCCGCGCGATCATCTTAGAGCCCGAGCTCATCATCGCCGACGAGCCCATTTCCGCGCTCGACGTATCCATTCAGGCGCAGGTCATCAACCTGTTAAACGAGCTTCGGCAGAAATTAGGACTTACGATTCTGTTTATCGCGCACGATTTGTCCGTCGTTAAATATTTTTCGGATAAGGTCGGGGTCATGCATTTCGGAAAGATGGTGGAGCTTGCGCCCTCCGAAGAGCTCTTCGCGCATCCCCTGCACCCCTATACCAAATCGCTTCTATCGGCAATTCCCTTGCCGGATCCCGAGTTCGAAAAGGGCAGAAAGCGCATTATCTACAACCCCATTGCCGAGCACGACTATTCGGTGGATAAACCCGTGATGCGGGAGATCTCCCCCGGACATCTCATCTATTGCAACAATGCCGAATTTGAAAGATACAAAACAGAACTCTGCGGAAAGTAAACCAGAGGGGTTTAACAAATGGAATCTCCTGCGGTACGCGATTGCGCTTGCCGTAGGGCTTCTCATTGCGTTCGTTTTCATGCTCGCAAAGTCGATATTTTCCGAAACGGACAAAGTTGCCATCATGCGTATTTTATCGGACGCCTTCTTTTTGTCGGGCGTTTTGCTCACCGCTGCGGGTCTTCTGCTCTTTGCGAGCGCGGGCGGGGCGTTCGATATGCTCGCGTACGGGTTTCGGATGCTCTTCGTCATGCTCCGCAGGGATCTTTCCAAGCGCAAGTATAAAGACTATTACGAGTATCGGCAGGCGCGGCAGGAGAAAAAGCGCAGTATCGCATACATGCTGATCGTGGGGCTTTTTATGCTCGCGCTTGCGGCGTTATTTTTAATTTTATTCTATAACGTAAAGAGGTGAAAAATGTTACGGTTTCCAAAGGGTTTTTACACGGACGTGCGCGTTGAGGAGCGGTTTACTACGACAATCGGCTATCGCGACGGCACGCTTGAAGAAAGTAAGCAGACTTCGACGAAAAAAGCGTTTATCCGCGTGTTCGACGGCGAAATGTGGTACTATGCTTCCACGTACAAAACGGATGAATTGCAGAGCGAGGTGGACGCGCTTTGCGCGGGCGCAACGCTCAACCCCGATATCGAAAATAACGAAACGGTAACGCGTTTTCAGGTAAATACGGGCAGTTATCTTCAATTTAAAGACGAGTGCGTCAAAGATATTCCCTTGGGGAAAAAGCAGGAGATGCTTCAAGAAAAATTCCCCGTTCTCAAACATACGAGCGAGGCGGTCAAAATGTTCGTCGCGCGCTATCGGGACAGATACAGCAGGTACGAATTCTATTCCTCCAAAGGCGCGAATTTGGAGTATGATTTTCAAGTGAGCGGGGTTTCTTACGGATTTGCGATGGGG
>Ga0209064_1004155_pt1 | contig 11232 bp, 8 predicted proteins | sample Inofromicrocosms_FD_187498 | JGI IMG/M metagenome (GOLD analysis project Ga0209064, IMG submission 187498) | Mouse cecum microbial communities from Vienna, Austria - Inoculum for glucosamine and mucus D2O microcosms (SPAdes) (version 2) | ecosystem: Host-associated > Mammals > Digestive system >... | reverse complement strand
CCATTGTTACTACTGTATCGTTACCGAATACCCGTAAAGCAGCCATTGTTACAGCTTCTGCTTGAGTTGGGTTAACCTTACCTGGCATGATTGATGAACCTGGTTCGTTAGCTGGGATATTTAATTCACCGTAACCTGCACGAGGACCAGAAGCCAAGAAACGAATATCTTGAGCAAGCTTGAACATGTCGGCTGCTAACGTCTTCAAAGCACCATGAACAACATCCAAACCAGAGTGGTTAGCTAAACCGTAGAACTTGTTTGAATCAGCAGTCAAGTTTAAGCCGTAAACTTCACTAAGCTTTTCAGCAATCTTTTCAGGCATTCCTTCTGCAGCATTCAAACCAGTACCAACAGCAGTACCACCAATTGCCAATTCATCTAATGTTGGTTCCAAAGTCTTAATGTAATCAAGGTCATGTTCTAAGGAAGCAATGTAACCAGAAAGTTCTTGCCCAAATGTCAATGGAACAGCATCTTGCAAGTGAGTACGTCCAACTTTAACAGTCTTCATGTACTTCTCTTCCTTAACCTTTAATTCATCAATTAAGTGTTGAACAGCTGGTTTCAACTTATCAAGCGCTTCTAAAGCAACTACATTCATCGCAGTTGGGAATGTATCGTTTGAACTTTGACCCTTGTTAACATCATCATTTGGTAAGATTTCAATGTCAGGGTTAATTTCATGAGCCTTGTGCGCAACAACTTCATTAGTGTTCATGTTGGTTTGGGTACCAGAACCAGTTTGGTAAACCTTTAATGGGAAGTCCTTCCGCAATTCTTCATCACTTAATGCGAGTAATTCATCAATCGCCTTAACGATTAAATTACCCTTTTCTTCAGAGATAGCTTTAGTTTCCATATTAGCTTGGGCCGCTGCCTTTTTAATGTTCAATAAAGCACGGATGATTGCTAATGGCATGTATTGACCGGTTGGGAAGTTATTCCGACTCCGTTCTGTTTGTGGTCCCCATAATGCTTCAGCAGGGATTTTAACAGGACCTAACGTATCTTCTTCAGTACGGTATTCTGACATCTCAAAAACCTCCAATATATTAATTGAGCAATTTTGTCTTGTGAAATGTTACACATCATTTACACGTATATCCTACCTTGTAAGTAAAGCTATAGTCAAATCTTTAATTTTTAATAAATTTCACTTATAGCTATTGCCTTACCAACTGTTATAATAGCTTTTTTCAATTGCGCTTGCAAAAGTTTCACAAACTTCTATACAAAAAAACACCTAAGATTTTTTAATTTCTTAGATGCTTTTCTATTTTTGTCTAATAATCTGGTTTTATTATTCACAAAGATGAAAGCTGCTTGATTAATATCGCGGCCTCCAAATTTTCTCTTCTACCGCTTTCTTCGCATCCGTAATTCCATCGCCTGCTAAGCCTTGGTCGATAGCAGATTCGGCTACTCGTTCAGCCACTCGCTTAGAAAATTCTGTTAACTTAGAAACAGGAGGTAATACAGCTGCTCCTGGTTTTTCTGGGTCAACTAAGCCACTTAAAGCATGAGCAGCTGCAGCAAGCATATTATCATTTAACACTTTAGCTTCAGCAGCCAAGGCACCAAACCCAACTCCAGGATAAATTAACGCATTGTTAGCTTGCCCAATTTGGTAAACAGTTCCATTATACTCGATATCTTTAACCGGAATTCCCGTCGCAACTAATGCCTTTCCATCAGTCCATTTGAGAAGGTCGGCTGCTTTTGCCTCTGCTAACTTAGTTGGGTTAGAGAGTGGGAAGATAACAGGCCGTGGAGTATGGGCTGCCATTTCTTTTACAACCGCTTCATCAAAACTTCCTGGCTGAGTGGACGTACCAATCATTACTGTTGGATGAACAGCCTTAACAACTGCAAGTAAATTAGTTAATTCATCTGCATTAGCAAATTCGCTTCGTTGATGGGTAAATGGCTTTTGCTTTGGTGTTAAGCCGGGCGTATCGTCAAATAACAATCCTTGCTTGTCAACAAGGTAGAAGTGCTTCTTTGCTTCTTCGGGTGTGAGGCCTTGACGGATCAATTCGTCATAAAGCATCTTAGCAATTCCCATTCCAGCGGTCCCTGCACCGAATGTTAAAAATGTTTGGTCTGTTAACTTTTCTTTTGAGATATTCATGGCTCCTAGCACACCAGCTAAGGCAATAATCCCGGTTCCTTGAATATCATCATTAAAGGTCAAAATCTTATCCTGGTACTTATCAAGAATCCGTGCAGCCGTTCCTCGACCAAAATCTTCAAAGTGTAATAAACTCTTAGGGAACAATCCTTCAACTGCATCAACAAACTTATCGATAAAGTCAAAGTAAAGTTGTCCTTCAACCCGCTTCATCCGATTGCCAAGATAGTGCGGATCCTTAAGTAATTTTTCATTATTCGTCCCAGCATCAATAGAAACCGGGAGCACTTGGGATGGATCAATCCCAGCCGCTGCTGTGTAAACCATTAATTTCCCAACAGAAATGTCAACCCCATTTACACCCCAGTCACCAATACCAAGGATTCCTTCAGCATCTGTAACAACGATGAGGCGAATATCACGACCATCAGCGGCATCAGCAAGTTCCTCTTTAATTAAGTCAGGATGCTCAATGCTCAAATATGCAGCATCTTGCGGCTTAATGTAACGTTCATTATATTGCTCAATCGCCTCAGCAATTACGGGATCATACACAACCGGCATAAACTCCGCAATATGTTTTTCCATCAAGTAGAAGAAAAGCGTACGGTTAGTATTGAATACTTCCATCAATAAGTGGCGTTGTTCAATCCGTGAGTTCTTAGATTGATATAAACGGTAAATTTCGTCTGCCTGTTCCTCAATCGTTCTTACACAAGATGGTAACAAGCCTAATAAACCATACTTTTTTCGTTCTTCAATTGTAAAAGCAGTTCCCTTATTCTTAAAGGGATCATTTAACATTTGTATTCCTTTACGCAACATTATCGCCTATCCTTTACCTTTTATCTGTTTCAACAATCTTAGGGTAATTCCAGCGCTAGTTTATAGTCAAATATATGCTATGATATAAATAAAATTGATAGTACCCATTATAATTACTGACAGAAAGGCATTTACTATGAAATTAAACGACCTAAAATATTATCAAGCACTGGTAAAATATAAAAATTTTTCGCAAGTTGCAGCAAAATTTAATGTCAGTCAACCTACTATTACAATGGCTATCCAACGACTAGAAAAAGATTTTGGGACGTCATTTTTTATTCGTGACCATGTCCATAAACAATTGCATATCACGCCGACTGGTAAGCAATTCGCCATTCACGTTGACGTTATTTTAAACGAATTAAAGATTGCTCACCAAGAAATCAATCAAGCTGAATCATCCAGTATTCGCTTTGGGTTGCCGCCTATTATCGGCAATTACTACTTTCCCCCATTGACCCCGCTATTAATGCGAGAAGGCCTTTTAAGCCACTTGGAAACCTCCGAGCATGGTTCTAAGGAAATTCTCAGGATGCTTAAACACGGTCACCTTGATTTGGCATTGCTTGGATCGCTTAACCCCCTTAAGGAAGTGGGGCTAAAAACTACTGAACTAGCTGAGTATCCCTTTAAGATTATCGTTAGCAAGCGTCATCCCCTTGCTGCTAAAAAAGAAATTGATTTTGCTACGCTTAAAAATGAACGCTTTATTGTCCCTGATACTGAATTCTTTCATGAGCAAGCCTTTAAGCAAATCTCTCATTTGGCTCATTTTCGTCCCCAAGTTATCTACCGAACCGCTGATATTCACGTTATCAAAACCATGGTTGCAGAAAATCTTGGAATTGCTTATTTAACTAGTTTGGCGATTACCCCAGAAGATAATATCCATTCTATAAATGTTACTAGCCCGTTAAAACAATCATTTCGCCTGTCAGCTGTTACCCGTTCAACCGAATTATTAACAGCCCCCAAGCAAAAACTATGGGATCTCTTAACTGCAAAAAAGGAATGAGAGTGGAAAATAACCTCCTCGACAAGGCGGTGGGCTAAGCTAGAACGATGATTAGCACGGCACGGGCTGATTAGCGTTCGTACTTAGCCTCGAGCCTTGTGGCGACGCGAAGCTAGTTTCACGTTATCTTACTATTGTTCATAAAAGCAGTTGAGGCTGGGAGAAAACAAAAGTTTTCTTCCAGCCTCATTCCCTTTTATTATTTCTCTTTTTCAATCTTAATTGTTTTTATAATAACGTCTTTTTCAGGCTTATCCATCGCATCCCGCTTAACCTTGCTGATCTTTTCGACAACATCCATTCCGGATAATACTTGGCCAAATACGGTGTGATGGAAGTCAAGCCACGGTGTACCACCATGTTTTTCGTAATAATCAATAATCTCCTGCGGGTATCCAACAGCCTTCATTTGATCAATCATATTTTCTGGAACATGTTCATTAGTGACAATAAAGAATTGACTGCCATTTGTGTTTGGACCAGCGTTAGCCATTGACAGAGCACCAGTGAAGTTAAATAATTCTTCAGAAAACTCGTCTTCAAACGGGTGACCATAAATACTTTCGCCACCACGGCCGGTTCCAGTTGGGTCGCCACCTTGAATCATAAAATCCGGAATAACCCGGTGAAAAATTACATCGTCATAATAATTTTTCTCTGCTAATTTAACAAAGTTTTCAACTGTTTTAGGTGCGTATTTTGGAAAAAGCTGGGCCGTAATTGTTCCCATTGTAGTTTCAATTACTGCTTTTGGTCCTTCAACTTCATCCAATGATAATTGGGGATATTTCATAAATAAAGCCTCCTCTTTTCTCTTCTAAACCTCTCTAACCATCTTAGCAGGAATCAGAAGGAAAAGACAATTATTAGTCCTCACTAACACGTAATACACAAGCTCCCTTAATATCACCGTGCTTAACATAGCGTAATGCTTCGTCAGCCTTTGCTAGTGGATATTCGTGTACTTCAGGATGGATATTGAGACGGTCAGCTAATGTTAAGAATTCTTCCCCATCACGACGGGTATTGCTCTCAACACTCGTTAATGTCTTCTCGTGGAATATTTCTTTTTGGTAATTCATCGTTGGAATATCAGTCATATGAATGCCAGCTAAGGCCAAAGTCCCACCTGGAACTAAACTAGCTAAGGCTGGTAATACCATATCACCAACTGGCGCAAAAATGATTGACGAATCCAAAGGAACTGGCGCGGGGTCATAGGAGCCTTGAACAGAAGCACAACCTAATTCTAGGGCGAATTTCTTTGCGGCCTCACCACGTGTAAAGACATACACTTCAATTCCCTGGGCAAGTGCAATCTGGGCCGTAATGTGCGCTGAGCCACCGAAGCCATATAACCCTAAGCGGCCACCAGCGGGAACATTGGCACGTTCAAAGGCCCGATAACCAATAATCCCTGCACATAATAATGGAGCTGCCTCTAAAGAATCAAACTTTTCTGGAAGCCGATATGCAAACCCTTCTGGAACCGTGACATATTCTGCATAACCGCCATCATGATCCCAACCGGTATAAAGTGAATGAGGACAAAGATTCTCATGACCTGACCGGCAAAACTTGCATACACCACAAGCATGCCGAAACCATGGAATCCCAATTCGCTCACCAAGCTTAAATCGTTGTGTCTCTGGTCCAAAGCCGACAACTTTACCAACAATCTCATGACCAGGAGTAACGTGTTCGTGGTGAACCGGCAAGTCTCCTTCAGTCACGTGCAAATCCGTATGACATACTCCACACGTCAATACCTTAACAAGGACTTCTCCCCGTTTAGGAGTCGGCACGGGCTTTTCGGTAAATTCGATTGGTGATTCCTTACCATCAATCGGCCCAGGAGTTGTGACTGCCCAAGCCTTCATTGTTTTCGGAATAGCATTTTCGCGTTTTTCCATCCTTAAAGACCTCGATTAATTAAATATTTCATTCTCTATTGTAGTGCTTTTTATTCATAAGAGCGGCGTATTTTTTCAATTTGACGAGACCATTGATCCTTAAATTTTGGAATGTTTAACGGCTCATTAATAGCTGGATCATCTTTTGCCGCTTGACTCAGTCCTTCTACTCCTCCGATATCATCCAAGATTCCAGTTCCAAACCCGCCGACAATTTTGGGACTAGTATGAGCTGGAAGTCGTTTCGGCTTTACTTCCTCAAACTTAATTTTAAAGTTCCACATATCACCAAAGTCATATATTAGGTTATATTCATGGTCAAGATTACAATCGCCTACCCAACTTTGAGTAATATCTTTTGATTGACCAAAGCCGCTATCAAGGATCGGCAACTGATAGTGAGTATTTCCCTGATGCAATTCAAATAAGTGGTGCCCGTCCGCGTTAAATGCTGCTAAAATTGCAAAACACAACATATCCAGACGCGTATCACCGCTGACAGTAAATCGCCGCCACATTTTAGGATGATAATCACTAAGCTCAACATAAATAGTATATTGCTTATTAACATATTGGATTGCATGCTCGCGTTGATTCCTTACTTGCCGCTGCATATCACGAATTATACGTTGCAGGTGGTACATCCGCTGTTTAGAACCAAGATCTTTTATCCCCTGACTAATTGCTTGAACAAACAAATCGTAATCTTCACTAGAGAAGAGATCTTCTGCCCGTAAAAACTTCCCAAATTCGCGAAAGGCATCACTTTTAGAATGAAAGCCGGTATCAGTAGGACGATCATTATGTAGTTTTTCATAGTTAATTAAATAGTGATAGACCAAGGTAATATCATCAAGAACAGATTCGCCCAGGGCCTCACAGTAACCGATGTAATCTGCGGCACAATCCAAATCCCGATCAACGATGCTCTCGCTTTTTCCACGACTTTCTAAATAACCTTGATAATCATCTAAAATCTTTTCTCCCACCGCTGTTGCATTCATGATATCGTTAATTGAAAGTGAGCGGTAAAGATAGCGACGGTTATGTTCATTAAGTTTAGGATGAGTAGCCACCTTAAAGTCCGTAATCGAATAGTCTTCAAAAATATCCATTACAACATATTCTTCGTCCGTTGTCCTATTAGTAATCCGTGTCTGTTCCGCTAATTGAAGTGCAATTTCAGCATTGGTTGTGTCTTTTTCCCAATCAATAATTGAATTAGGCCCCATCATAAGGTTTTCATACATCTGCAATTGCTGTTGAGTTTCTGGCTGAATTTGGCGTGTAAATACTACTTTGCTAAATTGAGCATCACGAATCATCCTAATTTTTGCATACGGAATTGGCGAAACTTCTAATAAACTTAAGAATTCACGCTTAAATGCCGCAATAAAAGAGCGTGAGTCATTAAAGCGTTGAGGATAGCGTACAATAATTGGCAACGACATTAAGTTATTCATAATAATCATGAATTCCCCAGTAACACGAATTGTCCAAACATTTGTCTCTAATAGATCAGATGGAGCAATCACCTGTGAATTAATATGCAAATGTTGGGCAAGTGAATTTTCCACTGCAATAATCACTCTATCAACTCCTCCTATAATTTCGCTTATATTAATTTTATTTTGAAAAGCATTATTTATCAACTTAATCAAACCATATTTACTGAAAATTATAGGCAGAAAGCCTGTGACTTTAGTCATGGGATGAATACCTTCCAAAGCAGCCATGAGACTGCTTTTTCTTACTAAAAAGTCTATAAAATCTCGTTTTTGCCCCTGCAAATTTAGTAAAATTAAAGTATAAAGGAGGTGAAAACATGACCACAGTTTTGAAAGGGATCAAGCTTCGCTTGTATCCCAACAAGCAACAACAAGCTCAACTATGTCAAATGTTTGGCAATGACCGCTTTGTTTGGAACCAGATGCTTGATATGGCAAAACAACGTTATCAAAACAATCCTAGTAGCCAGTTTGTTGATCAATATGGCATGGATGCATTGTTGAAACCTTTGAAGCAGGAATATCCATTTCTAAAACGTAGTGATTCTACCAGTCTCCAAGTTGTTAATCATAACTTATATCAGGCCTTTCAAAGATTATTTAAGCATCTGGGTGGTTACCCACGCTTTAAATCCAGACGGTCTGCTAAGCAGTCCTATACTGGTAAAAGCAAAATTCAAATAGTGGCGAACCGCTATTTGAAATTACCCAAAATTGGCTATATTAAAACCAGCAAAACTCGCCAGTTAACTCATTGTAAGATCAAACGCTATACGGTTAGTTACGATCCGTCAGGTCGTTATTACCTGTCACTACAGGTTGAGACCACAGTACAGCCACTATCGAAGACTAGTCAACAGGTCGGCATTGATGTTGGCGTAACTAATTTAGCCATTACTAGTGACGGCCATAAGTATGCTAAATTTGACGCTGTCTGGTTAACTCAACAGGCGCAACATTGGCAGTCTAAGTATAGTCGCCGCCGTCATCAAGCCACGGTGAGTGTCCGTCAATGGAACCATAACCATCAGGACATCAAAGAGGAACTGAATGACTACCAGAACTGGCAACGGGCCCGAATTCAGAAAGCTCGCTATCAACGACGAGTCGCTGATCAGCGGCGTGATTACCTGCATAAGCTGACGATGGCATTGGTCACGCAATACGATGTGATTGTCATTGAAGATTTGAAAGTCAAGAATCTGCAAAAGAACCATTATCTTGCCGCGGCCATTGCCAACGCTAGTTGGCATCAATTCCGTACCATGCTGGGATACAAGTGTGACTGGTATGGTAAACAGCTCATTACTGTCAAGCCCAACTATACCAGTCAAATCTGTAGTCATTGTAACTACCATAGTGGGTCCAAACCGCTCGCAATTCGTGAATGGACGTGTCCAAAGTGTGGGGCCCATCACGATCGGGATATTAATGCGGCAGTTAATATTCTGCATAAAGGGTTAAAAGCCGTTGGCTAGGGACTAGCCGTGGTAAAAGAACGAAGTTCTGTAAGTTAGGTATTTGGAATACCAATGTAACAGCCTAAATACTACTTCGCGTTCCCAGAAACCGCCGACTTTAGTCGGTGTGTAGTTCATAAATAAATTAGAAGATTTAAAATAAGATATAAGTATTGTCTCTGAAAGGATGCGCAACTTTTGATTAATCAAAATCTCGATATCTTTGACTTACGAAAAATTCAAACCAATAAAACTAAAGCTGAATTAGAAAATAATGGTAAACGGCAGCAAAAAGAGGTCTCTAGCAACATGTTAGGAACCTTTACGCTAGTTGATCGGGACCCCGTTAAAATAATTCAGATCACTGAAGCCAACATGATCCCCGAGTTGCTTCCATTGCGCCACCAAAGAATGATTGCCAGTCGCTTTTCATTTTTCCGTGGAACTGCCGAATTAATGGAACATGACCTTAAACGACAAGCTCAAAGCAATCTTCCCATAATTATCTGCGGGGATGCCCATGTAAATAATTTTGGTTTTTACGCCTCCCCTGAACGTAAGCTTCTCTTTGGTCTTAATGACTTTGATGAAGCTCGAATTGGAAATTGGGAAAGTGATTTGAAACGGTTATTAGTTAGTGCTGAACTAGCGGGCGAAGAAAACGGTTTTGATCGCAATGACCTTTACCACCTCCTTCAATTAACGACTAAGACCTACCGCCATACTATCAAAAGCGCCAATAAGATGAGCCTTTCCCAACTGTTTTATTTTTCATTTGCCTATGAAGACATGGGAAAAGCGATTGAGTCTTTTGGTGATATTTCAACGCAAATGCAAACAGTCCTTAATAAGGTTCTTAAAAAGAGTCAGCGTAGCAATTCAGAAGAAATAATCCAAAAAATGGCGACTATCAATAATCAAGGGCAACTTGTTTTTCGGGATAACCCACCACGCGCACGTCATCTTAGTGCTGTGCGTTACCAACAGATTGTTAAAGGATACAACAAATATCGCGAAAATGTTCGGCAAGATGTTCGGGTTCTTCTCGCAAACTTTCACATTTCCGATATTATCCGCTATAGTGTCGGGGTTGGCAGTTTTGGAACACGATGTTACTTAATCATGCTTACTGGCAATGATAATAGCCACATCGTTTTACAAGTTAAAGAAGCTATGCCATTGCGTTATAACTTACTTTCCCTCCCTGTACAGCAAGCGATTAGAAATGGAGGAATCGCTGGTCAAAGAATTGTAACAGCACAACGGGTTCTTCAATCCTCATCCGATCGCTTTTTAGGAAGCACTACTTTCGGCGGTCGCAGTTATTACATTCGACAGTTCCGGGATATGAAAGAATCAATTAATGTTAATAAGCTTGACTTTGAAAGTTTCCAATTCTACTGCCAAACGTGTGCTTACTTGCTAGCGATGGCTCATTTCCAAAGTCCCACCGCACCGATGATCCGTGGTTATTTAAAACACCAAAAGATATTAGATACTCTTTTACCAAATTGGGCTTTAAAGTATGTAGATCAGGTCACAGCAGACTATGGACAATTCAAATTGGCAATTGCTAAAGGAAAACTAATAAATTAACTGTATTAAAAAAGGACTTGCATTCATCGCTTTGCAAGTCCTTCTTTAATACTATTTATGTTCGTTTAATTTTTGCCGATATTCCGCTCTCGTCATTTTAACGGGAGCATCCTTTTGTTCTTTTGTAGCTCTTTCCTGTGATGGTTTGGGCTTATTTTTCTTGGTAATTTTGATATCACCATAACTTGTTGAAATGGTGGTATAAAGCGGTTGTTTTAGAGGTTGATGATTTTTCTCTTCTAATTCAACTGCTTTTTTAGCATTTTCCAAATTATTACGGGCTGCCTTTACATTTTCCTTTGCCACCAATAGATTAGCAGAAATCCTGTCTAAATTATTTTGAACGTTTTTCAACAATTGACTGCTTGTTTCAATTGTTGTCCGGTCGCCAATCGTTTGAACACCGGCAAATGTACTTTGAGCAGAAAGTACTGCTTGTTTTGCTTCACGGTACTTTTGATTAAACTTTTCATAAGATTGCTGAGCTTGCTCATAAGTCGCTTGTGCCTGCTTTAACGCCATATTTACATCAGCCATATTTTCCCCTCACTTTTTTGGATATAAACTAAAAGGCTGTGGCAAAGCAAACCTTCGTCACAACCCTCTAGTATGTCCGAGCAAATTATAAAATTAAATCCAAGCTAATAATTGCAAAATATAATTATTAGTATTCGCGTTTCTTACCAGCTAAGCCAAGGCCAAACATAGCAGCTGCAGCACCTAATGCGATTGCAGCAACGCCATTTTCGTTACCAGTTTGTGGTAATGTTTCAGCCTT
>Ga0209064_1004153_pt1 | contig 11237 bp, 8 predicted proteins | sample Inofromicrocosms_FD_187498 | JGI IMG/M metagenome (GOLD analysis project Ga0209064, IMG submission 187498) | Mouse cecum microbial communities from Vienna, Austria - Inoculum for glucosamine and mucus D2O microcosms (SPAdes) (version 2) | ecosystem: Host-associated > Mammals > Digestive system >... | reverse complement strand
TATTCCCTTATTTCCTTGCTATTATCTTTATATTCTGGGGCATAGAGGCTTTCGTGTCGTCGGCGGCCAGACGTCGTCAGCGTTACTGGTGGCTCAGTGTGATCAACGGTATCCTTCTCTGCCTTATAGGATTCTTCTTCCTTGAGGCCGGTTACGTAAGCGATATGCTGATGGTTTCATTCCTTACCTCCATCGCTTTCATCTACTGGGGCTTCACTGTAGCCATGGCTGCCTACGAAGTAAGACCTGCTGTACGGAAATGATTCCGACTGCATATAGCTGATTCCGCGGCCCGGCGGCCTTTATTGCTCGCCGGGCCGTCTGCGATAGCAAAAAAAACATAATTGTCGGCGCATATCGTCTGAATACGGCCGTAATTTCTGACGGAATGGTTATTTTTGTATAAATAATGACCGCGCGCATTAAACCATGTGCGGTGCCTGCGGTCATAATGTCAAAGAAAAATCAAAACGAAGAAACAACGAAAACAGCCACGAACATGAAAAAAGTTAATCAATACATCTCCAGGTTGCTTCTCTTCCTGGTGGCTGCTGGCTCTCCTGTCATGCTTTTTGCCGGTGACGACGACTTTTACGACGACGATATATACTACTCGCCCTCGAAGGCCGCCGAACGCCGTGCCGCCGAACGGCAGAGGCAGGATTCCATCGCCCGTAGCCGCAACAATAATGTCTATCCCGAATATAGCGACGCTCCGACTGCCCGGGCGACCGCACAACGTGCCATGGCGCCTGCACGTCCGCTCGATATCGACGAGGATACATATAACCGTCGCGGAAACTATAATACTTCCGATTCCGTGTCGGCTCTTCGCGAGGACGACGATTTCGCCTATACCCGACGTATCGAACGCTATCATAATCCCGAAGTTGTCAGTGGCAGCAAGGACGAAGACCTCAGGTATTATTATGCCGCATCGTCGCAGCCCACCGACATCAATGTCTACATAGTCGATTCCGACCCGTGGGCTTCGCCATGGTCGTGGCGATACGGACTGCCTTCCTACATGTGGGGACCATATTCGCCCTATTACTCCCCTTACTGGGGCTACGGTCCCGGATGGTCGTTGTCCTTTACTCCCGGCTGGGGTTGGGATTTCGGCTGGGGATGGGGCTGGGGAAATCCCTGGTACGGTCCCGCATGGTATCCCGGCTGGGGACACGGATGGTGTCCCGGCCACGCTCCCGGATGGGGCGGACCGTCGCACGCATGGCGTCCGTCGACTCCCGGCGCTTCCCGTCCGCACCGTCCTGTATATTCAGGCGCATCCGGTAACCGTCATCCGGGCCAGAACGGCAATTCCTACCGCCCCGGAAACAAGCCTTCGATCGCTCCCGACGGAACCGTACGTCCCGGCAGCAGGGGTCGTTACAAAAACAATCAGACAGCTCCTGTCCAGAACGGAGGCAACAAGTACCGTCCTTCATCTTCCGACAATAACTACAACAACAGCGGCAGCAACGGCCGTCGCGGACGTTCGAACTATAACAGCGGCAACAACAACAGCCGCTCGTCGGGCAACAGCAGCAACTTCCACCAGTCTTCGCCAAGCCGCTCGTCGTCGTGGGGCAGTGGCGCTTCGGGCGGACATCGTTCAGGCGGTGGCGGATTTGGTGGCGGTTCGCATGGCGGCGGTGGCGGAGGACGCGGCCGCAGGTAAGCCGAACTGACAATCAAAAACAATCTTTTCAACGATTTATCTTATGAAGATCCGGATATTACTGACAGCTATGGCGGCTTTTGCAGCTGCCGGTGCGACGGCACAGAGTGCTGTCGACGCATATTCCGTAACGCCCTCGGAGCTGCGCGGCACAGCGCGCTTCGTCGGCATGGGCGGAGCATTCACATCTGTAGGCGGCGACCTTTCGACGCTCGGACAGAACCCCGCGGGTATAGGCATATACCGTCGCAGCGAAGTAGGCGCTACCGTCAATATATCGGCGCGGAACTATTCGACTGCCACTCCTACGATGAAAATCGATCGCGACAATACCAAGTTCTATTTCGATAACATAGGCTATGTCGGCACTGCCAACCTGGGTAATAACGCAACGCTGCGTTCCTTCTCCTGGGGCGTGAGCTACAGCCGTCTTTCCTCTTTCGAGCGCCTTGGCCACGGCTATAACGGTACTACCGACGGTTCGATGACAAACTATATCGCATCATTTACGAACGGTACCAATGCCGCCGACCTGAGTTTCGGCGAAAAGTATAATCCATACTTCGATTCCGACTGCGACTGGATGAGCATTCTGGCCTACAATGCTTATATGATCAACGGCGACGGAGTCTACAACGATAAGTACAAGGGACTTTACGGCAACAATACTGTAGGCGACGCCGAGTACACATTCCGCGAGTCGGGGCATGTCGACGAATACAATATCGATTTCGGCGGAAACATCAGCGATGTCTTTTACTGGGGCATAGGCTTCGGCATACTTGATCTGGAATACAACCGTCAGGTCTACTACAGCGAGAGCATGGACAAAGCCGATATATACACCCTGCCTTCGCAGCGGACGGCCGAAGGAAGCGCTGACTGGGCCATGAACAACTCGAAATGGATATCCGGAACCGGTTTCAATGTGAAATTCGGTGTCATATTCCGTCCCATAGAAATGCTGCGCATAGGTGCTGCCATCCACACTCCCACATGGTATTCTCTCAATCATCAGGGCGGAGCGACGGTAAGCTACGACTACTATAACCCCGGCGCTCCCGAAAGCACCAATCCCGACACAGAGAACCCACTGAAAGGCAACGACTATACAGGAGATGAAAACAATATGCTCTACAGCTACGACTCGCGCCTCAACGCTCCGTGGCGTTTTATGGTAGGCGCTTCGCTCTACATCGGACCCCGTGCCATCGTCAGCCTCGACTACGAGCGTGTGGCCTACGATGCAATGCGCGTCAAGAGCCAGTCAGGATATTACGGCCTGAATTTCGAGAGCAACGAATACGTAAACTCCGATATCAAGAATTATTATAAGGGCGCAAATATTGTGCGTCTTGGCGCGGAATACCGCGTCACGCCACGTTTCAGCGTACGTGCCGGCTACAACTACCAGACATCAGGAGTGAAGGATGCCGCACGCAACGGCGACATCGAGGTTGTGACCGCCGGAACGGATCTGAGTTATAATTTTACCAACACGACACAGAATATCAGCTTCGGACTCGGCTACCGATACAAGGCATGGTATATCGACGCAACCTACAGCTGGCGTCACCGCACAGGCAGTTTCCACGCCTACACCGACTATGCCGGCATCCGTGCACCGAAAGCCGACCTTACAGAGAACAATCACAACGTAGTCCTCTCTACAGGTTTCCGCTTCTGATAAGCTAAAATAATAAGCAGCCCCGGGCAGCTTGACCATAAAAAACAAGAGGCTGTGTCGTAATGTTTTACGGCGCAGCCTCAAGGTGTTAATAGTAAAAGAGGGACTAAAGTACGTTATAAAGCCGTTCCGTCGCCGCTGTCGCTTCCATAAAACCCGACTGTGCTCGTTTCATCGGCTGAAGGTTTTCGGCTGATTTTTTCATCCTCCTTCTCGCACTCTCTTATGAAATCACGATTATTTTTATTCCATGCTTCCAGATTCTCGCGCATAATTCTTTTTTTTCGGGCTTCCGCTATTGCTCCTGCTCTCGCCCAGAGAACAAGCCATCTCCAAAAATTTCTTTTTCGATTCATCTTTATGCGATTCAGATGTGTGTTAAATAAGATGAAAAATGTCTGCCAACTCCGACTATTTGCATCATACCATGATTTAGCCTTGCAAAGGTAATGTAAGATAATTAGATTGCGCAAATAAAAATCCCCGCCGGAAAGCTCGGCGGGGACGAACGGTCAAAGTAAAGCTGTCAAACGATAACTATTGAACCGCAAGAAATTGGCGACCGATGGCATGAAGACCGTCGACTATGCGCTGGCGCTGAGCGGGACGCGGTACTTTGAGTGCGTTGGCGTAATGGCTCAACAGCTTCTGATTTATGCCGGTAACACGGCTTATAGTTGCCATAGTAGTGAACCGTTCGGCCTCTCGTAACATAGCAGCAGAATCAAGCTCATAAACAATTTCGTAATTTCCGTTTGCTATATAATCGGGCAATGCGTCGCCATCGGCGAGGCATTGCCCGATATGCCAACGGAGGGATTCTTCAAAATCTTCTTTCAATTTGGCGAGCGTTTTAGCAGTTGCAACGACAGCCCCGCCTATATCTTCAGAGAGGCCACAGCAGAAATTTTTCCCGCTCCACCCAACATGTACTTTTAATTTCGTCTTATCCATATTATATTCTATTTTTAGGAGGAATGGAGGATGGCTTATCGCCATCCTGCCTGTTTCCAGATACTGTTATGTAAAAATTGATCCAACGTTTCGCTCGGCTTGCCTCTTACAGTAACCTTACCGGATTTTACGGGGTGCTTGAACTGTCGATGATCGCCTTTGATGGTATGGAGGTACCAACCGTCGGCCTCAAGCATTTGAATGATCTCCTTTACTTTGTAACGTTTCATTATTGGTTTTTGTTATCGTTTGACAATACAAAGGTAGAAAAAAATCTACTTATCTCCGGGTGTTTCGGTAGAAAAATTTCTACTTTTTATGGTTTTTTCATCAAGTATCGCGGAGAGTATAAAAAATGAGGCTGTGTTTTACGGCGCAGCCTCTCTTTTTAAGGGAACGTGCCGCGCCACTTCTTACATTCTTGCTCGCTGCATGTGACTGCAGTCGCCGTCCGTGTTTATCGGATGTTTATCAGACCTGCCGCACTGTTCCCAAGCACCCGGAGGGTGCGCGCTTGTGCTTAACCCCGTGATTTCATGGGGTGTATCATCCGCAATAACACGGAGGCTCGGAGAGCCGTCGTTGTGACCGTCCGACTCGTCGGACAAAACCCGATGCGCCGCGAAGCCCCCAAAACTTTACCCCCTCAACTCTAACCCCTAAACTAAAAAAAACGGCTCCGTGTCAACCCTGACACGGAGCCGTTTTTTTGTTATTGAATTTTTTTATTTTGCAGGATCGAGGATCACTACACGGTAGTTGTTCTGATCGAGCAACTGGCGCATGAAATTCTGTACGGCTTCTACGGTGATACCGTTTATGACATCAGCGGCGTTGGTGAATGTCTGTACGCCGTTGAGTCCTGTAGCAGAAATAGCGTTGACCCATTCGTCGTTCTTTTCGAGGCTTTCGGCGGCATCCTTGATCATGTATTCCTTTACAGGATTCAGCTCTTCAGCCTTGACTGTCGAGGTCATGTCGTTGATGATGCTGTGTACAGCGGCGAGAACCTCGTCCTTCATCTCAGGCTTCATGGGGAAAGGAACCTGGATAATGGTGTTCACGTCGCCGGTGCGGGTGAGCATGCTGCCGGCACCGATGGAATAGGTGGCACCCATTTCTTCGCGAACCTTGTCGAGCAGACGCTTCGAGAGGATCTGTCCGGCTATGGAAGCGAGAACCTTGTTTTCAGATGTGTAGGGAGTCTTGCCGAACACACCGATGAAAGCCCATGTCTGGGGCGTTTCCATTGTTGTGGTGAAGTAATTGGTTTCGTTGCCCAGAGGAAGCTCGAATGCGCTGTCGGTGGTGAACTTCTTAGTGGCTTTCTTGGCGTTAGCCTTCAGGCTGCCGATGTACTGGCACATCAGAGGCTTGAAGCTTTCCTCGTCGATGTTGCCGACGAATACAAAAGTGAAATCTGCGGCGTTGTCGAGAGCGTTGCGCACGATTTCTACTGAAGCCTCGCGTTCGGCGGCAGCGATGTCGGCGGTGCTGATTGCCTGTTTCGACTCTGCTGCATAGAGGCTCTTGAGCAGGTTCTTGCTGAATATGTAGTCGGGAGTAGACTCCTGGTTTGCCAGCATGGCCGAGATAGAACTCTGCGTTGCTGCGAAGTCGCTTTCGGCGATGTCGAATCCGGAGAATGTGGCATAGATAAGTTCCATCAGAGTGGGCAGATCCTTGGCTGTGGAGTTGCCGTCGACCTGACGGACATAAGTGTCGATGTCGACGTCTACGTATGCCTGCTTGCCCTGCAGATACTTCTGGATATCTGAGCTGTTGTAGTTGAACAGGCTGTGGCGGTTGATGGCGTAGTCAAGGAATTTGACCGTCGGTGCGAGGCTCTGATCTATGGTCGATGTGCCTTTGCCCTTGGCGTTGGCGCAGAAATAGACCTCGTTGTTCTTGAATGTGGTGGGCTTCACGATCACTTTCACACCATTGCTGAGAGTGTATTCCGTGGCATCCCATTCGTCGAGGTGGCGTGTGGATTTGATTTTTCCGGCCTTGATGTCGAACGGAATCAGGGGATCGGTGCGCATTTCGTCGCGGTAGGGGGCGATATCCTCGGCTTCGACTCCGTTGATGATTGCGGCCACTTCCTCTTCCTGGGGGAATCCGAATGTTTCATTGTCGGGAAGCATAGCCATGAACACGCGGTTGTCAGCCTTGAGAATTTCGGGAAGCAGGGTGTTGAGCTGGTCGACGGTAACCATCTGCGAGATGGCGTCGTAGAGCTGCTTTTCGAGTTCTATGCCCGGGGCGGGGATATTCTCGGTGAAGAGCTTCACATATTCGCGGGCATAGCTGGTGTTGTCGCGGTCGTTGCGGCTTTCGTACATCTTCTCTATCTGGGAGATGAACTCGGCGCGGGCACGCTCGTACTCGCCGACGGTGAAACCGCCGCGGGCTGCGCGGAGCACTTCGCGGTAAACGGCTTCAAGAGCGGGCAGGATGCTGTTGCCTTTGGCGTATGCTTCTACGTCGAAAGCACCTTTGGTCTTGGCGAGGAAGAAATCGCCGAAGCTGACACGGGCGCTGGCGAATTCGGCGTCGGGCTGCTTGGCAAGGTCGCTGAGGCGGCTGTTGAGCATAGCCTGTACCATGTGCGTCATGTAGTCGACGGGGTAGTACATCTGCGTGTTGCGCAGTTCGACGGGAATCAACAGGTCATATTTGAACATAAGGTCGAATGCGCCTACGCTCATTTCCTTGTCCTTGCCGATTGCGAAAATGGTGCCGGGGGTATCGTCTACAGTGAAATACTCGCGAGGCTTGGCGTCGGCGGGCATGGGGATGGGAGCGAAGATTTCCTTGATCTTGTTCTCGATGTAGTCCACGTCGATGTCGCCGACAACTATGATGGCCTGCTGGTCGGGGCGGTACCATGTGTGGTAGTAGTCGCGCAGAACCTGCGGGTCGAAGTTGTCGACCACCTCCATCGTGCCTATGGGCAGACGGTAGCCGTAGCGGCCGCCGGCATATACTTTCGGGAGCTGCTCTTCGATGATGCGCATGGCGCCCTGGTTGCTGCGGCGCCATTCTTCGTGGATCACACCGCGTTCGGCGTTGATTTCTTCATCGTCGAGAGTCAGGGCGTTGGCCCAGTCGTGGAGGATAAGAAGGCACGAGTCCTGCACGCCGGTGCGTGCGACGGGTACCGACGAGATATTGTAGACAGTTTCGTCCACCGAGGTGTAGGCATTGAGGTTGTAGCCGAATTTTACGCCTACCGACTCAAGATAGTTGATGATGCCTTTGCCGGGGAAATTCTTGGTGCCGTTGAAGCACATGTGTTCAAGGAAGTGGGCGAGGCCGCGCTGGTTGTCTTCCTCAAGGATTGAACCTACTTTCTGGGCGATGAAGAAATCGGCCTGGCCTTTGGGAGTGTTGTTGTGGCGGATGTAATAGGTCATGCCGTTGTCGAGCACGCCTGTGCGCAGTGCGGGGTCTGTGGGCAGGGGCGGAATCTGGGAAAGATCCTGTGCCTGGCCGGCAGCCGTTGCGGTGAATGCCAGCATCAGGACTGACAGACCGCGGAGAATGAGCTTTTTCATATTCACTTATTTAGGTTTGTACTTATGTTGCAAATAGATGTTTATAGACAATTAGACGCGGCCGCTTTCCGGAAGTTACAGCCCACTGTGGTTAAATTAGGTTAATGAGCGGGGCTATTTGTAAAGGAAGCGGCGTATAGAGCGTTTGGGTGTCTTCTCGAATTCGCTCTCTACAAGCTCCACTTTGTCTATGTTCTCGTACGGAGCCACCAGTTTGTTGACCTCGCGGCGGTTGACCTCCATGGCCTCCGCAAGCGCGGCGGCATCGAGTCCGGCTTCGTTGGCGGCTTCCGAATCGGGGTGGACAAGCGCCACAAGATGGCCGTCGCGGTCCACCACAAGGCTTTCCGACACGTAAGGCATGTTGTTGAACTTGGCCTCGATTTCCTCCGGATAGATGTTCTGGCCGTTTGCCGACAGAATCATGGTTTTGTAGCGTCCGCGGATGAATATGGTGCGGCCGTCGTCGCCTATTGTACCCATGTCGCCGGTGTGCAGCCAGCCATCGGCGTCGAGGGCGCTCTCGGTGGCTTCGGGATTCTTGTAATAGCCTTTCATCACGTTGAGTCCGCGGACAGCGATTTCGCCCAGAGGACGTCCGTCGTGGCTGCTTTGGGTGTCGTCGGCCACTATCTTGGCCTCCATGATGTTCTTGAGGACACGTCCGGCCGATCCGGGCACGAAGCGGCGCCAGGGAGTGTAGCTTATCAGCGGCGCACATTCGGTCATGCCGTAGCCGACGGTGAAAGGAAACTTGATTTTGTACAGGAAATCCTCGACCTCGGGGTTGAGCGGGGCACCACCTACGATGACTTCTTCGAAAGAGCCGCCGAATGCCTCCACGAGTTTGCTGCGTATAAGGGCGTAAACGGCCTTGTCGAGCATCGGTACCGCGAGCACCCAGCGTATCGAAGGCTTGGTGATCATAGGCACGATCATCTTGCGGTAGATTTTCTCAAGAATCAGAGGAACGCATATTATCAGCGATGGGCGCACCTGATTCAGGGCTTTTACCAGAAGCGCCGGTGTCGGCAGTTTGCCGAACAGAGTCACGTGGGTGCCGACGGCCAGCGGGACAAGCATGTCGAACATGCAGCCGTAGGCATGTGCCAGCGGCAGGAACGACAGTGCGCGCGAACCCTGGTAGTGCAGCCGCGAGCGTATGCCGAACACCACGTTGCCGCGCAGGTTTTCGTAAGTGAGCATCACCCCTTTAGAGAAGCCCGTCGTGCCTGAGGTATAGTTAAGCACTGCCACGGCATCGCCGTCCACACCCTTGTAGCGTATGTCGTAGGGTTTGAATCCGTTCGGATAGCGCTTGCGGAAATGGCGGCTGAGGTTCTTCACTATGACAGCATGGTCGCGCACGTAGCGCCCCATCTTGACGAAACCCCGTTCGGCCACGACTTTGCGGCTGTCGAGCGACACCACCGCGCGGATTTCTGGAATCTCGTTGAAGTCGATTTGCTCCATCAGGCTGTCCGAGGCGAAGAGAAGTACTGCGTCGGAGTGGTTGATTATATTCACCGCGTCGGCCGGCGTGAAGTCATGCAGTATGGGCACTATGGTGGCGCCGTAGGTGATGGTGGCTAAGAATGTCATCACCCATGTAGGCGTGTTTTTTCCCAGCAGGGCTATTTTGTCGCCGGGGCGTACGCCGGCCATTTCGAAGTACAGGTGCAGGCGTGCTATTCGTTGTGCCACATCGCCGTATTTAAGAGTCTTGCCCGTGAGGTAATCTGTCAGAGCCGGCAGATTGAAGTTGTCGGCGAAAGAGTGCTGATAGATTTCGGACAGCCGGTCGTATGGCGGCTTGCTGTATATGCCTTCGAATTCGTATTTGGCCATGACGTGGTATTCGGGTGATGGTATGTGAGGAGTAGGGATGCGGATGAAAATCCGTTTTGTTCAGTTCTCGAATCCGTTGCGTGCCAGGGAGTCGCGGATCGAATTGTAGATGCTTTCCACGTCGCCCTTGCCGTCGATTGCGTGGTATTTGCCTTGTTCTTTATAATAATCGCGCAAGGGAGAAGTGCTGTTGTGGTACACGTCCAGACGCTTCTTTATCGTTTCCGGATTGTCGTCGGAGCGGCCCGACTGGCGGCCGCGCTCTATCATGCGGCGTATCAGCTCGTCTTCGTCCACTTCGAGTCCCACTACAGCGTGGACATCCGTATTATGTTCTTTCAGCAGCTTGCCCAGAGCCTCCGCCTGTGGAATAGTGCGGGGGAAACCGTCGAAAATCACGCCGGCGGCTGTTTTGTCGCTGTTGTTTTCAAGATGGTGGGCCAGAACGCGTATCATCAGATCGTCGGGAATAAGCTGGCCTTTGGATATGAAGCTGTCGGCGATTTTGCCCAGTTCGGTTCCGCGGGCGATATGGTCGCGCAGGAGCTCGCCCGTGGAGATGTGATGAAGTCCGTAGTCACGGATAAGCCGTTCGCTTTGCGTGCCCTTGCCGCTTCCGGGGGCACCGAATATCACGATATTCAACATTGCGGTAGTGTAGTGATTCTATTTTTCTTCTTTGAGGACGTAGATGTCGTTGAGGTTGCGGGCTTTGCCGTTGAGGTCGAGTCCGTAGCCGATGATGAATTTCGTAGGAATGTTGAAGCCTACATAGTCCGGCTTGACGGGGCGCACCAGCGCATCGGGTTTGAAAAGCAGTGTGGCCACCTTGATTTCAGCCGGCTGTTTGGCTTCCAGATCCTTTATAAGACGGAAGATGGTATTGCCCGTGTCGACGATGTCTTCCACGATGATTACCGTGCGGCCGGCGATGTCGTCATGAAGACCCAGAACTTCCTTTACAACGCCTGTCGACCCCATGCCTTCGTAGCTTTTCAGGCGGATGAATGAAATTTCCGCGTCGATTCCCTCGACGGCACGGAACAGGTCGCTGGCAAAAGCAAATGCCCCGTTCAGAACGACAAGAAACAGAGGCATTTTTCCGGCGCAGTCGCGCGTTATGTCTTTGCCCAGCTCTGCGATGCGGGCGTTGATGGCTTCTCGGGTAATGTAAGGCTCGAATGTAAGCCCTTCGTAAGTCACTTGTTTCATCCTGGCATTAAAAAAATATATTGTGCAAAGTTAACACTTTTCCTAAATTCACACAAAAATATTTTCCGGAGGCTGCCGGAGGAACGGAGCGTGGCCTTCTTATTTATTATATGTATAGAATATGGTAAATATAAGGTAAAGTATGTAAAGTGCGATTGTGAACATCTGTAGAATCGGGATAAATCCGGAATTGAAAATTTTGTTGCCGCAAAGGTAGATAATCTGTAGCGGAAAAAGCGCCTTTTTACTGTTAAGAAAGATGAAAACAGGGGGGGGGTAATGCGTTGTTAATCAA
>Ga0209064_1004148_pt1 | contig 11241 bp, 6 predicted proteins | sample Inofromicrocosms_FD_187498 | JGI IMG/M metagenome (GOLD analysis project Ga0209064, IMG submission 187498) | Mouse cecum microbial communities from Vienna, Austria - Inoculum for glucosamine and mucus D2O microcosms (SPAdes) (version 2) | ecosystem: Host-associated > Mammals > Digestive system >... | reverse complement strand
ACATATGCCTTGGAAGTCCCTTTGGCCGGAAATACCGCGTGTACCGTCAGCATTATCGTCCCGTCTCCACGCTCCTCATACGCCACCACCTCGGGATACGGATGCGCCGGATATTCCGCCTCGTAACGCCCCCGCGACCGATATTCATAAGCCTTTTCCTCCACCAGGTAACTCGTTTTCGACCGTAACGTCCCGCCGTCAATCACGAAACACGTCCCGACGACTTGTTCAAACTCCTCTGCGGGAAGCCGGTAAATCGTCCCCGTCCCCACGTTGTCATCCACCTCGTAGGGTAGGGGCTTTTTATTTACCTTGGGATACAAAATGTCATAGAGGTCATAAAAATTCAATTCCCCAAAATCCTCCTCGCTCCAATCCACGAGAAACATGTTATTTCTCTCATAAGAAATGGGAAGCAAATAGTTCCGATTCAGTTCCCTGCACCTTTCATCCAACGGCAACACGCGAAACGCGGCATGTTCCTTTGCGTCGCTCATTGTCAGCATATACGATTCCTCCGAAAACCACGCCCCGGAAAACATGAGATACCCCTCTTTCGTATATTTCCAGTCATCTGCCCGGTAACTACTTGAGGAAGTTTTTTGCATTTTTCCACTCCCCGCGCCCTCCAAATTCCCGTCTATCCAATCCTGCGCAAACCTATTTCCCGAATCTGCACATGTATACTGATAAAATGTTCGTCTCACGTCCACAATGCCATCCTTGGTTTTCAAGTCAAACTTGACAAGCCCGCCCGAATCCATGACCTCTACAATCGTCAATTCGCCTTGCTCCCCCGCCTCCACCTTTTCACAAAATGCAAGCACCCGTGCCGCCCCGGTCATGTCAACCTGGTTGTCCTGGTCAATGGCAGCGTACCCGCATTCCCCAAAACGCTCCACGATATCCCTTGCCACTTCCCAGTCATCCATTTCGTCTTCCTTACCCGCCGTTTCGTAAATGTCGGCGCACAAGTCCATGAATTCCTCCTCACCTGAATCCATTTGCCCATTTTGCTTCTCCACTTCCGCCACGCCGCCGTCCTTCCTTTCACCTTCCTGCCCGGTTCCCCTCTCTTTCTCTACGATTGGAACAACATATTTGCAAGCACATATGCAAAACACGATGGACACGACCAACACGATAAGCCGACGTGTCCGCCATCGAAGCCGCCACCGAAACCGCTCTTGTTTCCAGACTTCTCCTTTCCCTCCTTCCCTGGATAATCTCCCACCATTTTTAAAAAGCATAAACCCCATCCTTTCTTTTCTTACACATGTAAGATTTTTGGTCAAAAAAATCCCCATCTTCTGAAACACATAAATGTACGTCAAATCCTTCCCATTGGACGATTTTAATATTACACTTGTAGGATAACAAAGTCAAGCACTTTTTACATCCAAACGAAGATGTCGCACTAAATCGTGCGGCGGTTCCCTTTTCATGTAACGCACGTCCGCAACACATACTACCTACCGCCCTCCTCATGAATACCATCGACCTCGTCCGGGTGACGGGCATCCTATATTTCAACATAGGGGAGCGGTACGTTTCAATACCTTTTGATAGCGTCGGTGGACTATGACCAATTCACCGTACACATGAAAAACGGCATGGAATGTCCCATCTCCCTACAGTTAAAGGGCGGACTGGAAAGATTACTGCGCTGAACGCGACGGCACGGTGACTTTTAATAAGACCATGAAAACATTTGCACGCGAATAAGGGAATCCGTGGCTTGCGCGTCACGGATTCCCCGGCTCAGATTCTCTATTTCACGAACGTCCTGCTTAATATTTATATAATTCCACGTATAGGCACGTCGGATTCGGCCCCAGGTTAAACTGCATCTGCTCGTCCCCGTTTTGCCAACGCCCGGGAACCCACTCCCCTTTCACGAGGTTTCCATCCTCCAGCTTCAACGCGCGAACCTTTTTATTCTCCCCCGCCTTCACGCGAAACGTCATGCGGCTCATCATGCCGGCAAGCAGGAACTTGTTCTCGCCCAGTTCAAAAACCACGCCCGCGGAAATGGGCATTCCCGACATGGACGGGAAATAATCCACGAGAACGTCATAGCTTTGGAATCGCAGATAGCTTCCCGCGTCGGTCTCCGATTTTTTGATATAGCTTTGCATCCGCCCGGAGCCCCGATATTCAAAATATAATGGCTTCATATTTTCCAGCAAGCCGTACACCTTGCTTAAATATTCTTTTCCGCCGGCCGTCTCAAACATGATGGAATTAATATTTAAGGATTCCATCACTTCCTTGGGAGGCTTTACGACCATTTCCGGCGGCATGCCCAAATCCTCGATACCAAACGGGGAATAGCAAATCGCGTCGTGCTTCAAAAACGCATATAGGCAATACGAGGCGGTGACCGCGTCCTTCCTGGCTTCCGGTATCAATAACGGGTTTCCTTCATAATGGTACTCCTCCATCACGTCAATCGCGTATGGCACATAAATATCCGGTGCCAATATGGACAGCGACGGTGCCACGGCTTTCCAAATCGTCCTTCACCGGACCCCCGGACGGATAGGAACCCGGATACCACGGATGCTGCTTTAACCACGCGTTCACGTAGAGAGGAATCGGATATTCTTGTTTTCCGGCCTTTGCTATTTTTTCCGCCGCCATGGAAAAATGATACGCCATGAAATATTCTTCCGCATTTTCCCCAAACGCTCCCTTCCATTCCCCGGATACGGAATATTCCCGTGCGAGAATTTCCGGGATTTCCTTTTGGAATTCCCGCACGGCCGCCTCGCAATAATCGGCTTCCGTCCCAAGCAGGCCAATTTCATTTTCAACCTGCACGGCGATGACGGTCGACTCCTCCCCGTCAAATTCCCTGACGTGGGCCATTACCTTGGCAAATGCCATTGCGTCCTTCTCCACCGCTTTTTCACAAAACGGGGAAATGGTGTCGATTTTTTCCCCGTTCACCTTTTTCACGCGAAAATACGTGTCGGAATCCTGCTTCATCCATCCCGGAACATACATCGACTCGCTATTTTTCCATAAGCCGAACCAAAGCAAAATCAAATGCTTGCCGTGCGCCCTCGCCTGCCCGATGATTCCGTCCACAAGCGAAAAGTCATAACATCCTTCCTCTTGTTCCACCAATTCCCAATAAACCGGGACGATGAGCGTATTCAAATTCAAGCCCTCGATGTCATTCACGGTTTCCCATGTCATTCCAAGCTCTCCAGCCGCCCATACAAATCGTTCAAGATTTCCTTCACTTTCGCGCTGTCCGGTATCACGGAAATCAGCCCTTGGGAAAGGATGTCAGAGAGCTTCATCTGTACCATGAACTTCCTATTTTCTTCCCCGATTTTGTCAAGCATTCCCCCTGTAAACCGGTTGATCACTTCCACCGCGCGGGAATTTTTCAAGATTTCGCCCATGGTGCTGTCCCCGTTGATTGGATACGGATTCTTTCCCTTTACAAGCAGCGTTGCCTCCGCAAATATGTCGCGGCTCGACGTTCCCACGTACAAATGATACTCGCCAATCGGAATGAGCCACTCCCTTCTTTTCGCGTCAAATGTTCGCAAGGCGTCCTTTTCAATCACGACTTCCACCGTTTTTTCTTCTCCCGGCCCCAACGCCACCTTCTGGAATCCAAACAATTCCTTCACCGGCCTTCTATTTCTCGGCCTTGCCTCCATTCCATAAATCTGGATGACCTCGCTTCCAGCCCTTTCCCCCACATTCTTTACGCTCACCACGACCCTGACCTCGTCCTGCTCCCGCAAATCCACCGCCAGCTTGTGGCAGGACGTTTTATCCTCCGCGCATGCGTCAGGCGTCCCCACGATCCCGCACTCAAACGTCGTATATCCCAAACCATGTCCGAACGGATATTGCACCGGCAAATCTTTTTGGTCGTAACCGCGATACCCGACGAAAATTTCTTCCCCATAAAGGCAGCTCACGTATTCCCCCGGAAAATTCGGATAGGCCGGCGTATCCTCGTAACGCAGCGGAAACGTCACCGGCAGCCTTCCCGCCGGGTACGCCTCTCCAAACAAGAGGTCTGCCGCCGCCTTGCCGCCCATGCACCCCGGTATAAAAATACAAAGGACGGCGTCCGCGTAATCAATCCATTTCCTCATGTCAACGGGACCCGCGACGTTCAACACGACGACGGTTTTCAGTCCCCTCTCCTTCGCCCTTCTCAGCACTTGCGGCAAACGCCCGCGGTCGTCCGGCTCAATGTCCATGATGTCCCGGTCCACGTTCTCCCCCGCCGGAGCGGCCACCGTATAGACAAGCACGTCCGCGCCGTCCATTTCCTCAAACCTGGAAACCTTGCAGTACTTCTGGCTCTCGTCCCACGGATTGCTATGTAAATTGGTTGAAACGTTCGTGGAACCCGTGCCGCATTCTATCAACTCCTTGCTCCGTGCGCCGTAAAACGCGACCTTTCCCCCCTTGCAAAGCGGAAGCACGCCGCCCTCGTTTTTCAAGAGGACGCTCCCGTCCACGATGACCTCATATGCACTTTGCAACAACTGGTCTTGGTCATAATCCGCCACGACTTGTGCCTGCTTCTCCCTCAATTCCACGACCAGATTCAGGATTTCACGAACCCGTTGATTTAAAACTTCTTCCGAAAGCCGCCCGTCGAGAACCGCCCTCTTGCATTCCGACATGTCGTTCGGGCCGCAGAGAATCATGCTCATCCCCGCCTCCAGCGACTTTTCCTTCTCATCCTTTACCGCGCCCCAGTCACTGACGACGATTCCGTCAAAGCCCCATTCCTTGCGCAAAAGATCCGTCAGCAGTTCTTTGTTGTAAGAAGAAAAAGTGCCGTTTACCGCGCTGTATGCCGTCATTATGGATTTCACGTTCCCCTTTTTCACGGCACTCTCAAACCCTCTCGCATACAGTTCATGCAACGTCCGCTCGGAAACGCACGCGTCTGAAATGTTACGGTTCGTCTCCTGGTTATTGGCAATGAAATGCTTCGCGCAGGCGGCCACGCCCATTTCCTGCATCCCCTGGATATATGCCGCCGCAATCTCCGCGACCAGCTTCGGATCCTCCCCGTACATTTCATAATTCCTTCCGCCCAGCGGATCCCTGGCAATGTCCACGTTCGGCCCCAGGCAGACGTCAACGCCACAGTCGCGAAGTTCCCTGCCGACAATCTCCCCGCCCTTTCTTGCCGTCTCCGATGAAAATGACGCGCCGATGTTGACACCTGACGGAAAGCTGACGAACTGCCTGCCATTTGGACGCACCCTTTCCATATATTCAATCAGTCCCAGCACGTCCGCGTCCCCCGCATATTCCGCCCGCGCCTCGTCCAAATCCATGGTCAGGATTTTCCCAAAATCAGGATCCATGTAAAAACGCTGCTGCAGCCTTTCCGTATCCATGCCCGGCGAAGTCATATAATCCAAAACCACCTGCGTCCCGTTCACGCCCGTCGCCCCGTCCGCCAAAAACAGCGCCGGAACGTCCATGTCCGGAATGCCCAGTGAATGAGACGAAGTGTATTCTCCCACGAGGTTCAACTTTTCATCCAGCGTCAATTCCACCATCACTTGGTCGATGGATTGTTTGTCCGTCAATTTTGCTCTCATATCGGCTTACCTCCCTTATTTTCCTTTGAGTATAAGAGAAATGCCGTTCGAGATATTGCGAAATACTATTCCAGATTGTAACATTCTTCACTTTTACACCTTCACACACGGCAGTAACGTCACCAGCCCGAACACGATTGCGATAAGCAACGGGTACGGTATTTTTTCACCACCATGCGCCATACCTGCCTCATCCCAACACCACGTCCAACGCCAGCATGACCGTAAAGCCAAATGCAAAAAACAACGTCCCCAAATTGGAGTGGCATCCCACGGACATTTCGGGAATCAGCCCTTCCACTACCACGTAAAACATCGCCCCCGCCGCAAAGCCGAGCAGATAAGGCAATGCCGGAACAACGAGTCCCGCCAGCAAGATGGCCAACAAGGCCGCCACCGGTTCCACGATACCGGAAAGCACGCCGTATAAAAACGCGTAGGACTTCTTCATCCCCTCCGCCCTCAACGGCATGGAAATGATAGCCCCTTCGGGAAAGTTCTGGAGCGCGATTCCAATGGAAAGCACCAGGGCTTTCGCCAACGTGACCGTGCCGTCCCCGGCCAGGCCGCCCGCAAACACCACTCCCACCGCCAAACCCTCTGGTACATTGTGCAACGCCACGGCAAGCATCAGCATGGTGGTTCTTTTTAAAGGCACCTTCGGCCCCTCCGGCTCGTCACTATTCTGATGCAGGTGGGGAATCATCCGATCCAAAAACAGCAGGAACAAGATGCCGAGCCAGAAACCGGCCACCACCGGCACGAACGCCCAGCGTCCCATCCCCGCCGACTGTTCCATCGCGGGAATCAAAAGGCTCCAGATGGAAGCCGCCACCATGACCCCCGCGGCCAGTCCCGTCAACGCCCTCTGCAAGAACGCGTTAAAGTCCTTCTTCATGAATAATACGCCGGCGGCCCCAAGGGCCGTGCCAAGAAAAGGAATGAAAATGACCCTTATCGCCTCTCCTACCATGTCCTACCTCCCATGCAAAAACAAATTCCGCACGCAAAAAAACATTCACCTGCTCTTAAGTATGCCCCTATTGTATGAAAATATCGCCAAAAGGCTTGCCCATTCCAAAACAAACCTGCGGGTCAGTGCCGGCATCACCGCCGCCACGAACAGTGAGGGCAACGCCAGCATGACGGAAATGATACTGACCATCCCCATGTCACCCAGACACCAGATGGCAAAATAATTCAGCACCGCGTTGGTCATGCTTGTAAGGCTCAGCACCATGATTCCAAGGAAACCGATTCGCAAATATTTGTTATCCTTCACATAGTCCGCCATCTGCTTCAGGCCGACTTCCTCCTCATCTTTGTTAATATAACGTTCCTTGGCAAAACGGCTCATGAAAAACATCAGTACCGCGGCCGACACTGCCACAATCACGGCCACGCCCGTCGCCCCGATGGTCGGATACAGTTGGGGAGCCGCCACCATGATAATAAGCATCGCGATGGCACTTAACACCGTGTTGCGGGACATGATGCCGATGCGTTCATGCACCTGATCCGTGACAGCGGACGTCATGGCAAAAATCGGCACGTCACACATCGTATAAGCCACGTCATACAGCAAATATGCCACGAAAGCCCAGGCCAGTTTCAAGCCCACCGGCAGACCGCCCGGAATGGCAAACAAAAGAACCACCACCAGCGGGAGCATGATATTAGAAGCCCGCAAAAACGGCAAAAACTTTCCCCCCTTCAGATTCAGCTTATCCAAAATCGCCCCGAAAATCGGATCGTTTACGGCATCCCACACGCGGGCGATGAGAAACATCACCCCGACCGCGACGGCCGTAATCCCGATATCCGTCAAATACAATTGCAAATAGCTTCCCACGTACGTGTTCACGATGCCCTGCCCCGCCATGAACAAGGCAAATCCCCACCTCTCAATCCTGCTTGTCCTGAAAATCTCGTTCCTCATCCTTCATCCCTCTCTTTCCGACGGCTTTCGCCATCTTCTCCGTTCGGCCCGCCAGCTCCGACAATCTCTGCCACCCGGCCTTTCATCCTTTGTTTCCTGAAGCCTTCGCCATCTCCGCCAGCAATTCCGGCACTGTCATGCGCTTTTCGCGCGCCGCCTCGTCATAGCGCACACACGCGAATCCCGCCGTTTCCAATGCCGTTCGAAGCTCCGGCGCGGAAAATATTTCCGTCTCCCGCGCCCTGCTTTTCGCCACGTCCGCGCCGCTCACCCCGGCATTTCCCGTGCGCCGCATCTCTTCCGTGTCCAAGGACGGGTGTACGACGATAAAATATTGCCCGGCCGGGATTTTCTCCCATTCTGTCACCAGGTTTTTTGCAAAATCCACCAGCCTGTTTTTGCGCGCTCCAGCCGGCATATTTTCAAAATCTTCCAAACCTGCGGCAAGCTCCGACAGCCTCCCCATGTCCGGCAGCAAATGATAAAAATACATATGGTCTACCAGTCCCTTTTTCACGGCGAACTCCGCCATGGCCTCGTCCATTCCTTCCACGTACGCCTCGGAAAACATGTGGGAATCGATATAACGGATGTCAAAGCCCAGTTTGTACAGCCGTTCCAACTGGGCGTCCACCTCCCTCATGACTTGCTCCACGGACGGTTTCGTCTGCAAAAAGAGCGACGGATCCGACAAGAAATACCCGTTCTCGTCCACGAGCGGGTTGGCTTGTCCCATCCCCGCGGACGAGCCTTCCCTCCCTTGTCCCGCGAACAAAGCTCCTTGCCCCTTTGACAAATTTTCCCGGCCAGCTCCCGCGACCGGCCCCCACTTGACCTGATCCCACTCCGCGTTCAAAGTCGTGTGCATGCCAAAACAAACATCCTTACGCCCCGCCAGCATTTCGGCCGCCGCTTCCACAAACGGCCCGCAAGCCATGACCGAGACGTTCCGAATGACTCCCGCCCCGATTACCCGCTCAATCGCACGGTTCGCGCTCATGCTGCTGCCCAAATCATCCGCTCTCGCGATCAACTGCTTATTTCCCATCTTTTCCTGCCTCCTTCTTTCAATCATGACGTCACTGTTTGTCCCGCCGTTTTCAAGCACGACTGATACCGAAGTTCTTATCTCCAAGCTCGGCTTACGGCCTTGCCAATCTCAAAGAACGGCCCCGCGTTCCATTCAAGCTTCTCCTAAATCTCGCTTTCACCAAACCGCTTTCGGTCAAAAAACTTCAAAATCGGCAGCACATTCGTCTCCTCCAAAAATTCCGGCCCGGCCCCGGCATGCGGCGTGTCCTTTAAAACATCCAGTACCAAATCCCCTTCCGCGAAATGCCCGCTGGCCTTCAGTTTCTCATGAAATTTTATCGACTGTTGCACGGGGATGGCCGGATCCTTGTCCCCGTGCTGCAAATAAAATGCCGGGGGATGCGGCGGGATTTCTCTGTCCGCGCTTGCCCTCTTTGCCAGTTGCGGGTTCTTTTTCGGGTTCCCGCCCAGATACCCGACCAGAGCCTTTCTCATAGATGGCATCATTTTCATATACCACGGCACCGTTTTCAACCAGTCCGGGAAATTTAACAACGGGCAAAGAGCCGCCACCGCGTTCACATGGAAGTCTTCTTCCGTCCCACGGCTTTGCGCGCCCTCCATGCCCACGATGGTGACCAGGTTCCCGCCCGCCGACGTGCCATATAGGAAGAAATTTTCTTCCTGCAGGCGTAGGCTCGGCGCATGCTTCCGCAAATAAAGGACCGCCCGCTTCAAATCGTCCGACTCCGCCGGATAGGAGACCTGCGGCACAAGCCGGTAATTCACCGACACGAGCGCGAAGCCCCGCCCCAACGCATGAAATCCCGGATACACGTGCCAGTCCCTTTTGTCACACATGGCGAACCCGCCGCCGTGCACCAAAATCACTACCGGATAGGATTCCTTTTGCACCTCGTTCGGATAATAAATATCCATTTTCTGAAGCGGGTCCCCGCCATACGCCACGTCCAGTTTCTTCTCCCGTATCCAGTCCACCCTCGGCACCGGAATCTTCGGTCCCATGTCAATCCATTCCTCCACGAATTTCGTTTTTCTAATTGGTGGCGTCATCCTATTTTCCTCCTTCCTATGAACACTTGACAATGTTTCACACGATCCTGATATGGATGTACTCCGTGTACCTCGGTGAGGTTCTTTCGAGCCTAACCACGCGGAGCTTCCTCTATGTCAGTCACATTCAAACGCAATATCAGGGCCTCATACGCTTCCAGCCGTCCCTTTTCCAAATACGCGCTCCGTTCAACATTTCCCAGCAAACACCGCGCGTGCGCCGCCCGGAGCCGCTTTGGCACAGGAAATGCCACCGCCGTGGCCGTAAAATTGCAACAAACATATAACGTCTCGTCTTCCCAGACCCGGAAGTAGGCGAACACGTCCTCGTTTTCCGTCTCAAACGGCTCGTATCGCCCATATACCGCCGCCAGATGCCGGTGCCGAATCCGAATCAATTCTTTGTAAAACAAAAGAACCGAATCCACGCGCCCCGCTTGTTCCTTGGCATTCACATACACATGATTCGGATGAACGTCCATCCAGGGTTTTCCGCTGGTAAAACCCGCCCCGGCTTCACCGTTCCATTGCATGGGAATCCGGGCGGTATCCCTGCTTTTCAAGCTGATATAATGAAGCATCTGCTCCTTCGTAAACATTTTCTCCCCCGTATAACGTTCATACGCGTTAATACTTTCACTGTCCCGAAGCTGATCCGGGCTCGTAAACCGCATGTTCGACATTCCCAGCTCGTCTCCCTGGAAAATGAACGGCGTGCCCTGCAGCATCAACAAACAAGCCGCCAACATTTTCGCCGATGTTTCGCGCAAATCCCCCTCATCGCCAAGACGTGACAGCATCCTTGGCTGGTCGTGATTGTCCCAGAACAAGGCATTCCACCCACGCTTGTAAAGCCCTTTTTGCCACTTCGTCATTACCGCTTTCAATCCCGCGGGCGGTATTGCTTTATCATTCCACTTAAACGTCTCCCCGCCATCCAAGTCCATGTGCTCGAACTGAAACACCATGTCCAGTTCACTTCCGTCCGCATTGGAAAATAGCACGGCATTTTCCAGCGTGGTGGCCGAAGCCTCGCCCACCGTCATGACATCCCTGTCAGCCCAGACCGCCTCCTTCATTTCTTTCAAATACTCATGCACCTTCGGGTTGGCGGCAATCCTCGCGCGCGGGTCATGGTAGCCGCTTTTCCCCGCCGGACCGTCTGAAAAATCATCGCCCTTGGCAATCAAACTGATTACGTCCATCCGAAACCCGTCCACTCCGCGGTCAAGCCACCGCCGCATCATCTTGTAAATCTGCTCCCGCAAGGCCGGATTCTCCCAGTTCAAATCCGGTTGGCGGGAAGAAAAAAGATTCAGGTAATATTGCCCGCTCTTTTCATCCCGCGTCCACGCCGGGCCTCCAAACAGCGCCCCCCAGTTATTGGGCGGACCGCCACCCGGGGCGGCATCCCTCCAGATATAATATTCCCGTTTTGAAGCCTCCCTCCCCTCCAACGCGTTCAAAAACCACGGGTGCTCGTTGGACGAATGATTGACCACCAGGTCAATTACCACCTTCACGTCCCTCGCATGCGCTTCCTTTAAAAGCGTTTCAAATTCTTCCATACTTCCATAACACGGGGCAATCGAT